>Ga0334898_1001380_pt1 | contig 27524 bp, 20 predicted proteins | sample GraSluR3_MG_10_FD_207228 | JGI IMG/M metagenome (GOLD analysis project Ga0334898, IMG submission 207228) | Sludge microbial communities from methane-producing bioreactor in Wageningen University, Netherlands - Granular Sludge_3_08-R3 | ecosystem: Engineered > Bioreactor > Anaerobic >... | reverse complement strand
CACAGACAGACAATCAAACAAAGCCTGATAAGGCAACAAGCGAACAGAACAAACAACCAGATCATGACGATACAGATAAACGCCAACACACTCTTGATGAGATAGATATTGAACTCATGCGCTCTGAGGGCATCCCCATACCCGGTGAAGATGCTGATAAGGAAGACGACAGCCCTCAGGGGCCCATAGAATACCTGGATAAAGAGACGCTCCGCAGAATCGGGATATTCAAATAGGGGGCAGCCATGAAACAGGGAAAACTGATAACTACAACTAATGTAGTCAAGGCCGACCGTGCCATCGAATATCTGCAACGCAGACCGAAACTTGAGTTGGTGGGCTTGGGCCTGGTGTATGGTAAACCCGGTCTGGGCAAGAGCACCTGGGCAAGCAGAACTGCCTTCAGCAAGGGATACATCTATCTACGGCTGGAATCAACCACTACCCCCAAGAACTTCGCACAAAGGCTGCTCAGTTCACTCGCCAGTAGATACAACTACGGCAACGTACCAACCTGTGGTGCCACCAATACTATCTTCAAACGCTGCATGGCAATCCTGGAGAACCACGAAGATGCGGTGATCATAGTAGATGAGATCGACTACGCCTTCAGCAATAAACAGCTCTTGGGAGCAATCAGGGATATCGTGGATGAGACCCTTGCCATCGTGATCCTGGTGGGCATGCAGAATGCCAAAGATAAGCTGCTGCAGGTCAACGAATACTACTTCGACCGCTGCAACGTATTCTGCGAGTTCAGCAGCAGTGACAAGAAAGATATCTCGGAGCTTTGCCGCCAGGTGATGGATAAAACGCCAAATGAGGCCATGAAAGAGATGATCTATCGTGAATCGACTGGGAACTTTAGGCGAGCGGTTAAGCTCATCTATGGCGTCGAGAATGCGATTGGCGGTAATCAGAGTAGTACTTCACAACCAAGCGAGATCAACTGAGGTGAACATGGGAAATGAAGTAACAACCAAACAAGTTCATCCAATAATTCCAAGCTCCAATAAAGCAAGAAAAGCCGAGATACTGGTTCGCAACTTCGTGAGCCAGTATCGGAGGCCATTCTCTGCAGACACTATCGCAAGCTATACCGGCATATCCATCAAACGTCTGAAGCCAATCATAGACCGACTAATCGCAGATCAGCAGATCAAGGTAGTATCCATTGATCCTGAGCAGATATATGTGAAGGCTAATCGCTATATGGGGATATACGAGAAGACGCATGATCATAATCGCTGGAACTTCGATCAAGATAAAGCGATGATTCTATTGAAGGAAGTCGAAGCCACCAGACATAGAAACGTCCGCACCATCGCCAACGCTATCGGTAAAACCAGGCAGTGGGTGTATGTGTATCTGGAAGCTCTAGCTTCGATTGGAGTAATCGAGAAAGTGGACGGTTATTACCAGATTATCTCGAAAGAAAGAGTCTGGGCTATTGGAACTAATATCAAAAAGGGGATATTGAAGTTCGGCAGGATAAAGTAGCCTACGATCAGAATTCTCCGTTCTCTATCAGCGAAAAGGCCGTTTAGATATTCTGATCTTAGTGCCCCAAGGTACTATAACCCTTTACTAGTTTGCTTTTAGGTTTTACTGGATAGGCTAGTACTTTGAGACCTGTATAACGACGTACGAGACTACCAATGTAAGGATTTACGTGTCTATCATTAAGAGAGCCATTGGGCAGTTTGATCCATGTTTTGTATTCTCGCCTGTGCTTGTTTTCAATCGCCACAAAAACTTGATCAATGATGTCCTTGGGGTAGTGGCCGTTTGCCTTTTCAATTTCGGCAACAATGTCTTCCACTATGCTCTTGATTTCAACTAAGTAGCTCTTCGGTATGGCTGGCATTATTCCTCCCGTTATCTTACTCCGCGTGAAGCTGTATTGGAACCAGTTTATTGAATCCTGATTTCTTGATAACAAAAACATCTGTGAAATCTACCTTCATTTTTTGACCAGATCTCTTGTTGCAATACTTCTCATCTTTTCAATCCGGTCAAGTATCTTTTGTTATCACGATTGCGATTATTCATTTAGTGAGTTACTTGGGACTCCACATTATGACTAATAAACTATTATATACATGAGGTTGTGGAAGGTGAAGCATCGGTTAAGGCATGAAATTTTGCCATCCATATCTGCTTGTTATGCAATATAGATAGACATTGCAGGGTAGATTGTTAATGAGAGTTGAAGTAAAATTCTCATTGACAGGTATAACATAATATTATTACGTGACCTCCAAGAGGTAATAAGATGATAAATGATCTAAAACTTGATAAGTTGAGCGTGATCGGAAGAGCCGCGGAGGCATATGCTATTGGGGATTTATCCGAGGTAAAACAAAGAGCTGAGCGCTTATATCTGGGTAAACGTTTTCCCTTCGTGATCAGCAGAGAATATCCTTATCCCCTGCATTTGTTCAGTCCGCGCCTTTCTGCGATGCTTGAGGGTGTTGCCAGCTATCCGGATGCTCAGGAAATATGGGAACTAATCACCGCCAGGGAGAACATCATCAAGATGATCTCGGTTACTGAGATAAAAAGAACTGCGGCAGAGATCCTGGGCCCCCTGTTTCAGAATAAATACTCTGATAATAAGGATAGAGTAATGCCCCGTAAACAGATGATCGGCTATATGATCAAGATTGTAATGGAGTGTTTCGGTTTCACAACATCTCGTGGCAGGATGCAAATCGACACTACCAGAGGACCTGATGACTCTGCTCGCAGAGCTAATTACTTTAAATCAGCAACCCGCTACGCAAAAATGACAATAGACGAGCGAGATGTTTTACTTGAACAAATAGGGAATGCGGACGTGAAGAGGCATTTTCTGGCTATCACTGATCTGATATTAGCCGGACGGACCGAGTATCAGAAAATATACAACATTCATGGCTTAACAAACTGGGATTCATTATAGGGGGTAGGTGAATGAAGATCGAGGGTATAGAACCAGTAGAAATCCTGCACAAGCTGATTGAATTGAAAGCACCGGAGCAAGTCTTTGACCAAGATGATCAGATAGATTCAACTCAAGCTCAAGACATGGCTCCCATAGCAAAGCCCAAGGCGAAGCTACTAAACAAACATATACACCAGTTGATAAAGCATCCCCTGTTTGAGAGCTACAGCCTCACGAAGCAAGATGTGATGGTGATAGCCGATCTTTGGCAGTTTTATCTCGAACTGCCTGGCAGGGGCAGTAGCTGGGCAAGTATCTGCGCCAGTGCCAAGATTAGGCGTTATCAGGTGACTGAATGCCTGAAATACGTTACCGGGCTCTTAGAACGCAATATCATCTGCTTTGATGAGAGGATTGAGGGGAACTACTATCTTAATCCTATGATCCTGCAATCTGCCGAATACACTCTCAGCAAAGACCTTGTCCTTAGAATAATGGGGCGAGATATAAGAGAAGACCTGGAGCTGGTCATCAAAGAAAACTGGCAGGATGATAAGGACTTCATGAACGATCTGAGACTGGTTTTTAATCTCTGCTACAATAGCTTTGGCGAATTGGGCAGCAGGTCTCCTATACTGGAGTATCCGATCCTATCGGCTTGCTTGCATCTGCTCAAAGACAGAATACTGGCTGCTCCTGACACCCTGGGCATAAAAGAACTCATACGCCAACATAGCCTAATCGAAGACCAGTTGTACATCGTACTTTTGGTTATGTATCACCAACTATGTTGTGATGACAGAATAACGGAGGCTGATCTGGCTCTCTCCCTGGCCCCAGATCCCAGATTCAGGTGGCTACAGCAACAACTCCTTAGCGATGATTCCGTCTTGATATCTTCTGGGCTTATCAGCAGAGAACAACGCTTCCACCGAGCCCAGGTAAACACTATAGGTATTCCGCATGAAACACTTAAAACGCTGGGCTATAGGTCAAAAAACTCTGAAGATGTGGCGATAAAGCTTAGCCCATACTTTCATAAGTGTCAACCCAAGCAGACCCTTGATGATGTGATTATTCCCGCATCGGATAAGCAGCTGATATCCCAGATTATCACAAAGTGCAAGTCTTATAAACGCAGAGACCTGGAAAAATGGGGATTCAAGGTTGAAAGCAGTAAACAAGGTGTGGTGCTTTTGCTCTATGGTGCTCCCGGAACCGGCAAGACTTATACGGCAGGTGCAATAGCCAAAGAGCTTCACAAAGACTTGATCACGCTCAATGTTCCAGAACTCAGGAACAAGTATTATGGCGAGACTGAAAAGCTGATCAAGAAAGCTTTTAGCGAGATGCGTGGGATGGCTACCGAGCAAGAGAATGCCCCTGTGTTCCTCTTGAATGAAGCAGATCAATTGATCCATGAAAGGATAGCCAACACTTCAACCTGCAGCACTATCGAGAACTCCATCCAGAGCATCATCCTGGAGGAAATGGAAACTTTCCCGGGCATCCTGATCCTAACCACGAACCTTGAGTCTAACCTCGATGAGGCCTTCTTTCGCCGCTTTGATCTCAAGTTCAGATTCAGACTACCGGACATTGAAAGCAGGCGAAAACTGTGGAGTATGTATCTGAGGAAAGAGATTCCAGGATCAGAGGATATCGATGTTGAGCAATTGGCGCAGAAATATCAGTTCAGCGGTGCACAGATCGCACTAGTGGTGCAAAACGCCTGTGTTGCAGCGATTGGTCGGACAGGTAAATCCAAGCGTCTCCGCCAGCATGATCTTCTGAAATACGCAGATCTAGAACAGCCGTGGGCAAATCAAGTGAATAAAAGCATAGGATTCTAAAAGGAGGAATCATGATTAAAACTTGTAACAAGACTGTTGTTGAAGTCAATGACATGGGATGGAAAGGTAGCAAACTGAGATGTCTACTGTTGACAAGCATGAGTAAGGAAGAACTACAAGAATCGCTGATTCATATCATTGGTCAGGAAACAATCGAAAAGTTGAAGATCAAGTTTACCGATGACTTCGACTACTTCCCTAAGGGACTTGCAAATCCGCGAGAAATCGAGCTAGACAAGGAAAAAATCCCAATATACAGATCAATCGACTATTGCACAACATTGAATAAGTGGTGGTTAAAAAAAAGCGCAAGAACCCCGGTCTGGGATTTAGTTTGTAAAGCAGAGATTGATGGATTACCGGGTGTAATCTTGGTTGAAGCTAAAGCACATAACAACGAACTGTATAAAAAGAATGACAAAACCGGATCCGAAAAAGGCTCAGCAAATTATAATAGAATAAAAGAAGCTTTGAAACTAGTTAATACAAGATATAAATACAATCTTTCGCCAGACACACATTACCAACTCTCCAATCGGATAGCCTGGAGTATCAAGTTAGCATCCTTGGGTATACCTGTTGTTTTGATATATCTGGGCTGCATTAATACTGAGGAAATGGAATCTAGTATTAATAAAAACGACTCTTTGATTAAGGGAAAAAAGGATTGGAAAGAACTTGTAGAAAAGTACTCGGGAGAAGTTGGATTTAAGGAGTGGGAAGAGAAAATCCCTGGGAACGGATTACAGGAGGAAGATAGCACGATTACTCCAAGTTTTGTTTATCCGATTATTCGAGCAGAAAACATCCGGCTCGAAAAAGGAGAAATTAATATTACTTGCACCATCGAGTAGCAATATTGTCAATAGAATGATTTTTTAACAAATAAGGGATAACAATGTCTTTCATTCACTTACACGTTCACAGTGAGTTCAGTTGGCTGGATGGAGCTTGCATAATCGATGATCTGGTGCAGAGAGCGGTGCAGTATAAAATGCCGGCCGTGACGATCACTGATCGCAATAGTGTTGCGGGGGCTTCCCGCTTATGGCATCAGTGCGTCAAAGCAGGCATCAAGCCGATCATAGGTCTAGAGATAGCGGTGCAAAATGATCCCGGAGACAGCAGAGTCTTTTCTGTGATCCTGCTAGCCAAGAATGGCTCCGGCTATGAGAATCTCTGCCGTCTGATTACTCAGGCTCATGAACATGATCCGCAAGCTCCCAAGATCACGAAAAGGAAGTTAAGGGAGCATTCCCAGGATCTGATTTGTCTGTCCTTCAGTGTGGTAGGAGAGATTTGCACCTTGCTTCTGGAAGGAAAAGACGATCAGGCAAGGCAGGTTTCGGATTGGTATTATGAGGTTTATGGTGAGGATTACTACTACGAGATCCAGAACCACGGGCTACCATCTGAAGCGGTGGCCATGAATAAACTGCTGAATCTGGCTTATCAAACCAAGATACCTGTGGTTCTCACCAATGACTGTCACTATATGGATCGTAGTGACTCCCTCGCCATCGATTCCCTGAATTGCATCAGAAAGGGCTTGGATTTCGCTCATCCTGAAGCCAAACGCTTTGCTTGCAATGAGTACTACTTCAAGTCCCCCAAGGAGATGAAAGCGCTAAAAGGATTTCCACCTCAGCTTACAAAGAACACCCTGGAAATTGCCGATAAAATCGATGTAACAGATGGCTATATACCTGTTGCTGAGATCGATTTATCAGCTCCCAGGGTGGTTGGTTTGCTAAGCAGTTACTCTCCCACATTGAGGATCAAATTCAAGCCCCGTAGCAGGCACATAACGGTCTCTTTGATGGATCATAAGTCTGCAGATGTGTTGGAGCATCTTCGCCAGCAACTTCCCGATTATGAGTTGATTCACTTCACTGAGTATGATCCCTGGACACCAAGAAGTATCTATTCCGCAGTTCTGAACACAATGAAAGTGCCGGAAGAGAAGATCAGGGAACTCTGTGGATTGATCCCGGCTGGCGCAAAGACCCTCCGTGAAGCCGTCTTGTTGAGCATAGATTTCTCCTGCCTCTCCAGCGAGGACTACTTATGTTCACTAGCTGCAGAAACAGGCGATACCTTGATCAATACCTTCAAAGAAGAAATAACATCAAGACACAATTACGCTTTGATCCCGAAGGGCATACCGGTTCCGGTTGTTCAGGATATTGACGGGCAGCCACGATGCCAGTATGATATCAGGCGTATGGAAGAGGCAGGATTTGTTACCATTGAAATGCAACCATAACCATAATAGATACCAAGGAGATTGACATGTCCGAAAATTCTAAGAGGATGAAGGGCAGCAGGTATAGATGCTTACTTGCTACTGAGTTGGAGTCGGGAAAAGCACGTAAACTTTTGGAGGATATTTGTCGGCCGTTGCAAATAGAGATTACAGCCGAAGATGAGTACTTCCCGAAGGGATTCTCATGTCCAAAAGAACTTATTCTTACAAGCCAGGTAGCGAAGCCTTTCTTTGATAAACACTTTCCAGATCTCGGCTTTGAACATGTAAAAACCATTGTCAAAGATGAGTGGTGGTTGAAACCAAAGCTAGGCGGAAATACCCCTAATTGGGATATAGTTAGTTCTTGTACACTAAACAATCAAGCAAAAGCTCTTATCATTGTAGAAGCTAAAGCTCACATAAGCGAGTTGGATAGTGCCGGCAAAACGTTAAAAAAAGGAGCAAATGATAATAGTACTGCAAATCATCAAAGCATTGAGAAAGCAATAATCGATGCTAATGATGGTCTTAACGCTGCTTATACCTCCAAAGGCTTTGCTATTAGCATCAACCAATGCTATCAGTTGTCTAATCGTTTTGCCTTTGCCTGGAAACTCGCTTCTCTAGGAATACCCGTGATATTGATGTATCTTGGCTTCATCAATGCCAAGGAAATGGGAGACTATTTTAAAGATGATGAAGTCTGGATGATCAATCTGCTAGCGCATTCAAGGGGAATCATCCCAGAAGCAGCTTGGAACGGATCTCCAATTATGGTTGGCAGTACTCCTATTTACCCAATTTTCAGAGCTGCTGACATCCAAGCAACACCAACTATCGTTAAGATTTATCCGCCAAAGGATGCGGAATGATGAGAACTATCGTCCCGCAATATCTATTCTGCGATTGAATCTGTCATCAAGGTTAGTAATAATGAGGAGACTATGATACCAATCACATTCTTGTCCCACGCTTGCGATATTCTCGCAGACACAAATGCAGGTTTGACCGGTTCAAAGATTGCAGAATACTGCGCAGCATACGCTGTAGACTACAACGTTGATATACCTTATGGTACCTATCCTTTTTTCGATAGTCCAAACAAGCGAACGGCACTCCTTAAAAATCTCCAGGCTTTCAAACCTGAGCAGCAGTATGCAATCATCAAGGAGTTGTGTGAATTAGAAAAGTGGTCTGACGAACCCAAGATCAAAGACCTGAAAATCAAACTATTAACACGATTTGGCAGTTTGTTTCAGGGTTCTGAGTGCATCAACGAGATACTGATTGAAGAAACCAAGCACTGGCTGGAACCTTATGCAAAGTCAAAGCAAAACTACTTGTATGCTTTGGAGAAATTCAATAATAGCGTGTTCCTCAGGAATTCTCTTGATGACCTAAGGCTGTCTCTTGAATTGCTACTGCAAGAAATCTTTGGAAATTCTAAGTCATTGGAGAACCAGATCAATGAAGTTGGGTCAATGGTTATCTCGAAGGGAGGATCGAAAGAATTCGCCAATATGTTTCAGAAACTCGTGGAGTACTATACCAAGTATCAAAACACCTATATCAAACATGACGACAGGGTCATGGAGCTTGAGATTGAGTTTATTTTTGAGCTCACATCGTCTTTCATGAAGCATTTTGTTAGGCTATCTGATCGCTAAAAAAGCATGGTTTGGTAATGTATTCATCATCGGAGAATCGCTGGTCTGGATCAGAAACCAATATCGAACACATTTCAAAGTTCAATGAGAATCAAACACGAATGATCCTTTCTGCTAGGGTGGGAAAGGATTTTCTCATTGACAGAAGAAGCTAATATGATTGTTTGACCTTTGGCGTGGAATGGCCGAAATTAATGATGCGACTGAACGCTTAGAAGAGGCAACTGATCAGACCTTGGGAGTGTTAGGCGGATCATCTAGTTCTTTTTGAGGAATCAGGATGATGAGATTAGAAGACATTAAGGCAGGAGCCCTGATTCAGGGCATTGAACCGGGGGAAGTAGTGCGCATTGTTACCAGTGAACCTATTGGTGGAGATGCATACACCGTTTATTATAAGAAAAGCGATAGTTCTCTTCGAGAGCGCTTGATATATCGTTCTGATGAAGAAAACCTATCTATTGCAGTGGCTGGTAGGCCCTGGACATTCGATGCTCCTGGCGCTGAGTTCAAGCTCGCAGTAGAAGCCAACCGGATCAACCTGGCATATCTGTTTGATCCTATGATGGCTGTTCACACATCCAATGTTGAGCCCCTCCCGCATCAGATCACAGCAGTTTACGAATCACTGCTTCCCAGGCAACCCCTGCGTTATATACTTGCTGATGATCCGGGAGCAGGGAAAACTATAATGGCAGGACTGTATATGAGGGAACTCATCATGCGGGCTGATGCCAGGCGAATACTGGTTATTGCTCCGGGTTCCTTGGTAGAACAGTGGCAGGATGAAATGTACGAGAAGTTCGGCCTTGATTTCTGTATTTTCTCACGTGATTTACAACAGCAATCCAGGGGCGGTAATCCCTTTGAAGACTATGACTATATGATAGCCAGGATCGACATGATCTCCCGTGACGAGGATCTAGTTGAGAAGATCAAACAAAGCTACTGGGACCTGGTGGTAATAGACGAAGCTCACAAATGCTCAGCCTCCTGGTTCGGCAATGAACTCAAGAAAACAAAACGCTACAGGCTGGCTGAAGAAGTGGGCGCTACCACCCAGCACCTCTTGCTGATGACAGCTACTCCCCACAAGGGCAAGGATGAGGACTTCCAAACCTTTCTTGCTTTGCTCGATTCTGATCGTTTCTATGGGAAAACCAGAGACAGCGCTCATTCGATTGATATCTCGGATCTCCTGCGCCGTATGGTGAAGGAAGATCTCCTCAAATTCGATGGCACCCGCCTTTTCCCAGAGAGGAAGGCTTATTCTGTGACCTATAAGCTGTCTGATCCCGAGGCAGAGCTATATCTTGCTGTCACAGAGTATGTGCGGGAAGAAATGAACAAAGCTGATCGTCTGACCGGGAAACAAAAAAACACTGTCGGCTTTGCCCTCACCATCCTGCAAAGGCGCCTCGCATCCAGCCCTGAGGCTATATACCAATCCCTGAAAAGAAGATTGGACAAGCTCAATCGCAGGCTGGAGGAAGAAAAGCTCATTCAGAGAGGCGAACTGATCAGACAGCAAAAAGAAAAAAGAATTGAGCTGCCGGATGATTTTGATGATGAGGACTGGGATACTGAAGAACGGGAAGAAAATGAAGAAGAGCTGGTGGACAGCGCTACCACAGCTCAGACCATCCAGGAACTGGAATCAGAGACCAATACCCTCAAGCGTCTCAATGAACAGGCCAAAGCACTACGTGACTCAGGCTTTGACCGTAAATGGGAAGAGCTTTCCAGTCTATTTGAGAATAACCCGCATTTTAGGGATGCCAATGGAAGTTTTCGCAAGTTGATCATTTTTACTGAGCATCGTGACACCTTGAATTACCTGTATGAGCGGCTCAGTGGCTTACTTGGCAGCCAGGAGGCGATCATCACCATCCATGGCGGCATTAAAAGAGAGGAAAGACGTAAAGCCCAGGAGCAATTTAAAAACCATCCCCGAGTCAGGATACTCCTCGCCACCGATGCTGCCGGTGAAGGCGTAAACCTTCAGAATGCCAACCTGATGGTTAATTATGACTTGCCCTGGAATCCCAACCGGATCGAGCAACGCTTTGGACGTATTCACCGCATCGGCCAGACTGAGGTTTGCCATCTCTGGAATATGGTGGCGGATGAGACCCGGGAAGGTGACGTGTTTCAAACCCTCTTCACCAAGCTGGAAGCCCAAAGAGCCGCCTTGGGCGGCAGAGTTTTTGATATTCTGGGAGACGTATTTGAAGAAACAAGCCTCAAAGACCTGCTGATCGAAGCGATCCGCTATGGGGATGACCCTGAGGTCAGGTCCAGGCTGTTTCAAGTGGTGGAAGGCGTTCTCGATACCGAGCACATCAGAGAGATCATCAGCCGCAATGCCCTGTGTGAAGAGGTTATCGATGAAAACCGTCTCTTTGCCGTGAAAGCCGAAATGGAGAAAGCTGAAGCACGAAAACTCCAGCCCTATTTCATTAAATCCTTTTTCTTGCAGGCTTTCAGCCAGTTAAAAGGCAACATTCGCCAGGTCCGTAGCGAGGGCGAGCGTTGGGAAATCTCCTATGTTCCGGCCCAGATTCGTGAACGGGACCGCCAGATTTCAGGCCGTAACCGCAGAAACATCAATCCGGTCACTCAGAAATACGAACGCATCTGTTTCGATAAACCCTTTGTGAGATTGCCCAACCGGGAAGCACCCATGGCCAGTTTCATCCATCCTGGGCACCCGCTGATGATGTCGATCACAGATATCATGCTGGAGGATCACCGCAACAAGCTGAGACAGGGAGCAATTCTTGTAGCCCCTCATGATGATAGCATAGATCCCAAAGCCATGCTGATCATAGAACACTCAGTAAAAGAAGGGGTCAACCGGGATAGGTGCATCTCACGTCGTTTGCAGTTTGTCCAAATCGATGAACAGGGAGCGATCAGCAACGCGGGGTGGGCACCCCATCTAGATCTGGAGCCCATTTCAGATAGTGACTTCATTCTGATAAAACATCTGCTGGCAGCCCAGTGGGTTTCATCCGAACTGGAAAGCCAGGCTCTGGCGTATGCCACCACCTACCTTGCCCCGGAGCATTTTTCGGAAGTGATGCATCGGAGGGAAAGACAGGTCACCAAGACCCTTGAAGCTGTTCATCAGAGGCTGGTGACCCAGATCAACTATTGGTCCGACCGCAAGATCAAGCTTCAGGATGACCAGGCTGCGGGTAAAAAGACCCGGATCAACATCGATAATGTCAGCCGCATCATCGATGAGCTGGATAACCGCCTCAAATCCCGCACCAAAGAGCTCAACGAGATGCGCCATGTAGTCTCGGAGACTCCGGTCGTGATCGGTGGAGCGCTGATCATCCCTGCTGGTTTACTGGCACAATTGAAAGGGGAGGACACCTGGACCGCAGATGCCGAAGCCAGGAAGCAGATCGAGCTAAAAGCCATGCAGGTTGTGATGGACCACGAAAAGTCAAATGGTTGTGAAGTTTTTGATGTCTCTGCCCTGAATTGTGGCTGGGATATTACCAGTATTCCCCCAGCAATCGATGGGAAAATGCCGGAAACCAGACACATCGAAGTAAAAGGCAGAACCAAAGGACAATCCACTATTACAGCTACACGCAATGAAGTTCTCTATGGTTTGAATCAGGCGGATAAATTCATCCTGGCGATAGTAGTGATAGATGGAGACAACTTTGAAGGACCCCATTATATCCGTAAACCCTTCACTCAAGAACCTGACTGGGCTGTAACCAGCATCAATCTCGATATCGCCAGTTTACTCAAGAAAGCATCAAAAAAGGAGGGATTATGAAGAAGGAACTTAAAACAGCGGAACCAAGATTCCTGATCTACACCAATCAGGATGGAAGCGTACACATTGAAACCAAGCTATTGGATGAAACCATCTGGCTGAGTCAAAAGCAACTGGCAGAGTTGTATCAGACCACTGTTGCTAACATCAATATCCATATCCGCAACATCCTCACAGAGGGTGAGCTAGAGACAGACGCAGTTATTAAGGATTTTTTAATAACTGCCTCCGATGGTAAAAGCTACCATACCATGCACTACAATCTCGATATGGTTATCAGTGTGGGATATAGGATCAAATCCCAGATCGCCACACGATTCCGCATCTGGGCTACTGAGCGGCTCAAGGAATACCTGATCAAGGGTTTCACCATGAATGATGAACTGCTCAAAGAGGCCGGAGGCGGTTCCTATTTTGATGAACTTCTGGCCCGGATCAGGGATATCCGCTCCTCAGAAAAAGTCTTCTGGCGCAAGGTCCTGGATATCTATGCTACCAGCATAGACTATGATCCCAGGTCAGATCTATCGCGTGAGTTTTTCAAGGTCATCCAAAACAAGATGCACTGGGCGAGTCATGGCCATACTGCCGCCGAGATCATCTATCAGCGGGCTGATGCCGGCAAAGCCAATATGGGGCTCACCAACTGGCCGGGAACCCAGCTCCGTAAGGCAGATACTGAGATAGCAAAGAACTACCTGAACCAAGAAGAACTGGATCTCCTGAACCGGATCGTGAGCATGTATTTGGATTTTGCCGAGCTTCAGGCTCTGAACAGAACCCCAATGTACATGAAGGACTGGATATCCAAACTTGATGAGTTTCTGAAGCTAAGTGGAAGAGACATTCTGGAGCATGCTGGTACCGTTGCTCACGAAGATGCGATCCAGAAAGCCCGGCTGGAATATGAAAAATGGCATCATGAGCAGCTTGCACAGCCAACTGCTGCAGAGAAGCACTTTGTTGAAGCCCTGCAGGAAGTGCGGCAAATCACCAAACAGACCAAGCCCAAGAGAAAGAAATGAGTGAATATCAAGTAAAAGCCCCCAAAAAGCTTATCGAAGTGGCCCTGCCCCTCAAAGAGATCAATGAAGCCTGTGTTCGTGAAAAATCCATTCGCCATGGTCATCCTTCCACTTTGCATTTGTATTGGGCAAGGCGACCTCTGGCTGGCGCCAGGGCGGTGCTCTTTGCCCAAATGGTAAATGACCCCGGCTGGGATGAAGAACTGCAGATAGGCTACAAGCGCAAAGCGGATGCCAATCGCAAGCGGGAAGAGCTGTTTGAGATCATCCGGGAACTGGTGAAGTGGGAGAATACCAACAACGAGATAGTGCTGGAGAAAGCCCGGGCTGAGATCCGTAAAAGCTGGAAAGTAACCTGCGAACTGAACAAAGACCATCCCCAGGCTGCAGAGCTCTTCAATCCCGATAAGTTGCCAGCCTTCCACGATCCCTTTGCCGGAGGCGGCTCCATCCCGCTGGAAGCCCAACGCCTGGGATTGGAGGCATGGGCTAGTGACCTGAACCCTGTGGCAGTGCTTATCAACAAGGCCATGATCGAGATTCCACCCAAGTTTGTGGGACACCGTCCCATCGGTCCCATTCCCAAACGTGACGATCAGACAACAACCAATAACTACACTTGGCCAGGCTTGACCGGCCTGGCTGAAGACGTGCGTCGTTGGGGACATTGGGTGCGGGAAGAAGCCTACAAGCGCATCGGGCACCTCTATCCCCCCATCAAAATCACACCCGAGATGATTTCCGAACGCCCTGATCTGGCCCCTTACAGGGGAAAGAAGCTTACTGTGATCGCGTATATATGGGCAAGGACCGTGAAAAGCCCCAATCCCTTATACTCCCATGTGGATGTGCCGCTTACATCCACTTTTCTGTTATCTGACAAGAAGGGGAAAGAGGCCTGGATCGAACCAATAATTGATGAAGATAAATACCAGTTCAAAGTCCGTGTTGGCATGCCGGATAGTCTTGATACGATAAAAAAGGGAACGAAAGCAGCAGGAAGAACATCTAACTTCACATGCCTCCTCTCAAATACTCCCATTGATGGTAAGTATATTAAGGCTGAAGGGCAAGCAGCCAGGATAGGTTCTAAGCTGATGGCTATTGTTGCTGAAGGAAAGAGCTGTAGAGTATATCTTTCTCCAGACGAGCATCAGGAAATTATAGCAAAATCCGCAGTTCCTTCTTGGAGACCAGAACTAGCATTAGTAGGGAAAAGCGCTGATCAAGTTCCTCTCTATGGAATGCGCACTTATGGCGATTTGTTCAGTAATAGACAGATGTATGCATTAGAGTCAATCACTACAATAATTGATGATGTTTTTAAGGGAGCTATTGAAGCAAATGATATAAAAGAAGATAAAGTCATATATCAAGAAGCTATACGAATTTATTTGCATTTCTGTGTAGGTAAACTGTCCATCCAGAGTTCAGTTCTCTCAACCTGGGATTGCACTAGAGACGGAGTAAGGAGTGCTTTTGGAAGGCAAGCTTTAGCTATGGTATGGGATTATGCTGAAGTGAATATCCTAAGTGATTCCACTGGGAACTGGTTATCTATGCTAGATTGGGTGTGTAAGGCGATACAAAAACTGCCAACGCATAAGAATTGTAAAGCAGTAGTCTCCGACGCTACATCTCAGAGTATTTCAGCTAAAAAGATTGTTTCTACTGATCCTCCATATTACGACAATATCATGTACGCTGATTTATCAGATTTCTTCTACGTGTTTCAAAAGAGAGCGTTGAAACCAATTTTCCCAGAGCTATTCCAGACTATTGCAACCCCAAAAGACGATGAACTGGTAGCATCGCAGTATCGCCATAAATCCAAGAAGGATGCAGAATTGTTCTTTTTGAATGGTATGATGAAGGCAATGAGCCGGATTTCCCAACAATCAAACGCTGCCTTTCCAGTTACAATATACTACGCTTTTAAACAATCAGAGACCTCAGAAGCTGGGAGCATTTCAACGGGTTGGGTAACATTCCTGGAAGCAGTTATCAAATCTGATTTTGCTATTGTGGGTACTTGGCCTATGCGAACAGAGCTTGCCAACAAGGTTAGTGGAATAGGTAGTAATATGCTATCTTCCAGCATTATACTTGTATGCCGTAAACGAGAACTGGACGCAGACCTAATAAGCCGTAAAGACTTTATACAGGAATTGAATAAGGCTATTCCCATTGCTCTGGACACCATGATTAATGGCAGTGAAACATCCAGCCCCATAGCCCCGGTCGATCTAGCCCAAGCTGCCATCGGACCCGGAATGGCTGTGTATTCAAAATACAAAGCAATCTTAGAATCTGACGGCTGTCCGATGACTGTACATACTGCGCTCATTCTCATCAACAAAGCTCTGGATGAGTATTTCAAAGAGCGGGAAGGCGATTGGGATAATGATACTCGTTTTTGCCTGCAATGGTTCAACGAGTATGGCTGGAGGGAAGGTGCATACGGCGAAGCTGATGTTCTGGCCAGAGCAAAAGGTATATCAGTTGAAGGTATCAGAGATAGCGGTGTTCTTGCAGCCGCAGGCGGGAAGGTTCAGTTGATAAGACCAAGTGATTATCCTGATAACTGGAGTCCTGCTAAAGACAGTCGCATGCCCGTCTGGGAAGTCTTGCATCATCTCATCCGTTTGCATCAAACCAGGGGAGAATCCGCAGCCGCAGAGATCGTGAAGGCGATCCCTCATGTTTCGGAAACAGCCCGCCAATTGGCCTTCCTTCTCTACACCACTTGCGAACGCAAAGGCTGGGCGGAAGATGCTCGTCCTTACAACGATCTGGTTACAGCCTGGCTATCCATCGAAAAGCAAGCACGTGCAGATGAGGGTGGTCAAATTGAGGCTGAATTTTAGGACTCAGGAGTTATCATGCTGAGAATAAATAATCTGCTTTCCAGGGAAGAAGGCACAACTAAGCTGCCTGGATTAAACTCGGAACAAATCAACTTCAATGTTTCTTCCGAGTTGTTTGCTAAACATGGAAGACTCATTGATATGAATAATCTAGCGAATATGGGAGCGCTGCAAAAGCATCAGGAGATATTATGACAAAAGCATGGAGAGACATTGCAATACCGCATCAGGACGTACTGAAAGGCACTTTCAAACAATCAGAATTTGCCGCAGACCTGTCCCAGGTTCACCTGGGTAAAGCCAGTGAAGAGTATCAAAACCCGGCTCTGTTCTATCAAAGAACATACATAACTGAGGGTATGAGGCTGCTGCTGACCTCTGTGATCCAGAGGCTCAGCGGGAAAGGCGGTGAACCGGTGATCCAATTGCAGACTGCTTTTGGAGGTGGCAAGACCCATACCATGCTGGCTGTGTATCATCTGGCCAAAGGTGAGTTAGGTGCTTCAGAGTTGCAGGGCGTCCCCCCCATAATCGATGCTGCGGGTGTAACTGAGCTACCCAAGGCGAAAATCGTGGTGATCGATGGCAACCAGCTATCTCCCGGAGATGTGAAAAAACGCGGCAATACAAGTGTAAACACATTGTGGGGCGAACTCGCCTGGCAGCTTGGAGGCGCTGAAGCTTATGAACTGGTAAAACAATCTGATCTCAATGGTACTTCCCCCGGCAAGGAGATTCTAATACCGCTGATCAGTAAGTATGCCCCCTGCGTGATCCTAGTCGATGAGCTGGTGGCCTACGTAAGACAATTTGAACCTGGAAAAAGCCTTCCCGGGGGCACTTATGATTCAAACCTCTCTTTTATCCAGGCTCTAATGGAATCATTGAAAGTGGTGCCAAATGCGATCATGTTGGCTTCCTTACCGGAGTCGGACAAGGAAGCTGGCAGTCAGCTGGGGATCAATGCCCTGGCAGCTTTGAAAAGCTACTTCGGCAGAGTGCAGGCTATTTGGACTCCCGTGGCAACAGAGGAAGCCTTTGAAATAGTTAAACGCAGGCTGTTCAAAGAAATATCAGATAGGAATGGGATGCAAGAAACTTGCCGTACTTTCACTGACTTCTATCTGGAAAAGAAGGACAGCTTTCCCGACGAAGCCCAGGAAAGCCGATACTATCAGAGGATGCTGCAGGCCTATCCCATTCATCCGGAGATCTTTGACCGGCTTTATGACGATTGGTCAAGCCTGGAAAGCTTCCAGAGAACCAGGGGTGTATTGAAACTGATGGCTAAGGTAATCCATAAACTCTGGACTGACAACAACAAAGACCCCCTGATTATGCCGGGTAACCTGCCCCTTTATGATGCCGATGTCCGTAATGAGGTGGTTTATTATCTTCCTCAAGGATGGGACCCTGTGCTGGAAAAGGATGTGGACGGTTCAAGGTCGGAACCTCATTTGATCGAGAATGCGGAAGCCAGGTTTGGCCAGGTTCAGGCTTGCAGAAAACTGACCCGCACCATCTTCCTGGGCAGCGCACCTCATGCGGTCTCCCTGCATGCTGCTAAAACCTCAAGAGGTATAGAGTATAAGCGTATCCTGTTGGGCTCTGTGATGCCGGACCAGGTAATTGGTTTATTTAGCGATGCCATGAACCGGCTGGTGGATAAGCTGCACTATCTGAGCAATGCGGATAAGAAGCTATTCTGGTTCGATACCCGGCCTAACCTCAGACGAGAGATGGAGGATCGCAAACGTCGTTTTAATGATAAGGATGATGTGATCCCGGTAATTAAGGACCAATTGCAGAAAGTACTGAGCAATGGTGTATTCGAAGCGGTGCATGTTTTCACGCGCAGCGAAGACATCCCTGATGACTATTCTCTCAGGCTGGTTTTGCTGCCTCCTGATGTCTATTATCTGCGTTCCGGGGGAAGTTTCGCTATGGAAGGCATCTCAGATTATGAAGGTGCGAAACATATCCTCACTCATCGGGGTGAACAACCAAGACTGAGACAGAATCGCTTAATCTTCCTGGCGGCTGATGGTGAATACCAAGGAAAACTTAAAGACCAGATCCTGACCCTATTGGCTTGGGATTCGATTCTTAAGGATATCCAGATGCTGAAGCTCAACCTCGATGTGTACCAGACAAGGCAGGCAAAAGCGGGAAAAGAAGATGCTGAAAAGGCAGTTAAGCATCTGATCCGTGATACCTATCGGTGGCTACTGATCCCTGATCAGGATAACGCACCCGGAGATAGATTTGAGGCACTTTCCATCAATGCTGCAGCTCAGAATTTAACTGCTGAGGTCGAGAAGGTCCTCAAGGAAAACGAACACCTGATTACTGGGTGGGCTCCCATCCATCTCAGCAATTTGCTCAAGAAATGGTTCTGGAAGGATGGTACCCATCATATGAAAGCCCAGGATGTCTGGCATAGCATGTGTTGCTATCTGTATATGCCCCGTTTGAGCAGCAATAGTGTATTCCAGGCTGCTATAAGCGCAGGCGCATCAAGCCAAGAGTTCTTTGGCTTTGCCTATGGATATGATAACGATCAGTATATAGGATTCACGTTTGGTAACTCAACCGCTCCTATCTATGATAGCTCACTGCTCCTTATCGATCCTGGGATTGCCGCAGAGCATAAGCAAAAAACAGCAGAAGGTGACACACTAGTTGGAAAAGGAGATGGCTCTACACCCGGAGCTGGTACTGGAGGCCAGGGTACTCCTGGTAGTCAGGGTGGACCCGGTACTGGAGTCACTACACCACCACCTACCCAACCTAAGACCAGATTACACTACTATGGACGTAAAGAACTCGATGCAACCAGGGCCAAGACAGACTTTGCCACTATCATAGATGAGATCGTGATGCATCTGATCAAGAAACCAGCAGTATCTGCATCAATCCAGATAGAAATCAAAGCAGATAACTTGGAAGGCTTCGATGAAGCCACTCAGCGCACCATCAAAGAGAACTGCAACACACTCAAGTTTGATCTGAGTGAGTTTGAATAGAAATGCCCCTAGGGGTAAATAACTGCCAGAGGAGGCACTTATGAGTAACATCATAATTATCACGATCCTCCAATGGATAGCAGTATAGTGGCTGAGGTCTTAGTTGAAATATTACTTAGACCGAGAGTGGCCACTATTATGGCTTGCCATTGGTGTGTTGCTCGCAGTGTTGCAAGGCATCTGCTGCTAACTGTGCGTGAAGTACCTGGGTGGCTTATAGCCACTCAGGTATGGAGCGTTAATGCATTAGTAAAGTAGAATATGAGTAACGATTCAGTAGTTGAAAAAGAAAAAACTCTAAGAGCTTTGGACATCTTATGTCCAATCTCGATTATGAGCTACATTAGCTTCTGTGAAACTATGTTAAATGAGGGCAAAACTCCATTTCCCTACATCAGCTTCAGAACACTTGATGTAATGCTCAAGATAGTTGCTTTCAGGGACATCTCGCAACTTATTGATCTCAAGCTTAACGTTAGAAACGTGGTATCATTATACGAAGAAGCTAGAACAACCCTTGAAACCGAGGAAACTGGATTCTTTGATCAATATCCAGATCCTGATTCATCTGAAATCGAAGCAATCATTCGCAACGCAATCATCCATCTAACTAACCATCAATTTGTTCAAATCCCAGACCATAGTATAATGACCAATTGGATGAGGCTAGAGTATCTTCTCAATGTGATCGAACCTAAATATGAGGTTGAGATAAAGGGAAGATTCCCCGCTTCTATTGATATTCAAGTAACTCTGAACCGAATAATTGGCTCAAGTTGCCGTAACATTTATGTCGGAATTAAGGACTTGACAGACAATCTACTTTCTATCTACAAAGATAGTCAGATATATCCAATGTTGAAAACCTGCACTACACAGGCTCACTATTGCGCAACAACAATCCAAATCATTGATGCAATTCTCCAAGGACGATTATCTTCTGCCACTTTTCTGCACGATATGTCTCGGCTAATGACATTCCTTGAGTCACATCACGATCTGGAAAAACTAATGACTTTGCTCACTCAATCTTTTTGTGAACTCAGATCCAACTACTCTGATCATTATCAAATGGCGCAAACTGTTATTCCTGAAATACAAGCTTCGAGTTACCGATATGAAAGCCCATTATTAAAACACCCTCTGGTGCAGGTTGAAAATAAGAAGATAATTCCAAACTTGTATGATCTATTCACTTGTCTTAGGGAGTTACCATTAAGGTTCAATGAGTACCTCGCTAGTGAACTGAGTGCGAACACACGCAATACCATGGGGCTTATTTACGAGTTTTACATCGGAGATTTGTTAGAATACACATTAGAGCCGGAACGATACATAATTATCCCGGAATTGGTGTATCAGCGTAATGGCTCTAGTGTACGAAGCCCTGACTTCATTGTTATAGATTGCATTGATCTACATGTGTTTGTCATAGAAGTTAAAGGCACTAGAACCTCAAATATTGTTAGAGACGATCCAGCATCATTACGAACACATGAGTATGTGGAGCGAGTTAGTAGCGTACTTAAGAAATCACTAGCTAAGATTGAGGAGTTATTCCAATTTATTGGGGACTATGCAAATTATAGAGACCTATTATGTCTGTGTAATAAAGACAAAACGATCATTCTTCATGTTCAAAAGGACTTCGGAGTTCTAATACCAAGCTTAGTTCACGGAGAATTAACGAAGCTTGATCCAGCCCTTTCGGAGAATTGTATGGCGTTCAATTACTGTCTTATCGATATACCTTACTTAGAGACCATACTTCATAATCACAAGGCTACTGGCAAGCCATTAATTGACTACTTGAGAGATTATCATAAAGTCCAAATCGGCAAAACAGAAAAACCTGTCTCTGTAGCAGAGTGGATTCCAATCGAGCATGACTTCAAAGACCTGATCTACGTTCACCATCTATATAATCAAGCTATGAAGGAGGTGTAGGTGATAGAGTGGGATTTATCCAAGGCCGAAAACGATCTTAAACAAGCATATAGCGAGAACTCTGAACTAAAACTACTAACATTACTCAAGTCTAATACATTTCTGTTATATGAGTTGTTTACTAGGAAACATGGTATCCAACCCATATTCCATGAAGTAAACTTTGGTGCCAGACTTAGATGTGACTTTGCATGGCTAAACGATAATTCTGATGGTCCCGAATGGGTATTAGTTGAAATTGAAAAGCCTTATTCGAGCGTTTTTAAGCGTAATAATATGCCTTCATGCCACCTGTTACAGGGAATAGAGCAAATCAGATCCTGGCAGATGTATTTCGACGAAAATCCACTTGAAAAGCGCAGGGTTTTCGGTGCGGTAAGTAGATTCAGATACATCTTAATAGTTGGGACCCTGGAAGCATGGCAGTCGTCATATGCCTCGAAATGGAGAGCGTACATTAACAAAACACTCAATATCGAAATCCGATCCTGTGGAGTGTTCGATAGAGCTTTAGAAAACTATAACAAGCATCCTAACGAATTCTGGAGCTTCCTTGAACATCCGGCAACTTATGGCGATGCCAAACTTAAGGGATATTGGGAGAATTACGGATATATGGATCACTGGCGATCCATAAGTAACACATGATGCGTATTTCTTTGTTGAAGTTGGGCAAAATAGATATTAATAGTTCTATAGAATACAGTTTCGAGAGGATAGAAAATGCAAGCATACAACCGACCTTTATACAAATGGTTTAACCTAATCGAATTAGGACAGTTAACTCTACCAAGATTCCAGAGATTTGAAGCATGGACACACAACGAAGTATCAAACTTATTGCGATCCATGTTAAGAGGCTTGCCTACAGGTGCAGCTCTCATTTTAAGAGTTGATGGACCTGAGCAGTTTAGAAGCAAAAACTTAGCGGGAACGCCACAAGATGGAAGGAACGTAACCGAGCAGTTGCTGGATGGGCAACAACGCTTAACAGCAATGTGGAAGAGCCTTTATAATCTTTATGATAACCGGACCTTTCTCGTTTCAATAGATAAATCGACCATCGATTTCAATGTCAATCCGTCTGATTATCTGCAAGCTAATGAGATTGAGGTCGTAGCTCAAGCAATCTACGAGAGGAAAGGCAGTAGATATCCTATGTGGGTCAATGATGCAAAAGAATGTTGGGAAAGGGGACTGATCCCAGTTCATTTACTCCGTCCCGATGATATCTCCAAAGAGAAGAAAGCGTGGCTAAAAGCAGCAGCACCTGAGGATATTGAAATGCGGGAGTTTCTTGATGATCTGATCGATGCACTGCGTGAGAGAGTCAAACATTTCAATCTGCCATATTTAGAGCTTCCATCCACCACAAAAAAACATGTTGCCTTGGATGTGTTCATCAAGCTAAATACCAGTTCTGTTAAACTAACTGCTTATGACATTGTGGTTGCATTGGTTGAGGATGCGGCGGAAACATCACTGCATGAACTGGTGGATTCGCTAGCTCTTAAAGTCCCTAAGGCAAAAGATTATGCTGATCTGCCGGATCTGGTTTTAGACACAGTGGCTTTGTTGCAAGATATCATCCCAAGCCAGGCTGGCTATGTAAACATCAATTATAGGCAGTTAGTATCTGAGTGGGACGATTTAGTGAGTTGTTTTACAAAAATGGTAGATCTACTGGAAGAAGAGCATATATACGATGAAAAGAGACTCCCATCATACACAGCGTTGCCTGTACTTGCAGCGCTTACTAAGTACCTCCCGACGAATGCAGATCAACTTGGTAATGCAAGGCATATACTCAAAAAATACCTGTGGAGAGCATTTCTCACAGATAGATATGAGAGGGCAACACCCTCAAAATCATTGGCAGACTTCCGCAAGATAAGAGATTACCTTCTCGGCAAAGGTGAATATGAAGATATCCCCATTTTCAACGAACAGGAATATCCTTCTCCGGTGAAAGAGATCATTAGCGATGCTGCTTGGGCAAAAAATAGAACGATTTTAGGCAGAGGCATCCTGGCTCTTCAGATAAAATGCGGAGCTGATGATATCGCAGATAATACTCCTGCCACAAAACAAAGCATCCTTAGCAGAGAATACCATCACTTGTTCCCCGCAGCATTACTGGCCAAGGCAGATGTGCCAAACAACAGGATTTTTAGCGCTGTTAATTGTGCATTGATATCCTGGAGAACGAACCGCACAATCTCTGATAAAAACCCAATGCTGTATTTGTTGGAAAGAGCTGAGAATTGCGATCTTGGAGAACCTGAAAGAGATAGAAGGTTGCGAAGTCATTTGATCCCGATTCAAGAGCTTAATGTGGACTATTCTGACTTTGACAGCCCTGAAACCAGAGCTAAAATTGAGCGTGATTTCGTTCAGTTTGTTGAAGCCAGATCGATATTACTGGAACAAGCGGCAAAACTTGTGTTTGATGGAGAGCAGCTAACGACTGATAGAGTCTATGCTAAATATGCTGAATTGCAATAGCAGTAATCGTAGGTTCAGCGAAAGTATGATAAAGAAGGATATACCACAAGAAGTACTAGTAAGTAATCCAGTAGACTTGAAGTATCATCACCAAAGAGTGTTTGGTTACAATAGCATCCGAACAAACAGTAACCTCATTGAATGGCAGTGCCTATTGAATACCTTGAAGAAAAACTTGTTTATGAATAGCATACCAGAATTCTTAAGCTATCCATATACCTTGGTGAAACGCGAAGAGCCAGATTTTGAGGTAGCCCTAAGCAGTGGAGAGGTAATTCTAGTCGAGATTACCCGTGCCACTACAATGAAGAATGAAGCTCTCAAGCATCAGCTATCTAAGGCTGAAGATGATGTTGAAATGGCGGAAGTATCCAATGATATGTTTACTCCCGAAAAGCCCACAAAAGGGGAAATGCGGAAAAACCTCGTAAAGCAAGGAGCTTCTTTGCAAGGTACAGGGATGTATGGGTGGTATGCAGAAAAACAATGGGCATCTATCATCTTGTCTGCCATAGAATCAAAGCGAAATAAAGTATATTCAAACAAGGTGGATTTGCTACTCATAGAGGACAGGTCACTTCCATATTCATATCGGGAAGCAATAACAAAACGATTCGAATTTCTAAAGAGTGCGATTGAAAGCGATCCGAAAACACTTGGATTAAGTGCGTTTCCAAACATTATCACAGATACTACCGGAGCTATCGGCATTATTAGACAAGATAATCAGTGGCTTTTTAACCCTCTTTTCTTGCCAGATGGCTGGATGGAAGAGTAGGGACACATTTCCAACCATAAAAGCTCTTACTTGCTGCTAATCGAATAGCCCATACCCTCATACCCCTTCATTCGCTTTCTGTACATGTTAGCAAGCATCGGTTCGTTCATATCGACATAATCGTAGATCACAACCTCTGTTTTGTTATCATGAGCCCTATGCAGCCTGCCAGCATATTGTTGCAGCACTCCTTTCCATGATACGGGCATTGTAAGGAACAAGGTATCCAGTCTGCTGTCATCAAAGCCTTCCCCGATGTATTTTCCAGTTGCGATAATCACTCTTTCATCTTCATCTGGTATGGAGTGGAGTTTATCCATGACCGCTTTCAGATGTTTTCTGCCCATGCCACCCTTAAGTGCGATTACGTGCTTTGAAAATCCTGCAAGTTTCTGAGCAAAGAACTCCACGTGAGCAGTTCTCTCTGTTAGGACAAGTGGACTTCTCCCAGCCACGATAGCCGCAATAATGTCATCCAGAATCATGTCATTTCGCCTGGTATCCTCCACCAAAGCTTGATAGATGTCTGTGATCTTGATCTCTGCATTCTCACTACGTTTTATCATTGAGAAGTCTGTCTGGCGAGTTACTACCTTGTGAGCGAAGGACCTCTGTAGAATTTGAGATTTGGCATCTGCTTTATAACGGATAGGGCCGCATTGCATATAGACAATAGGGTGATGACCGTCTTGGCGAATTGGGGTGGCTGTAAGCCCATAGACATACTTTGCCCTTGCAGACTTGAGAACTTGTTCAAAGCTAAAGGCAGAGATGTGGTGACACTCATCCACAATCACCATGCCATAATCCTTAACAAGCTCTTTTACTGCGTGTTTGTGGGTAAGACTCTGAATAATGGCAACATCGATCTTGCCGGTTCGCTTATCAATACCTCCTCCGATTTGCCCTATCTCCGGCTCTTTCAGGAAACACATCAACCGCTCTACCCATTGGTTCATTAACTGCCTGCGATGAACGATGACCAGAGTATTAGTTTGCTTTTGAGCAATCATCCAGGTTGCCACAACAGTCTTGCCAAAAGCCGTTGTAGCTGAGAGAATACCATTATCGTGCTTGAGCATCGCAGTCCCGGCAAGGAGTTGTTCACTGCTTAGTTTACCAATGAAACTCGCATTGATGGGTGCTCCTGTGAATCTCAAGTCCTTCTGGATCAGTAAAATGCCCAGAGTTGACACAAGCTTTGAGAGATCATCCAAACACCCTCTTGGGATAACGAGGTATTCATCTGTTTCTGAGGATAGATTGATGACCCTGGGTAGATTGTAGATTGGCATTCTCATGGCTTGGGCGCGGTAGAATTCTGGATTCTGGAAGGCAGCCAGCCTGATGATATTGGACATTAGCTTCTGAGGAAGTCCGGCTTTCTCAATGAAGATCATATTGCTCAAGACAATTTGAATCTGAGAAGGTAAGTCTTTATACTCCTCAGCTTGGGCTTGTTTCGCTTCCCAAGGCATGGCTTCATCTACTTCAGATGTAGTTATCTGAGACAAACCCATTGAACCATGACCAGCGGGTAGTTCTGAGAGAATTGCGTTGATCCTGTGATTACTGAGTCTATCTATGTGTGATAGGAAGTGCCATTGATCATCAATTCTATTCAACTGCTGATCTACAAACTCACTATACCCACTCTCCCGTGCATTCTTCTGCAGGGGCAAGGCAATCAGATTTCCAAATCCACCTTTGGGCATAGTATCTTGGTTAGGGAACATGCGGTCAAATGAATCAAAGCCGATTGGGTGATGATTCTCCATAGCATTTGTTAGCAGTGCCGTCCCTAATCTACGGGCTTGAGCTGCAGATATCTTTTCATCAAAGAAAAACCACACATGGGCACCTTTCCCAGATCTGGATATCTCAACATAGCCGGGAACATTATACTTCTGGCAGATCTCAATCAGTGCTTTCACATCACCCCGCCATTCCTTCTTATCAAAATCTATAGCCAGAAACTTGCATGTATCATCTGCCAGCAGGGGGTAGATACCAATTATGATCTCACCACTCAGGTGCCTGTAGATTTGTTTATCATCAAGTGGGATAAGCTTTCTGTTCTCACAGCTCGCACAAGGGATTTTCTTGTACTTTCCGCACACTTCTTGTTTCCAATCATTATAGCAGGCTGGTGAGTAGCCTGACCTGTTGTCTTTGCCAACCCATCTGATTGCAAACACGTCTTCTCTTCCCTGAAATAAGCTGCGAAAGAGCTGTACCTTATCCTCCGGACTGGATTGATTGTTGATTGGGGTATCAATAGAACTTGCACCTACTGAATGTGAATTCTCGGTGCTATGCTTTTGCACGTTTTCTACTGCAATTGAGGACTCAATATTCAAGTCTGATGGATGAGTAACACTTGAGACTAAATCTCTCAGTCTGGAATTCTCTGCCTCCAGTTCACTGATCCGCCTTAGCGCATCTTCGAGTCTCTTCTTTAGTTTTTCATTCTCCGTGTTCATCTCATCCTCAACTGACCAAGGTTGGCTCAGGCTTCCTGCTGTCAATCCCAAAATCACGAGAAACCTATGTGAGCACTATCATCAAACCAAGCTATGCATCATTCGATATGCAGATTTCCTGTCAGAATTTGAAATTTTCGGTGATCTGATTTGCAGAAATCCTGTCAAAAACTACCTAAAAGGGTCTTGGTAAGGATGAGTAACGATGCGACAGTTTGCAGTTTTCGCTGCACAATTTGCAGATTTCGTTGTCACGTTGCATAAAAGCATGTAAATCAGCGGCATGAGGCCTCTTCATCAGCGGATTGCCAAAGATTTTTCTTGACAGATTGTTCGGCTGAATAATCTTGGTAGAACAATGACGCGAGGTGGAGCAGCTGGTAGCTCGTCGGGCTCA
>Ga0334898_1001379_pt1 | contig 27532 bp, 22 predicted proteins | sample GraSluR3_MG_10_FD_207228 | JGI IMG/M metagenome (GOLD analysis project Ga0334898, IMG submission 207228) | Sludge microbial communities from methane-producing bioreactor in Wageningen University, Netherlands - Granular Sludge_3_08-R3 | ecosystem: Engineered > Bioreactor > Anaerobic >... | reverse complement strand
GTTTTTGCATACAACAGCATCCCTGCAACATTTCCAGTGTTGTTTGAATCCTGATTCTTTACGTATGTGAAGATTTGGTATAGGTTGTTAGAGTGGATCTTATGGCTATCAAATTGATGATACACCTGCATGGTTTTGCTGTAATACTTTGTGTCAATGCACAAATTCAAGAAAATGTTCTTGATAGTTAAAAGAACTTAATGGTTCATCACAACGGATTCTGTTTTGCGATCCTTATCAAACCTTAAATAAAGAATATATTACTCTAAGGGGTTTAGAAATCTAGCAAGATACAATCTTCAAAGCTCCATTTTAACGAAATGATATAGAGAACTCATTGGAGCATAAAAAGAAGTTATAGAGGCTTAGTTTACTCATGACAAATGAAACTATAAAAAAATGGCAATTTGCAAAATTTTTGTTGAAAAGTATCATTGTATTGTGATTTTCAAAACATGATGTAAACAAACTGTAGGAAGCTTTCGACAGTTTCAATGCTAAAGAAAGGTGGAACAGTCTCGTGTGGTGTACTAATTGTAAGAGAGAGACAAATGAGGAAATCTGTGAAATATGTGGCTGTTTAACTGAACGAGATGTTCCTCTAGAGATTTATTGGTGCAAAAAGTGTCAAATTCCTATAATTAAACTTGTTAACGCGATTGATCGTGAAATATGTCCCTTATGTGGGGGTGAGTTAAGCTACTGTTTCACAGATATTCGCCCTGTTTTTCCAGAAGAACGCTTGCTTATTGAAATTATATTAGGGAAACCCCTTGCCTTTTTAGAAGATTCTGTCTGGGCTTCAAAAAACCGTTATTATGTTGACGGTAAATCAATATTAATCTCTACTAAACAATTCTCTCAACTACCTCTAGCCCAAATACGTGACTGTCTCCATCGCTATAAAGACCAGAACAATTATACTTTTTTTGATATGACTATTAAAAAGTTTGTTCAGGCTAACAGTGAAAGACTCAACACCATTATTAATGAAGCACATACCTTTGTGAAGAATACTGCAGCCAGCTACCCGCGTGAAAACATTGTAGTTTCGTTTTCAGGAGGCAAAGATTCCACTGTTACTGCTGACCTTGCCATGAAAGCGCTTTCGGATCCATCCTTGGTGCACATTTTTGGTGATACAACACTTGAATTCCCATCAACCTTAAGTTATGTCGAGAGATATAGAACAGAAAACTGCAAAGCTATATTAAAAACAGCTAAAAATACGGAAATGGATTTTCTTAAAGTTTGTGAAGATATAGGACCACCAGCAAGATTGTTACGATGGTGTTGTTCAATGTTTAAAACCGGACCCATAACTCGTGTACTGAATAGCATGTATAATGAATCATCCATACTCACATTTTATGGTATTAGAAAATGTGAATCTGTTAGTCGCAGTAAATATAATCGTATAGAAGATAGTGCTGATGCAGTAAAAATACAAAAGCAAAAAGTTGCATCACCCATATTTCTGTGGAAAGATATTGATGTGTGGTTGTATATACTCGGACAGAAGATTGATTTTAACGAAGCTTACAAATTAGGCTATGATAGGGTAGGTTGCTGGTGTTGTCCGAACAATAGTGAAAGAGCTCAGTTCCTTACGCAGATATATATGCCAAAACTCTATGCTCAATGGCATGACTTCCTTGTGAGTTTTGCAAAAAAAATTGGTAAACCAGATCCTGAAGAGTACATTAATACAGGTAAATGGAAAGCCCGACAAGGTGGTAATGGGTTAGAGTCAGCGCATGATGTTAAATTACATTTTGTTGGTTGCACAACTGAGGATAATGCAAAAGTGTACCGCCTTAACAAACCAATTTCTGAGAATTTTATTGAGCTATTTATCCCATTTGGCCGAATTGCCCCTGAACTAGGAAGAAAAATGATTAGCGAAACGATCATAGTGGACTCAAAAACCAATACTCCTATAATTTCCATTCAACCTTTTGAACAGGAGAGATACGATTATTCCGTTAAGGTTAAGACTATGAATGTTCTTAAGCACAATGATTTACATCGAATGATTGGATATCAAATTCGAAAATATAATGCCTGCCGATGTTGCTTGAAGTGTGAATCACTATGTAAATATGGAGCAATTAGTATATCCAATGGTACTTACCACATAGATGCCTCTAAATGTACACGTTGTAAAAAATGCGTAACTGCTAAATATCTTAGAGAAGGTTGTCTCATGGGTAAGTATCTTAGGACGAAGGAGTAATGAAATGAAGTTTCGCTCTCATGATACTTTTTTTATTCGAAAAGGTTGGCTTAGCAAAGGCATGCGTAATGTTTTCGTTGATTCAGAAGTTTTTATTAGTCACAAAAATAACCCAATGGATGTTTTAGGCATAGGAGCTAATATGGTTAAGGCCTTACGCTATTGGCTCGTAGCATTGAATTTAACATTTGAACCGTCAAGCGGTAAGCGGGAGCAGAAACCAACCTCCTTTGGTCGATTGATTTATCATCATGATCCATACTTTGAAGAACTAGGAACTCTATGGTTGTTACATTATCAGCTTGTAAAATCTAAAGAAAGCCAGGATACAGACGCAACTGCTTGGTGGTATTTTTTTAATGAGTTTCATTGGAGCCAATTTAGCAAAGATGATTTCGTAACACAAATTAACAAATTTCTTCGGAATAGTGATGAAGGAGAAAAGCCAATCCGTACGCTAGAAGATGACTATACCTGTATAATCAATACTTATATCCCAAGAATAAAAATTTATCCCAAGAAGGCTAAGCCCGAGAATAATATAGACTGTCCTTTCGGGGAGTTAGGTTTACTTGATATCGCTAACAAAAAAGCAAGAATTTTCAAAAAAAGTATCCCCAAAAAGGACTCCTTACACCCTCTTGTTGTACTTGCCGTCATGATTGATAAGGCTGAAGGTTCAAATGAAATTCGGATTTCTTCTCTTCAAAAAGATAACGGTAACATTGGCAAAACATTCAACCTTGATGTTATCAGCTTATTTTCTCTGCTCTATAAAATTGAATTGTTAGGTCTTATTACCGTTGTCCGTACGGCAGGGCTTGATGTTGTGAAACTTAAAGTGAATTGGGATTTTAATCAATGTGTAGAAGAATACTATAAGGCTATTAATGGATGAGGCTGAAGGAGTAAACGATGAATAAAATGTTAAAAATAGCCAAAGGCTTCCAGACCTCAGTTAACATAGCTTATGATCTTCATGATGACGAAAAGATCCGTAGCTTTATTCCAACACAGTCCAGCCTTGACGTTATCGAAGATGTCCTTCATGCAATTTCACCAACGTCAACACAGAGATCAAGAGTTTTGATAGGTTCTTACGGTAGAGGTAAATCTCATATTGTTTTGGTTCTTTTGTCTTTGTTGTTCAAAAAAGACAAAAACTTGTTTACAAATCTCTTAAAAAAGATCAAAAAAACTAACCCGACCTTCTATGAACTAACTCTTGAATACCTAAGTAGCGATCAAAAAATCTTACCAATCGTTGTTCGTGGAAACAGTACAAGCCTTACACAATCTTTTCTAGTTGCATTGGATCAAATACTTAAGGAGGAGGGTCTTTCTGACCTAATGCCAGAAACTCATTTTCAAGCAGCTGCTAGCAAAATAAAAAACTGGAAAAATAATTATCCCTCTACATTCAAGAATTTTAAAAGTTTGATTACAAGAACTTCTGATAATTTCATTCTTGCTTTAGAGGAGTATGATGCTAGTGTTTATCAAGAATTTGTACAGCTTTATCCTACATTAACTTCTGGAAGTGTGTTCAACCCTTTTTTTGGTTTTGATGTCATAGATTTGTTTGAGAATGTTGCTACCAAAATTAGAGATAAAGGTTTTACGGGTATATTTGTAGTTTACGATGAATTTAGCAAGTATTTAGAATCAAGCATTGCAAGGGCTTCAAATAGTGATATCAAACTCTTGCAGGATTTTGCTGAAAAATGCGATCGTAGTGGTGCTTCGCAGATGCATCTAATGCTCATTAGCCACAAGGATATATCAAACTATATTGATAGTAATCTTCCTAAAGATAAAGTTGATGGGTGGAGAGGTGTTTCTGGTCGTTTTAAACATTTGAATCTTCACAATAACTACATGCAAATGTACGAGATAATTTCGGAAGTCATCCAAAAAGATATCGATAGCTGGGAAATTTTTAAAGAGAAGCATAAACATCGTTTTGATGAGCTTAAAGAAAGATTTACAAACAACGGTTTGCTCAATAAAAACGATAAAGTTGAATACAAGAATGCAATTGAAGGTTGCTTTCCCCTTCATCCAGTTACTACGTTTATATTGCCCCGCTTGTCTGAGAAGGTAGCACAAAATGAGCGTACCTTGTTTACCTTTCTTTCTGCGCAAGACAAATATACACTTTCTTCTTTCTTGAAACACAATCGGCGCGAGTTTTCTCTGTTAACACCTGAAGTTTTGTATGACTATTTTGAACCATTACTCCGCAAAGAACCTAGAGACAGTGAGACTTATGCAATATATCGATTAACCTCTACTGTGCTCAACAAAGTTGAACCCGACACCATCCATTCTAAGATTTTAAAAACTCTTTCCCTTATATATCTTGTTGAACAATTTGAAAAACTACCACCCTATGTTGATCTAATCGTTGACACTTTCAAAGATTCTGTGAATGATCAGCAAGAGATTCATATTGCCCTAAAGGAGTTAATTGAAAAAGACTGTTTGGTCTACTTAAAAAGGAGTAATTTTTACTTAAAAATTAAAGAAACAAGCGGTGAAAATATTCCTGAAGAGATAGACAGATTCATACAAAAAAAATTGTCATCAAAGAGTGTTACTGATATTCTGAATGAATCAACTTTTGAAAGCTACATGTACCCTACTGAGTATAACGATAAGAATAGCATTATTCGTTACTTTGATTTCCTGTTTATTGATAGTGATGATTACTGTAATACAAAAAACTGGGATAAGAGAATTGCTGACAGTGATGCAGATGGGGTAATATTCGCCATTATCCCGAAGAATCTTTCTGAAATATCAGATTTGAAAAACAGTATCTTAAGCCAAAAGAAAACCAACAAACGTATGATTTTTGTTCTACCAAAGGACTATATGGATATTACAAAATATGCATTAGAGTATGCAGCTGTTGTTTCCCTTAAAGAAGAATCTCAAGGCGATGTAGTTTTAAGTGATGAATACGATATCTATCTTGAGGATTTATCAGAAGTTATAGGTACCTACATTACTAACTACACAAGGCCTGAAAATAGTTGTGCAGAATACTTTTATCAAGATTTGAAACAAAATTTATACCGAAAAGCCCATCTATCCAACTTACTCTCTAGTATTTGTTATAAAGTCTTTGCCAAAACGCCCATCATTAACAATGAATCTATTAATAAAAATGAGATTTCTCCTATTACCATTACTAGTCGCACAAAAATTTTAAAAGGACTTCTCGAAAATGAACTTGAACCTTATCTTGGATTAACCGGTTCTGGACAAGATGTATCAATTATGCGCAGTACTCTCATTCAAACTGGTATTCTTGTAAATGCTGACTCTTCTCCAGCCATAGATGTTTCTCCGCCCGACAAAAAAATGTGTGGCATGCTCTCTGAGATAAGAATTTTCTTCACCGAAAAAGCCGCCAAGAAAGGAGGAGTGGAATTTCAAACACTGTATGATTCTCTAACCTCTCATAAGAATGGTATTGGGTTAAAACGTGGAGTTATTCCTATCTACATCGCCACTGTCTTACATCTTTACAAGAAAAATCTTGTTATTCTATATTGCGGTAATGAAGTAAAAATTACCCCAGAGCTGTTGAATGATATTAATGAATCCCCGAACCATTATTCTGTGATTCTTGAAGATTGGGACGAAAAGAAGGCTAACTATATTGTTCATCTGGAGAGTTTGTTCCAAGAGTATGCTAAAGAAAATGAAAAAGCTTACAATGTTTTTACGTATTTATGCTTAGCAATGAATCATTGGTATATAGCTCTTCCAAAGTACGCTAAAGAAATGACAATTACATTTGATTCAGCTGGTACAGCTGTTGAGGTTGAGACTGCGTTTTGTAGATTTCTAAACAATCTGAAGCAATTGGATTTGAATCCACGAGAGTTTTTGTTTGAGAAAGCTTTCTCAATTTTTGGTGCTACTGATTATGCAGTAATTGTTGATAAAATCCGCGAGGTAAAACTCTTGTACGATAATGCTTTGGAGCACCTACTCAATGCGTTGATTCAAAATGTAAAAACGATGTTTTCTGATTCTAGTATTGATTGTAGCCTGACCTCTTCAATAAAAGATTGGTATGAGTCTCTTAATGAAAGAACACTAAAAAACCTGTTTACCAATAACGAAAATAAAATTTTAGGACTTATGGCAAGCATAACTAACGACGAAATAGGATTTATTAAAAAGCTTGCCAAATCCATTTCATATCTCCGAGTAGAGGATTGGAACAATGAAACATATCAACAGTTTATGAAGGAATTAGAAATATTTAAAGACACTATAGATCGTTTTAACCAAAACAAAGCGTTATCTTTGGATGACAACTTTTCATGCGAGATTACCTTCATCGACGAGAATGGAAAGAAGAACCCTAAGCATTTTACCAGAATTTCTTATAGCAATAGAGCAAGATTGCTTCTTAATGAGATGAAAACTCATTTAGAGGAGTATGGTCGATCAATCACTGAACAGGAAAAAAGGCAGGTCTTAATTGAGTTGCTTGAGAAGCTGTGTTAAAGAGAAAGGACATGGTGTATGCGTGATGACTAAATGAATGCTTTTACCCGAAAAAATTTTTGGATCAACCGTATCAACTTATTACTTAACATTCAATTTGTAAGAAGGAGCTTGTGGTTTGAGTTCAATTGCTTATTTTGATAATGCTGCTACAACTTATCCAAAACCTGAAATAGTCTACACTTTTATGGATAGTATTCACCGTGAACTTGGTGTTAATGTAGGCCGTGGACAACATAAATTAGCTGCAAAGGCTTCGGCACTAGTAGAAGAAACTAGATGGCTTTTACTAGAGTTAAACCATTGCACTAACAAAAGGGTAGTATTTACTCCTTCAGCAACACTTGCACTTAATGCCATCTTACGTGGAATATCGTTGGATTACAACGCTAATGTTTATGTTTCACCTTTCGAGCACAATGCTGTAACAAGGGTATTGCACTTTCTGAGTAAGATCCATCGAATAAATATTCATATACTAAAATGCAACAAAAACTCTTATGAATACCAAGTTCATGAAATCAAAAAACAATTCGAAGCTACAAAACCAGACCTTGTTGTTATGAGTCATGCTAGCAATGTTTGTGGCGTGATAGCTCCAATATTCGATATTTGTGCATTATCAAAGCATTATGGTGCGTTGAATGTTATAGATATGTGTCAAACAATGGGATTACTCGATACCAATATCAGCAATGAAAACATCGATTATTGTATATTTGCAGCCCATAAGGCACTTTATGGGTCCTTGGGTTTGGGGGGTTTTATCTCTAAAGAATGTATTCAATTAGAACCATTTCTGTATGGTGGGACAGGAATTGATTCAGCAAATCAATCGATGCCGGATAATACTCCTGAAAGATTTGAGGTTGGGAGTCCTAATATTGTAGCTATTGCAGGCCTTAATGCTTCTTTAAGGTGGATTAAGGAGAAAGGAATTAAAACAGTTTACAAAAATGAACACTCAAATCATTGCCGGCTACTATCATTACTACATGAGTATGATAATATAAAAGTTCTTTCTCCCATGTCATCAGAAAAAAGTGTTGGAGTTGTCTCATGTGTGTTTGATGGATATGGTAGCGATAGCATAGGGCACATACTTAGTAATAACGATATAGCCGTAAGAACTGGATTACAGTGTTCTCCACTTGCCCATCGTTTCATTGGCACATTTCCTGCTGGTACTGTTCGGTTTAGTGTAGGTTTTTTCAATGATGATAATGATTTTGTTAAACTTGATAAGGCCTTGAAATATGTCCATGATAACTCTTGACAGGTCGGTATTAAAATGAGCTTCCGAGATTTATCCATCCAGCGAGAGTACCGTTCTCTAATTCATAATGTGACAAAGGATTTTTTCATACCATTACTTCACAATGCAGTTGAGTACAAAAGAGCTGTTGGCTTTTTCTCTTCCTCAATTTTAGTTCAATTCTCCGATGGCCTAACATCGTTAGCTAGAAATCATGGTTCAATCCAACTTGTTGCATCTCCTTATCTTTCCGAAGAAGATGTTTCTGCAATCCAGAAAGGATACGAATTACGTAGAAGAGTTCGTGAAATAATACTCACCGAACTAAAATCACCGAAAGACTATTTTGAAAAAATGCAATTGAATTTGCTTGCCAATTTAATTGCGGATGGTATTCTTGACCTTAAAATAGCACTAACAAACAACAGCTCAATGATCGGAATGTATCACGAAAAAATGGGGATTTTTGTTGACAGTGATAATAATTGTGTTGCATTCTCTGGTTCCATGAATGAGTCCAAAAATGCTCTTGATTCAAATTATGAAGTAATCGATGTATGGTGTTCCTGGAAAGGAGAGGAACAGAATCAACGTGTGAAATCAAAAAAAGCAGCATTTTCTTCTATTTGGAGTAATACTGAGACTAATGTCTCAATCATAGAATTTCCACAATTGAAGCAAGAACTGATTGATCGTTATAGAATCAGCAAGATCAGAGATTACGTAAAAGATTCACCTGACCAAATATACGAACCCAAACCACCTCAAATTGACAGTAAAAGAAATATTGAAATACCATCAGATCTAGTTTTGTATAACTACCAAATGAATGCTATAGAACAGTGGGAAAAGCAAAAATACTGTGGCATTTTTGACATGGCAACTGGCACAGGCAAAACTGTAACAGGACTTGGGGCTGTTGCAAGGTTACATCAGAGACTTAATGGTAGATTAGCTGTAGTTATTGTTTGTCCATATCAGCATCTAGTTGAACAATGGGTAGAAGAAGTTCAAAGATTTAAGATTAATCCGATCGTTGGTTACAGTACATCCCCCCAAAAGGATTGGTTGAAACGATTAGAAAACTCAATACTTTATCAAAATTTAAATGTTAAAAACAGCGAATTCTTCTGTTTTATTTGCACAAACGCAACTTTTTCTACACAAAAAGTTCAAGAACAGTTTGATAAACTAGCAGATAATACACTTCTCCTTGTTGATGAGGCCCATAATTTTGGTGCTCATCATTTAAGTCAGTTATTGTCAACAAAATTTAAGTACCGACTAGCATTATCAGCTACAATCGAAAGACATAGGGACGAAGAAGGAACTTCCAAACTGTACAAATACTTTGGGAAAAAGTGTATCGAGTATTCACTGGAAAGAGCTATTGATGAAATGAAATTGACTAGATACAAGTATTATCCGATTATTACAACCCTTAACCAAGCAGAAATGATGCACTACTCTAATCTCACTGAAGAAATTGCCAAATGCATTCTAGAAACTAAAAACGGCAAAGCGTACTTATCAGAAAAAGGGAAAATGCTCACTATTAAAAGGGCACGTCTAGTTGCTGGTATAGCTGACAAGATTCAGAAGCTTAGGGAATGCATTGCCCCATATACAAGTGATAATCACATATTGGTGTATTGTGGTTCAGCCACATTACAAGTTGACGAACAAAATGCATCTTTTGATTCTGAAGAAGAGATTCGGCAAATAGATGCTGTAACCTCACTTCTTGGAAATGAACTTGATATGCGAGTATCACAATTTACATCTCGGGAGAAAATATCCGAAAGAGAAATTTTAAAAAGAGAGTTTGCATCTGGTGAACATTTGCAAGTTCTAGTTGCCATTAAATGTCTTGATGAGGGAGTTAACATTCCTGCAATAAAAACGGCATTTATTCTTGCGAGTACTACTAATCCAAAAGAATACATACAACGTAGAGGCCGTGTATTACGTCTTTATCCTAGTAAAGAATTCGCAGAAATATACGACTTTTTAGCATTACCTAGACCTTTAGTTGATGCTAGTTCTTTAACTAAGAGCCAAATGCAGAAAGAACTCACGCTTGTAAAAAATGAATTACTACGTGCAAAAGAATTTTCGCGTTTAGCACTAAATATGTCTGAAGCCAATAGAGTGCTAGATTCTATAAAGGAAGCTTATTTCATTGATGATTTTACATTTTACGAGGAGGAAGCCTATGTTGAATTCTAAAGAGCAGCATTGTATTAACGGTATTAGCATAAGCGATAGCAAAGCCAAAGCATTGCTTCGCTGGCTAATTCTTGAGGAAAAGAAAAATGCTAAAAGCAAAGAGAAGAGCTATGGCCAAATGGTTTCAATTATTCAGGCTAATATTGAAAGGGTAGTCGGATGCTATTAAAATCAATAAAACTAACAAACTTTCGACAGTTTAAGGGAGAGCAAGTTCTCTTATTCTCTACCCATAATAGGAAGAATGTTACTGTTGTTATGGGTGAGAATGGTTCAGGAAAAACATCACTAGCACAAGCTTTTACTTGGTGCCTATATGGCAAAACTGATTTTGACGATCCAATTCTTTTGTGCAAAACTATATCACAAACCATGGTCTCTAACGAAGAATCAAAAGTTCGGGTTGCAATTGAACTTGTTCATAGTGGAACTGAATACACAATTATTAGCGAGCAAGATTATACAAAAAGCTCTGATGGAAAGATAAAACCACTCGGACAGAGAAAATTTAATATTGTCTACAAAGCTGAAGATGGCCAACAAGAATTCATTCCTGATCTACAAACAGATTTGCGAATGAAAGAGATATTGCCCATAGAACTTTCAAAATACTTCTTTTTTGATGGCGAACGAATTGGCAACATGAGTAAGGATCTGAAGAAGGGCAAAAGTCAAGAATTTGCTGAGGCAGTGCGCAGTCTTCTCGGGTTAAATGCCTTGATAAACGCAATGAGTCATTTAAAGGGTAAAGGTGCTTCAAAATCAGTTTTGAAAAGATATGATGAAATGTACGATTCAACAAGTGACAGAAGAATTGCAGAATATACTAGTAAAATTGACCAATATGATGAAGATATCGAAAGGATTGAAAATACTTTAGAAGATCATGAAAGGGAGTGTGAACGTACTGATGAAAAGATTCGAGAATTAAATGATAGAATTAGGAGAAATGAGAGTAGCGCAGATTTGGCTAAACAAAGAGATAGCTTGATATCAAATCAACAACAACTAATCACATATAAAAAAACCCAAGTTAGCGATTTACTAAAGAGTTTTAATAAAATTGCACCTGTATACTTTACAAAAAGAATGATGAGAAACTGTCTTGAGCAATTATCAGACGACAACAAATTGACGAAAAGTGTACCTGATATTCATGCTAGAACCATTGACCAGATTCTTAAATCAGGTCGATGTATCTGTGGGGCAGAAGTAATTGCCGGTAATAGTGCTTATAATGAGCTCAACAGCTTACTAGAATTTATCCCCCCAAAGTCGTTGGGTAATATGATCGATCAGTTCAGATTGACATGCGAGTCAAGTGTAAAAGCAAGTGATACATTTTATAGCGATTTCAAAGAAAAATATTCCGGCATACTCTCATTTGATGCAACTTATAATGAATACGAAGAAAAGATTACCCAAATTACTAGCAAACTTCGAGATATGGAGGATGTTGGAAAACTGCAATCAGAGCTTACGAAATATGAGAAACACAAACGTGACTTGACATCTTCAATCAATGACCTAAATCGATCACGCGGTTCTAATGAGACAAATCGAGAACGTATTGAATCTGAAAGAAAAGAACTCACCTTGAAAGATAAAAATAATAAACAAATTGAAGTTTACAAGGCTTATGCTCAATATCTTTATGACGTTATATATGAGCAGTATACAAGTGAAGAAGAAAGAGTTCGTAATGAATTGAGCACTGAGATTAACGGTATATTCCGAACTATATATAACGGCGGTTTTTCGCTATCTCTCGATGATAAATACAATGTGCAAGTTTTAGTGGACGACTACAATGGTTATAAGGATGACGTGGAAACCTCTACAGCACAGAGTATCTCTATTATTTTCGCGTTCATTGCCGGTGTGATTAAAATGGCAAGAAAAAGCCATAACTCTGATGGTGATAGTGATAGTAATATTCTTGTATCAGAACCATACCCTTTAGTCATGGATGCACCGCTTTCTTCGTTTGATAAAACACGAATTCAAACAGTCTGTACCGTATTGCCAGAAGTTGCTGAACAAGTAGTGATATTTATTAAGGATACAGATGGTGAAATTGCCGAACAATACTTAAACAAGAGAATTGGTAGTCGGGCAACCTTTGACAAAAAGAATGAATTTGAAACTCACATCGTGAAAGGAGATACATATAATGTTTAACGACGATTATTCATTCAGAGGAAAACATGCTAATATGGTTAACGACCTTACTGCTCCATTTGACAAAAATAACAACAAGCTGTTTGCAAGAAATCTAGACGTATATCTACTAGCACCTATTGTTGGATTTTTATATCAAAAGAAGGCTGAATACGATACTAAAGAATCTACAACTAATATTCTCTATGCGGCTATGTCAAAAGAAACTAATCAACTTTGGTTTATCTATAGACTAATCCTACTCCTTGACAAAAAGCATGAACCCGACTTCACCACCCGGGTGAATAAGGCTTTCCGCGATTATGGTACACAGAAAGCAAAGCCTGACGAAGAGTTGTTTGAATCATATGTTCGTGGGGGTGTCGAGTTTCTACATGAGAAACTTACTAGTAGTGTTGCTAAACCTGAAGACTATTTAAAAAAACTCTTTGAACTTATTTCAGAGATAGAGAATCTCTATGGTCAGCAAACAGATGAAATTTTGAATCTTGTAAGGTTAGCAAGGGATTAAATTTGTGGATTCTGCGACTAAAAAGGACTTAATTGTACAGATATTGCATGAATCCTATAAATCGAAAGGGTTTATTACTGAGGATGAAGCTTTAGATCTTTTATCCGCTAACGACGCTACACCAGTAGAAATTGATACATTACTTGAAAAGCTTCTCTCCATGGGAGTTATTTTTGTCAACGAAAATAAAGATGATGACGAAGAGATAATTGATAGAGCACAAATTGACTATGAGTATCTGTACGGTGAGATTATTAGAATATCACCTAGTTTGCAACCATTAGTACAATATGTCCGCAATACAATGCCACCTCAGATTAGAGAATGGCAAAATCTTATTAAACAATCGCAAAATGGAAACGCCTATGCTTTTAATCGTCTGTTTGATATGTATTTACGTTTTGTTTTACGAATTGCTTATCAGAACTACAGTGAAGGTAATATTGAATTGGATGATGCTATTCAAGCTGGTGCAATCGGGCTTATGCATGGACTGAAAAGATACGATATTACAAGGAATGGTGGCCTTGTATCGTACGTATCTTGGTGGATCAAGCAACGCATTGATCGAGCAATTGTAAATACTGGAAGAGTCATTCGTGTCCCAGTGCATGTGTATAAGAACTTAAGGAAATTAGAAAAAAAAAATAAGGAGTTGACCGAAGAATACGGTTGTATGCCTACAGAAGATGAACTAGCAGATAGTCTTGGTTTATCTAAAGACGAAGTTCTTTCTCTTTGGCCACATTGTCTAGAACCCTTATCATACGATGATATCAACGATCAAGCAGTGGATAAGGTATTATTGGATCAAAATAATTATACCGAATCCATACCATTGATTGACGAAGATTCAAATTCATTGTTAAAAAGAAAAATTAATAAGATGCTTGAACAACTAACCACTCGAGAAAGACATATCATTCGACTACGAAATGGTTTTGATGATAGAAAGAAGATGACCCTAGAAGAAATAGGAAAAATGTATAACGTTACTCGAGAACGAATTCGACAAATTGAATACAAAGCTATGAATAAGCTCAGAGAAATGGCAGTTAATGAAAGCTTCATATAAAGCTTATTGAGGAGAGAAAAAAGTTTCATTTTAATGATGCTAGATTTGCCCAGTACTTTTATAGTTCCTACCGTGGGTCTGAAACTATAAAGAATATTTGTAAAACCTAAAGATTACAAACGTGACATATAAACAAACAAGCCCAATAAAAAAACCCCCAGAGGGGTCTCTGAGGGTTAGGAGGGAGGGTTTTATGAAGCTTTCTTGATACGCACGTTGCAAAGTCTGACAATAAAAAGCTAGCGTTAGAAATCTGCTAGATAAAGCCTTCTTTAGGAAGCTACTGGCTGAAAGTGAAGTTGGTATTGGACTCGAACCATTTTTTGTATAGCTTGTAGGATTCTTCAAAGGGATCTTTGTCGGTTGGGAACCAACGTTTCCACATCTGGTTCCAGCTGTTAATGGCAATGAGGACGATCATGAAGAAACTACCCAATGCGTGGGGTAGGGTGGTTGTTTCCAAACCACCTTGTACGCCCCATTGTACAAAGCTGCAGATAAAGCACGTACACAAAACAACAATCACTTTGTGTTTCCCTTCAATGTGCCTTGCTGTTTTTTCAATGATCATCGGGATCATAAACCCTATAAATCCGGATACTACAGACCAATTTAAAATAGAGGATGCATTCATTTTTTATCTCCTTGTTTCTTTCTGGTGATGTAACCGATACAACACGCTAGCTAGTTCCGCACGCAATACTGGATCAAAGGGACGAAAACCATCTTCGTCTCCGGTCATAATTCCTTCTTGTATACAAAACTGTACAGCTTCATCGTACCAAGGTTTTTCACTGATGCTTTGCAACAGTTCATTGTAGGGAAAGTGCTTCCCCGGGCACAGCGTTGGGATAATTGTATTGTGTGGTAGAATGCGAAAATTGGGAATCGAATACTTTGTTTTAAGGTCCCGTAGAAGATCTGACAACGTTTGAAACTGCTCTGGCTTCATGAACTCTTCTTCAAAGTTTCCCATGCAGCAAATGCCCAATGCATTCCAATTGTGAATACTGTTTTCATCTTGATCGTATCCCACATGCGGACATACCTGGCCATCTGGTTGACCTCGAAATACGGTTCCATGGTGACCAACAACGCGGTGATACTGCAACACAAATTTTCTACCATAGTTTGCAAGAAGAGCATTCTGGATGGATTGATAATGCTCCTTTTCTCCCATTTGCGTTGTCTTTACACCTGTATGATGCAAAACAATATATTGGATACTTGTCATATGCTCCATATTTCATCTCCCCATTTCTTCAGGATCCATTCTTTCATTTTCAATACAATTTTCTTGTGTTGTCTTGAATAGGTGCTTTGGTCTTTTCCAAGCAATTTGGCTACTTGCGAAGTCGTTAAATTGCAAAAATCTATCAAGTAGACGATTAACTGTTCATCGATTGTCAAATGAGAGATAGCCTCATGCAATACCTCTGTTTTTGAAACCCCTGAAGTAGGATCAACGAAGCTCGTGGGTTCGTTCAAAAATACGGGAGAAGTAGAAGGTTTAGAATAAGTGTGAAGATACAAACGGTTTTTTCGACACATATCCACATAAATTTTGTGGAAGCATTCCTTGTAAAACGAATAAGGATAGGAAGAACTCTTTGTAAGAAATTCATAAAATCTACTTCTGCAGCGATGATAGAATTCTTCTCGTACCGACTCGGAAGGAAGTTTACTATAGAAGGAACGAATCGCGTTTTCCGCTTTTTGATTCTCCGTTTTCCATTCACTACTACTAATGCCCACAGATTTGGATGTTTTCATAAACACATCTCCTTTTCTTATATTGAATATGGGAGCCATATGTTCCCACAATCAGTATCGTAAAACAAATACTTTTATGCATAGGAATGTGTTCCCTATTACCTTGATGATGTTATAATCATGAATAGACAAGACCTAGCAAGGCAACCTTCGTAAAACCTTGAAACAATGAGTCATTTTACGGATCACTTATGAAAAATAAGAGTATGTAGTATTATCCATGAAACTGTGCCAAAAACATTGATCTGATGATGTTATGCATTACATATTTATAGCAAAAATGGGTGGTAGGCTTAAAAATGGTACGAAAAACACTGTAAAGCCACATGGTAAGGAAGTTATAAAGAATAAAGTAAAAAAGTAACCAAATTACTAAAAAAAGTAGCAAAATTACCATCAACAACAATGTTATGGTCGAAAAACGGGCACATCAAACAGAAATGCAAGGTGTAACAAAAAGATTTTTCAAAACGACCCAACAAGGCGATTCAACTTCCCCATTGCCAAGTTGACTTTTTTTTGAATTCAACTATTCTAGTTTTGCTAATCATTTCAATATAGGAGAGTACAACAATGGTTTTTTCAATTCGTGACTAACATTGCTTTTTTTGCAGCAATACTAGATGAATTGAATGAAACTGTTTGTTTTTCCTTTTCTGTTTTCATTTCCCTCTATATTGCTGCATCAAACCTATTCTATATGAGGAGAAATGATGAAAACTCAACAAATACCGTACGATGAAAAAAAACATTATGATGGCGTATACCAAATGCTTACAGAAGCATTCCCCATGACTGGGCCGTATGTTCAGTGGATGCCCCCAAGGTGGGAATATATGCATTATCATCCCAACCTTACCCGAGCTGAATTATCCAAAATCGGTATATGGATAGAGGATGACCGCATTGTAGGAGTAACCACCTACGAAGACAATCTTGGCGATGCCTATGTAGCTACCCTACCAACCCATCGGTGGTTACTAGAGGAAATGGTGCAATATGCACAGCGCACTTTGTACAAAAAACAACACAATGGCAATGGTTCTCTACGCATTTTTTGTTCCGATTGCGACCAGGAACTAGAAACCATATTGAAGAAGAACAACTTTAAAATGGATCCCACCAAAAAAAGTGCCTATATCGAACCCGTTGCTACCGACCCAGATTATCGGCGCATGGGCCTAGCAAAAGCAGCAGTTCTGGCATGCATTCGAGAATGCAAAGAACGAGGAATGGAACGAGTCATTGTAGAATCCGCACAACCTTTTTACGTATCCATGGGATTCAAGAAGATATTCTCCATGTTCCCCTGGACAAAACACATCGCACTGTGTAAACATCAACTACACCATAGGAGGGGCCAATCACCCCTCCTATGGTTTCAGTTAGGGAATATTCTAGCATCCATATGTCGCCTATATCTGTTTGCCTTTTGCTAGAAATTTTTGACGCAAGGTATGTCTCCAAATTTTTAGATCCTCATGGAAAAAGAAGGTGCTAGCGTATTCATCCAGTTTTGTGTCATGGCAAAAAAGAGTACTTCTGTGTAGGTTGTTTTGAATATGCTCAACATACTGGTCAAAGAACTTAATAAATTGGGTCCGAACATAGCTAACTCTTTTGGTGCGAGTGTAATATCGACCTGAGATGTCCATTATATAGCATACCAGTGGATAATAATTACAGCATCTTTGATAACAAATATTGCTGCGAAGCCTTTGAATATCCACATGAATTCTTTGAAAATAGATATCGACAAGTGCAATAAACAAGCTTCCTTTGTGAGCCAGCGTTTTTACCAATATGTTCCCTATACCATTGTCAATGAACAACTCATCAAACGAAGGAACAGCCTTTATAAAGTTTTCCCATAGCAGGACAGCATTTTCAATAGGTTTGACTTTCATACTGTAGCGATACAGATCCCAAAAACACCCCATAAGAAGTTTTTTGTAATATGTATCCGTGAAATCTTTACGATAATAATCCAAGGAAAGCATATCTTCTTCAAACTGGGAAAAATAGGGAGATTGTAAAAACTTGTTAAAGGTCACCAGAAAATGATCTTCCACAATTCTCCAATGCGTAGAATCAAACGAAGTGGCAATAAAACCAAAATATTTGGGCAATACACGCGTAAACTCCCCAATTTTGTTGGCAAAGTGATAATCCATACGAACCGTAAACATATCAAGCACAGGGTCTAGAAATGAATAATCATTATATTCTTTGCATTGCTGTGCGATCAGGCACGGGAAACCAGTGGAAATGCTTCTTCCTACAGAGCTATCTAAAACCTTCTCTTGAAGAACAAATTCTTTCCAATACTCGAGTAGCTGAATGATAAATGCAGAGTTTTTGTTCTCCAAGGCAGTGTTTATAATTTCATGAAACTGTGAAAACTCCTCGCCTCCTTCCCACTTGCTCGATCTACCCTGCTTATGAAATTGCAGATAATCATTGTAGATGTTTGTATACAGATCTTCTATGATGTATCTCTTTACAAAGTTTTTCTTTGGAATAGCAAGGTATGTAGAGATGGAATACGCGATAAAAACACCAAAGGAGACCAAAAGAAAGAAAAAGATTGCTATAACAATACCCCGAGAAAATAAACCAATAAAAACAAAGGCTAAAAAAGTAACGACAAGTAGTATTCCGTTAAAAAGAAGAAATGGAAGGAAACGAATCCCTTTTTTCGTGTACAATGCAGAGATTCTATCACCATAAAGCTTATGGATTGTAGGAAGTTGAATAAAAACTAGAGCATTGTAAATTCCGCACAGACTAATTAAAACAATCAAAACAACAACAGAAAACCCTAAAAAACTCTTTACAAAGCCAATCGAAATGCCTTCCATACACACCACCCTAAACTATTTCATAAACATATTTGTCCTTCATGCCAAACAATATTCTTCAAATGAACTCCCCATGCATTTTTGTAAATAATACTCCCTTACTTTTGTACCATGTTCCAGATGGTTTCGGCTGTTTTGCCTACCATAGGCTGCTGGGTAAGGATTTGCCACCCGTAATTGGGTCCCCATTCTTCTTTAAGTAGTGGTTTAATGTCGGTTTCGTAGTAGTTTTTGGGAAGTTTGGTTTTTTTGTTGAGAATCTTGATAGGAATGCGGTTTGGGTACAGATCATCAGGCCACAGGAGTTCATCGGAACTAAAAGGTTTTCCATCTACCAGTGCCGTAGCGATTACATCCGAGCCAGTGACAAACACAAGTGCATCTCCCTTTTCCCACTTCTTCATGCGGTTGCGTTTGTTTGCCCATGTAGAATGCTGCAGTGCAACATCCAAATTCTCTTTGCATACTTTAATGATTCGTACATTCATTGTATCCCTCCAAAACAATCGTTATTCTGTAGGTATTTCTTGCATACCCTTATCCTTCTATGATAGCTTCAAAAAATGACTTTGGAAACAGGAAAACCCGATTTCTACTTTACATATTACCAATGCAGGCGTAGAATAAAAATGGTAGAGATACTACCTGCAACGTGAAAAAAACAAATCTACAAGGAGGAATACATGACCACGAAGTATATTGTGAACAAAGATCAAACACACAATCCTGGCTTGCATCATGAAGTCCATACAAAAGAGTGTGCCGCCAAATTAAAAATTCAAAGATTTCATGACCTGAGTTTCTGTGTTGATTGCCATGAAGCACTTCGAAGAGCAAAAGATATATATACTGATGCGGATGGCTGCGTTTTGTGTTGCCCTGAATGTCATAAGGGGTGAGGTTATTGTATTTGTGCTGAACAAGTTCTGCACTATCCTGCTGAATTAACGCCCAAAGCAACTTATTTTGAACGATTTTAAGGAACTCAACTTGTAAGAATTCCTTACAAGTTCACCGAAAAGCGCGAATGAAGTTCAATACTTGATTAGGGCTTTTCGTTACTCTCTGCGATTCCAGAAAGATATGGTATAAACGTCGCCACTTGGTGGATTCTCCAGAATTGTCATCTAGTCCACAGTCATTAAGCACACGAGAGATATCCGAACCTGTACCACATTCACCTAATACACGAGCAAGGGCTTCTATGGTTCCTTCATTAAATGGCGACATCTGTTGACTCATTTGGCTCCTCCAAGAAATGCATATTCTTTTTGTAAATGCTTCTTCTTAACACTACCATTCTATCATTCTATGATAGCTTCAAAAAAAGGCTTTAGAAACAGGAACACGATTTCTAATTTACATATTGCAGATACGCGTATATCACTCAAATAGAACCAACGGGTATTACTATTATGTAAAACACAGGTAGAGGGGCAGTTTATAAACCACCCCTCTTTTTGATAGGAAAAAACTTTCTACTCTTTTACATGTAGATAATGAGTTACTTAGCCTTCTTAGTTCGTTGTATTTCCTCTTTTTCAAATAGAATGCGGTCATTGATCAAGGGATTCTGGACTTGATACTGTTCCACTGGTATGCCTTAGGGGCATTCGACTACCCGGTAATCAAAAGCCCAGTTGATGGTATTGCCTCCTCGTTCTTTTCGTTCTTCGTAACAGATCTCGATGCATTGTTCTAGTTTAATGTTGGCCCATTGCTTTTGGGTGGCGTCGAAGAAGAAACGGATAGGGGTTTTAGAGTCGGCAGGGGTACCCTCAAGCCATCCTCCTCGCAGATCAATCTTGGTCACCTTGATGATCTTACTTAGATGCTTGCACCAACAATCCTTACAGAAGGCTTTAAACTCTACCTGTTTTTCACCGCACTCTCGTGTGGATATTTTCAATGGAAAGAAGACGACATCATTGGCTTTGCAGTCGGGCATTTTGATAGTGATTTTGAGTGTTTTGCGTTCCTGGGCTTGCAAGGTAAAGGAGGAGGGAGAGACGGTTACAATTTTTCCATCGTTGGGGAAAGTTATGGTAAAGGTGAGATCATTGGAACCTTTCGGGCAGTTGTTGAAAACTTCATAAAGTACTATGGTAATGGCTTCTCCTGGGCATAGTTCGAGTTTTTTGAGCCCTAGTTCAGGCCGGGTTCGAAAGATCCAGTCACAGCAGGAAGGAGTTTTGCATTCACATTTGAATTCGGCCTTGTGGATGTAGTCACAGCAGGTTTGATCACTCATGGTGACGATGCGCTTGTCGGGATCCATTGTGCAGTCGGGATGGGTGACGATAACGGTGTAAGTGCCGGGGCAGGGGAGCTCACAGCCAGTATCATACATGCCCGTGCGTGGATCAATTTGACCAGTGAGGATGGGGGAGCCCTTAGGTTCTCCCCTCGATACTCCTTTATATATGCTTATAGTCGCCTCCTCCCAGCATTCCCTGTTGTCAATGGTGACCTGGATGCGGCCCTTCTTAGAGCAAGCACATTTGAATTCCGCCTTGTGGATGTAGTCACAGCAGGCTTGATCACTCATGGTGATGATGTGATGGTCGTGTTCCATTGTGCAGTCAGGATGGGTGACGCTGACGGTATAGGAGCCAGGGCAGGGGAGCTCACAGCCCGTATCATACATGCCCGTGCGTGGATCAATTTGACCGGTGAGGTTAGTATTGGGTGTGCCCGGTCTATTTTCTTCGATACTGATGGTAGCTTTCTCCCAGCATTCCTTGTTGTCAATGGTGACCTGGATGCGGCCTTTAACATCATTTGGCTTGCAACAATCGGGGTATCTTTCAGGAGTAGCTTTCCAACTGATTACTTTGTCTTCATTGTCTATGCAAATTTCAAGGCACCAATGCCTCATTTGCGGATATTGTTCAATATAATCAGCGATAAGTATTCCTGAGCTTAGTCCTCCCATATTCCAAGGGATAAAATATTGATTTTGTGTTATATCAACGTCAGGGTTACAGTCCTGGATAAATGAAATAAACGTTCCACCTCGTTCTATCTTGTATTCGGAAAAACAACCGCACAAAGTTTCACAGCAACAATCGGGTGGTATTTTATCTGGACAAGCCCACCATTTGCTGACAATTTTGGTAACTGGATCATATTCAGCTTCGAAACAAAGTTTATTTGGAGGACCCCCTAAATCCGTATAAAAATGGTCATAAACGTTTTTTTCATGAGTGAGATCCATTAATGTATCCGGGAAGTAGAGCACCCTGTCCCAATGCTCCTGACAGTTTGTAGATACAGTAACGTAATAATTGCCGTCAGTATCGGGTGAAGTAACCATTCGGACAATACATCCGCAAATTGATTGAGCCTCGCAGCAATTGTCTTCTCTATCGGGGTGCATTTCCCACTTAACGATCGTTTCGGTGTCAGGGCCGACCCAAATTTCCACACACCATTTACGATCATCAGGATCATCATTGTTGGTGCCGCTGGGCCACTGAGTTATATAATTTTTAATATTGTATTTTCCATCTGTTCTATCGGGATTTACATAAGTTTGTCCATGCCCAGTATTTATAGCATCCAGATCCAAAGGCATAGTATACTCTACGATGTTTCCTGTGCAGTTTGCTTGAAAGCCGTAACCAAGGGGGTTATTGTGTGGTACTATACATCCGCATATTTTTATGGGTGGTTGAGCTGGGGGACAACAATCGGGGTACCGATTAGGATTAGCTTTCCACTTGATTATTTCAGGTGGTGTTGAGTTATCAACACAAAGCTCAAGACACCAATATTCATGAGTATAAGAATTAAAATATTGTTCGAACTCAAGATGAAGATTTAGATCTCGTAGAGTATTATCGACTTGGAAATGTTGTTCATTTCCGGCATTATCGCAATACTCATCGAAATAAAATTGCATGGTATTACCATTATCTTTTCGTACCCATTTGCCTTTTTTGATGCATCCGCAAATCCATTTGCAGCCACAGTTAACAATGTCCTTGACTTTTAACACTACGGTTCTTGTTTCTGCAACCCATTGTACTTCGGCATCGAGTTGCTCCGTTGCAAAGCGCAAGGGTACATAAGTTCGGCTATTTTTTATATAGGGAGCTACTTGACCCGGATTGGCTGGATCAATTTCCACCATCTTCCCGTCTATTTCTGCTTTTGTTTTGTCTACCCACAACTGAACGGTCTTACCTTTGGCAGTCACGATCGTTATTCTTCGATCGGCATTGTCCCAGTTAATACTAGTTCCAGGAATATGTTTGGTAACAAAACTGATTACCAGATGTACACGATTGTGTTTAATTTCGGGCTCTGTGTCCATTTCAAAGGGTTTGTTATTGACGAAGTATGATTTTTTACCCATGGTGTACTTTAATTCAATTTCACATTCATCTTCGTCTGGGTCATTGCAATTTTCTGGAATCGCACAGGCTCGGTTGCTTTTCCCTATTTCTTTGGCATCTTTGTCGTAGGCGACAACTACATAGCAGTATTCTTTTTCTCCAATAAGATCTTTGTGCAAATAAAATAAATCTGGTTGAGGAAAATCAAATAATGGATACGTTGTGTCATCTGCTAAATACAAATAGGCCTGGTAGGTGCTTGCATTGGGGAATGGATTCCAGTTAAGAGTATTCTTATTGCATCCAGGAACAACAGTTAATTGGAAATTACATGTAAATATTGTTTTGATTGGAATAAAACTAAGAAAAAGCAAAAAAGAAATCATAAGAGCATAGATTTGTTTTAGGTATGGAATACGAAATCTTTGAATCATTTTGTACACCTCCTCAAGATGTAGGTTTTCATCATCAAAAAAATTGAATACTCACGGGTCTCTGAAATATTGTAAGGGGAGGTAATTACTAACAATGTTTAACAATATTCTTATTGTACAACTGCGAAAGAAATTTTACAATATATAATTCACTTTTTTCGTACACATTAAATCGTCAAAAAAAGTAGATGTATTCTTATACCATCCATTTTTTGGAGACAAAACATGATTTGCTCTTGGGTACGACAAAAGTGGGAGTCAACGATATCACACCATCTTTTTCTCTCGCTTCCAGTATATCCCCAGGTAGCAAACCCAGTTTTCTAACAAATTTCTTCGGTATCGTAACCTGAGATTGATCTCCGATTCTACGTAAAAACTTCGATTTCATGATAACCTTCCTTGCATAACACTCCAACTCAAATGAATGTTTGACAGAGAGCACTACTAAAGTGATGTTAATCAGTATAAATACTGAAATCATCCACAGAGTAGCCGAAAAGGGCAAACAATCGGTGGATAATCTTAACAATACGATTGGAGGATAGATTCACTTCAGCATATATAGAAGTGCCAGTGATCAGACAAGGAGCACGAAGTTCATTTGGTTCTCGTGTGAAATAATGTCTTTTTCGACCCTGAAGATTGAGAACTTTATCAAAACTCTCTCTATGCCTTTGAGAAATCAGCGTACAGATTTCCATAAGAAGTGCCTTCCATGAACCTACGTTATATCGCTTTCCTAAGAAAACGAAGGATTGTATAGTTTTTCCGGAATAGTCCGTATTGGAAGATGTATCATTGGAGTTTTCCGGGGTAGTTTTTGGGAGTACTTTTATCTTCTTTGAAAGTGTTATAGGAAACGTTTGACAATGAATAGTACTAATAAATCCAGCAACTGTTTCCGCATCTGGCTTGTGTCCACACATTTTTTCAGTTGTCTCGGCAATTATTTCGATTAAGCCATCATTCTCTTCTTCAATGATTCTCTTCCAGGCCTTGGGCATTGTTGCTTTTACTTGTTCATTTTTCTGCCTACCCTTGTACATTTTTTCAGCATTCACGAGCGCTCTTCCAGAGATGATGTTTTCTTTGGATAAGAAATCAATGAATCGTTGAGAAATTTCATTAGCATCCTGGTCATATATCTCAATTGTAAAGAACTTCCTTTGTTCCCAGCTTCCTTCGTTTAACGGCAAATAGAACCACCACGTTATACCATTTGTTAAAGTCGCAAGTTTGACTCCCATATGAAAAGAGTATTCGAGAAGTTGCTTTTGGTGTTTTTCCAAGTCTTTTCCTATTCGTTTTACCTCAATGAAGACTTTGTTGAAGTTTCCGTGCCGTAATGAAAAATCTACTCTTTTTCCTTCAACGGTATATTCTGGGAGGACTTCGTCGATGTTATAACTGTCCCATTGTAGACAATTCAATATGCGCAGTACAACTGCTTGTTTTGTCGCTGCCTCATCAAAACCCTCAAGTCTTTTCTCGATTTGGATTTTTGAAATCAACTCAAACAAACGATCTTTCATGTTTTACCTTCTTTTGTTTCAAACAAATGTTTCATATGAATCGGATAAATGCTATTCACAATGCAACGACCTAGTTAAACATCAGTATCTTCATTTTAGTTATTTTCTGAGCTTGTGCAAAAAACTATCATGTTTAAGAATCCAAATCAAGGATTTTGAAGAGCTCTTCTTTATCAGATGCTTCAATCCCTTCGCCTGCCTGTAATGATTCATCCACCTCTTTCTCCTCCTCCATCCATTTTTTGGAAGCAAAACACGATTGACTTTTGTTAAGGTGAGATGATGGAGTGAAAACTAAGACTCCATTTCTTATTACTGGAAGATTGAGTTTACTCATTGCAACGCCTGGCCAAATTCTTTGATGACATCTTCGCCGTCAAGGTTGCTGATGGGCTTGTTCATGGCAGTGCTGATTAGGTTCAATAAGGCTTTAGCACGCTCTATAAAATAGTGTTCAAAGTCATCGCTTCGAAGATACTCCACATCAATCAAATGGGTGCGAATATTCTGGTTCAATTTTTCATGATCCACATAGTCACTTCTTTCAATTTGGGAACAATATTTGCTTGGTGCTTTCCCTCCAATAACCCTATTTGTACGAGAGGATAAGGGAGTTTTGTTAATGATTGAATTCCATTTCTTTCGTTGAATGGATTCGGATTCGCAATAGTGTTTGGGAAAGATATGATGAATATCAACGCTTTCTTCAAGGAAATTCGTAAAATCCATCGCTTTACCACTGATGAAATCCAGTGCACCATTTTTAAGCAGAAGTGCCATAATGCCTTTGTAAGCTGCACTTAGTCTTGATTGTAAGGTCAGTAAGCGTGTGGGTTGGAAGTATGCTCTTGCAATCGTATCCGGCTCTTCGTTACCATGGATCCAATTCATCATACCCGTCACATCGGTCACATATCTCGATTCATTTGCACCACCATACATTTCTCCAAAGACCCCACACCAATACCATTGCGCTATCTTATCTCGTATGATGCCGTCGCAGCTACGATTTTTGAGAATAGCAAACAATACGGACAATGGGATTAGTTGCGTAGAATAGGGCAAATCTCTGGGTGAAAAGATACGTTCTTCTCGTAAAAACTTGGATGCTTCAATAAAACCACTGGTTAGTTCATCTGCATATTTTGTGTATTCTTGCAGAGAAAGATTCAGCACATCTTTTTTCTTACAACTGACAGCTTCTCCTCCAGATAATTTGACATAGTAGCGGCTCAAAAGAGTCACGGCAGTTAAAAAGTCTGTGGAAGAAACTTCTGATAGAAGGTCTTTTGATTTATCGATCATGGTTTCAAATCGCTTGTCCCAGTCTTTCCGAAGCTCAAAATTGTCTGCTGCAAATGTTGCTGTAATAAGTTCAAAGACGGTTAAGGAAACCCCGCCTGTGTTTACATTCTCGAAAACTTGACATACAGCTTCTTTGGGAACACGATTGCTCAATGTGATGACAGGAACTTTGTAATTACCCATAGGATGTATTATTTCAGACTCAAAACGAATCAGATGGTCCATAACAGATGGATTGTAATTGTGGAACTTCTGATATTTGTTTCGCCATTCTCCTTGTGCATAGGGAACGAAAGCAATATTCAAAGGGAACATGTGATTTTCAAATTCCTTTTCCTGTGTGCTTAAATCGAGAACGATATCTCGACCAAAATTCTCTTTGATGATTCGATCTTCGGGTACCGAGATAATTGCATCAATTCGATCCGTATTACTGGAAAGGCATTTGTTGATGTCTAAATAATACCAAACTGTGATTTCTTTGTTCTTCTCGGTTTTTGTTGAAACTGGCTTTTTGCTATACATAGCACTGTATATCGATGTGAGTCGTTGTTGACCATCCAGTACAAGAATTCTGGGTTTTTCTCCGTTGTCAGAATTTTCAAAAGGTCGATACTTGAAGCGAATGGAGCTTTCCCCATATTCCAAAAACATGAGTGCACCCACCGGATAAGAATTGGATATGCTAGCGATCAAAGAACGAATTCTATCGTCACTCCAAACCCAACCTCTTTGGAAATCCGGGAGTTGAATCTCTCCAGAATCAATCTTTGCTAAAATGTCCGATACGTTTTCGTCATTCGATTTAAAAGTGCTAATCATGTTTTAATGCTCCTTGCATTGGAAATTATAATGATCTCTTTGTATAGAGAAGGAATTTAACCATACCTTTTAAATACTTCATGAAAATACTTGGGATATTTATCAAGTGTTTCTAAAACAATTTGAGGACTATGTTGCATTACAAAAACTAATGACTCTTTTTCATAAGTTGTTGATTGTAATACACCGGCTAAATCTTGTGCAACAACTCTATCAGAAAAACCCATTTCATATAATGCAATGGAACTTCGAGTGGGAAGACCATACTTCAATCTTTTTTGAAACAACTGGAGTTGAGAAACCAAACGTACATTCTCGTTTAAGTAAAACAACTCTAAAAAATCGCTTAGTGCACTAATGAGAAGACTCCCCTCGTATGAAAGTGCTATTTCGCAGAATTCAACTACATCTTCTATCTTAAATTCCTGGGATCGTTTTCCATATT
>Ga0334898_1001363_pt1 | contig 27757 bp, 30 predicted proteins | sample GraSluR3_MG_10_FD_207228 | JGI IMG/M metagenome (GOLD analysis project Ga0334898, IMG submission 207228) | Sludge microbial communities from methane-producing bioreactor in Wageningen University, Netherlands - Granular Sludge_3_08-R3 | ecosystem: Engineered > Bioreactor > Anaerobic >... | reverse complement strand
TCCTCAACAGCAGCAGCTCATCTCACGCATTCTCGAATTTTTCAAAGTATATCCGAGTGTACCCAGGCATGTGATATTCTTTTCATTACTACACCAGACGGTGCCATAGCAAAAATTTGGAATGAACTAAGGCAGCTGACTCTGAAGGGGAAAATGGTTTGCCATACTAGTGGCGTGTTGTCCTCACAGGTCTTTGATGGAATAGAAAAAAAGGGTGCTATTGGATATGCGATTCATCCTGTTGTTCCTATTACTTCTGATCCAAATGCTTATCGCAGCTTGTATAATGCTTACTTCACTGTGGAAGGTCCCGATCAACACCTTGAGGATCTACAATTGTTTTTTTCTCATCTTGGGAATTCTGTAGTTTGTATTGATGCAGAAAAAAAAGATAAGTACCATGCTACCAATGTACTCCTGTCTAATTTGTTGGTCGTTCTGATTCATACGGGGTGGGAACTACTACAGGAGTGTGATATCACCATAGAATGTGCTCAAAAAATGACAAAACCCTTGCTTGAAACCACACTGCAAAATATATTCGATCATGGAATTGTAGATTCAGTGACAGGACCAGTGGACCGGAATGATGTGGGGACGGTTCAAAGACATCTGGAATGTTTACCCTTAGAAAAACAAAGACTGTACGCGATTCTTTCTAGTGAACTGGTACGCATTGCTCGGAAAAAGCATCCTCAAAACGATTATTCTTTGCTGAAAGAACTTTTTCAAACTGTTGCAAGATCGAACCATATAGCAGAGAATGAAGGATTACAATGAAAAAAACAGTACAAACATTTCGCCAAAGGAAAGAAAAGCAACAAAAGATATCCATGGTGACAGCATATGATTATTCCACAGCCAAAATAGTAGATGAAGCGGACATTGATGGAATATTAGTAGGAGATTCACTAGGGATGGTTTGTTTAGGACACCCCAATACTCTTCAAGTAACAATGGAGGATATGATCCACCATGCAAAAGCAGCATCAAGAGGAACGAAAAATGCTTTGCTGGTAGTGGATATGCCCTTTATGTCGTACCAAACTTCTGCTTATGATGCAGTCGTTAATGCCGGCAGATTGGTTCAAGAAGGACATGCTGAAGCAATTAAAATGGAGGGTGGAGAGGAAGTAATCGACCAAATCAAAGCCTGCGTGAAAGCTCAAATCCCTGTGATGGGGCATCTTGGTCTAACTCCGCAATCCATTCATAGTTTTGGAGGGTACAAAATACAAGGAAAAACATTGTATGCATGCCAGAAAATGATACACGAAGCTGCATTGCTGGAGGAAGCTGGCGTATTTGCGATTGTCTTGGAGTGTATTCCTGCAGAATTGGCGCAAATGATCTCAGAACATGTAACCATACCGACCATCGGTATTGGTGCTGGAGTTCACTGCGATGGGCAAATACTGGTATTTCACGATATGTTCGGTCTCTATTCGGAAATGAATCCTTCGTTTGTGAAGATGTACGAAAATAGTGGTTCTGTGATGAAAACAAAAATCCAGCAATATATCCAGGACGTTCAGAATGGCATCTTTCCTTCCCAGGAGCATTCATTCCATATGGATTCCTCTCTTCTTACGCAAATCCAAACTGATTATCTGGAAGATTCGAAAGGAGAAAAATGACAATTGTAGAGAATATTCGGGCGATGCGCGAAATCATACAAGATTGGAAACACCAAAATGATACAGTTGGTTTTGTTCCCACTATGGGTTTCTTACATGAAGGACACTTGAGTTTAATACGGAAAGCTCGAAAACAGAACGATAAGGTTGTGGTCAGTATTTTTGTGAATCCTACACAATTTGGACCCAATGAAGATTTTGAAAACTATCCCAGAAACATGGTGATCGACGCTCAGAAGTGCGATAAAGAAGGAGTAGACTTAATCTTCGCTCCATGTACAAAGGAAATGTATCCCGATCCAACCTATGCGTTTGTAGATATTGATCAACTCGGTAACTCCCTGTGTGGAGCTACAAGGCCGGGGCACTTTCGGGGTGTATGTACCGTGGTAAGCAAGCTTTTTAACATTGTCATGCCGGATCGAGCCTATTTTGGAGAAAAAGATGCACAGCAGCTTGTCATCATCCAAAAAATGGTGTACGATTTGAATATTCCGGTACAGATAGTACCTTGCCCCATTGTACGGGAAAAAGATGGATTGGCCATGAGTTCTAGAAATTCAACCCTTTCGACGCAAGAAAGAATTGCTGCCCGAGTGCTTTCGCAAAGCTTGGAACATTCCAAATATCTGATGATGCAAGGAGAAACCAATGCTTCTGTCATCCGGTCGCAAATGAAGGAAAAAATACAACTTGAGCCCCTAGCTACCGTTGAATATATTGAAATTGTGGATGCACAAACTTTGACTCCGATTGAAAATGTACAAGGTGATGTGTTGATCGCCTTGGCTGTTTACATTGGAAACACTCGACTGATCGATAATTATAGAAGGCACCTGGAGGCAACATGATTCTTACTCTACTGAAATCAAAAATACACAGAGCGATCGTCACGGATGCAAACCTACAATACATGGGAAGCATTACGATTGACAAAGAGCTGATGGAAAGCAGTGGGATCGTAGAAAATGAAAAAGTACACATTGTTGATATTCAAAATGGAAATCGATTTGAAACCTATGTTATTGAAGGAGCTGCAGGCAGTGGTGTAATATGCTTGAATGGAGCTGCTGCTAGATTGGTGCAACCTGGCGATGAAATTATTGTTATGGCCTATTGTCAAATGTCCGTTGAAGAGAGTAAAAGACATCACCCTAAAATTGTATTTGTAGACAAAAACAATAGGTTGAATAACACTGATGCCATGAAAAAGGAATCGATAGGTTGACAACAAAATCAAGTACCCAACATTTTGTAACCAAATACTGTTATTTTATTAGGAATTCTATATTTCAATCCCTATAATAGGAATATTCAATGACACTTAAAGGAGGCCATCAGCTATGAAGCGAATATTAGCGATTGATGATGTAAAGAAAGCTGTAATACAGCTTGAAAAAGAAAGTACCCAAGAAGAAATGAACCAAGCTATTGAAAATTTTCAAGACTTGTTCATGAGTATTCATCCGGAATCTCTCAAATTTATGCTGAATGAGTACAATTCCTTTGTCGGACGCGACCAAGAAGAAGAATTAAAGAAACTGGGTAAAGATGACTCTAGAGCACTTGAGACTGTTACATTAAGAAACCACATGAAATCATTGTACAGTGCAGCCGAAAAAGAATGTATTAAATGGTTTGCATTTATCGATTTTATTGCTGCACTCAACCACCAAATACAGAATTTGGACATTGTCCTGATTGAAACCAAATCTGGTTATTGTGTTATTCGAAGATCCAACTACTGCATTGTTCATTAATTCTCATCCTTACTCCCTGGTCTTCTGCGATTGACTCGTACTATTGACCAGGGAGTAAATCGTAGAATAGTCGTTTTCTGTTTGAATTTTTCCACTAGTTCCTCATAATAACAGTAGTTTTTCTATGGATATGTCTATCGAAATGTGAGTTCCAATAAATAGATATCAACTCACACACAGAAAGGTGCTCTATATGAAGTGGAAAACTTCTTTACAGCAATGGATGCAGATTATCCGTGCTCAATATCTGGTTTTATGTGTTGTTCTTAGTATCATCGGCAATGGGGTTGCATGGTTTGAAAATTCATTTCAGTGGAGCACTGCCGTATTGTCCTTCCTAGGACTCCTTTTTGCTCACATCAGTGTCAATGTTCTCAATGACTATTTCGATCATCGAAGTGGTATTGACCAAAAAACCATTCGAAGTCCCTTTAATGGAGGAAGTGGATCAATACAATCGTCCATTGTCTCTCCAAAGACAACTCTTTGGGTTGGCTTGGTATTCTTAACCCTAGCTGCTATTGTTGGTTTTTACTTCGTATACACTATGCCCACCGGCTGGCAGTTGATTCCACTGATTCTTGTAGCTGGTGCTATTGTGTTGTTGTATTCTCCTGTTTTGTTAAAAATCGTAGGCGGTGAATGGTCTGCTGGCATTGGCTTAGGAGCATTACCTGTGATGGGTACCTATTTTGTTCAAACTGGACAATATTCTTTAGTCATTGTTCTAGCATCCATCCCTTCTCTTCTTTTGGTTCATAATTTGCTTTTTATCAATGAATTTCCTGATGTAGAAGCAGATCAAGAAGGAACTCGCAGAACCTTCCCGATTGTATTTGGCATTGCACGATCTATTTCATTTTACAAAATGACACTTATCCTCTTGTATATCTATATCGTAGAAAACGTTGTTTTGGGGTTTTTCCCTCCCTATTGCTTGCTTGCCTTGCTAACAATTCCAATGGCTACCAAAACCAAAACACTTCTTTCTCTCCCTACCAATTCTTTCCAGCCCATGATGCAACTAAATGTAGGTATTGTGCTACTTACTCAATTGCTATTTGGGATCGGGTTTGTTGTTAGTGGATTTATATGGTAAAAGATCCCAGTAAGTTCTCACCCGAGCAACAAATGCAAACAGTCCAAGGAATTTTTGCCTCCATTTCTGATCAATATGATTTTCTAAACCACCTTTTAAGTCTAGGTCAGGATTTCATCTGGAGAAAAAGGGCTGTTCGGAATATGCACTTTTTTTCCACAATGAAATGTCTAGATGTTGCTACGGGTACTGGTGATATTGCTTTTGCGGTAGCAAAAGCGTTTCCTACTGTTTCTGTTACAGGGATTGACTTCTCTGCCTCTATGATTGCCAAAGCTAGAAAGAAATTGGCTCAGAAGAAAACTCCACCCTCCATTTCTTTCATCAAGGGGGATGCCACAAAACTTCCGTTTCCAGATAACAGCTTTGACACTGCAGTCATCGCTTTTGGAATCCGAAATATCCCAGACCGCCTAAAAGCACTTAAAGAAATGACGAGAGTCGTTTTACCAGGAGGCCGTGTGATCGTACTGGAAATGGTGTCACAGCAAAATCGATGGATTCAAACGTTTTATCAATGGTATTTGTGCCATATACTACCAGCTATCGCCTCCATCTTTTCTCCATATAAGGGTGCTTATCAGTATTTGGGGAATTCCATTTTACTATTTCCATCTGTACAAGATTTTCAAGTCTTAATGAAAAATGCAGGCTTAAAAATCATAAAGCTAGAATCTTTAACAATGGGCATTACACAGTTATTTGTAGGGAAAAAGTGATATTGTGTCAATTGATCATCATTTGAAAGAGGTTCTTATGAAAAACTTTTGGTTGTATGTAGTGCGAATTCTTTCACTTCTCCTGTTTTTATTTGTTATGTTTCGAAACATTTCAGTAATTTGGATCGTGTTATATGGACTTACCTTGATCGCTGCTCTCTTTTTTGGTCGGTTTTTTTGTGGTTGGATTTGTCCTATCAATACATGCATGATTGCAACAGATAAAATTGCAAAAAAGCACAAACTGCAGCAAAGAAAAACTCCCTCTTGGATATCATCCGGCTGGTTTTCTTGGCTACTCTTCGTAGCGTTTATTGCCTTTGTGGTCACTTCCAAAGTTCTTGAAAAACAGCTCCTCCCTATACCGCTGTATTTTGCTGGGATTGCTATTATTCTTACATTTTTCTTTCTTCCAGAAGTTTTTCACAACGCTATTTGTCCATTTGGCACATTGCAAAGACTATTTGGAAGAGCAGCTTTGTTCTCAAGAAGAGTAGCTTCAAAAAAATGCACCGGGTGCAAAACTTGTGTTTCGGTTTGTCCACCAAAAGCAATTTCAATGGATCCTGTCAACCATAAGGCATCGATAGACGTTGCTTTATGCCATCAATGTTTTGAGTGCGAGTCTGCTTGTCCTACACAGGCTATTGAATACAGAAAAAAAACTGCTCCTGTGTCTAAGTAATACATCGCATGGTAAAAAGCATAATAAAACAAGACTTCAGCAGGATAGTCTTGTCTAGTTTTCTTAAATCTCTATACTATCGTAGGTTATATATATGAATAAAAAACATATCAGCACTTCTCTAGAAGACTACTTAGAAGCTATTTTGCGAATTTTCAATGAGAAAAAGGGAGTACGAACAAAGGATATTGCTTCCCTTTTGCATGTGCGAAATTCCTCGGTTACAACTGCGCTTAAACATCTTGCCAGTGAAGGCCTTATTCATTATGAGAAATACGGAGTGATTTCCTTAACAGAAGAAGGAGAAAAGGAAGCAAATTTTATTTGGATCCGCCATCAAATACTCTATTTTTTCTTTCGTTCTTTAGTAGGCGTTTCACCCGATGAATCCAAATCAATTGCTTGCAACGCAGAACACGCTATTACTGGTCAAGCATTCATAAAGCTTTTGCAATATATAAAAACGTCACATCCAAAAGAATTAGCGGCTTTTATTCACAAAAACCAACTCAATCAAAAATACCTGCAGTGTTATCTAGACAAAGGTTTAGAAGAGATATAGCACAGGTTTTTTTTCAGGACAATCATGCTTTTTCATTTTTTCACTATATTGTAACTTTTTTGTAACTATTTTTTAATTTTTATTGTTGTTTCCCTCCTTTTTCGGTATAATTATTGGTACATATCCTATACAAAGGAGGTAGAGCAATGGCTTCCCAAGAATATATACTAAGTATAACGACCAAAAAAGCTTCGCATAAAATGTCAACTTTTACATCTAGACATTGTCACTTAATTTTTACCAACCTTCGCATTATTGTTGCTTATTATGATCCTGATAAAGCCATAAAATCGTATAAACAGCAACTAACAAATTATGTTAATGACGGCTTCTCCTCCAATGTTTATGTGAAAGTGAATCTTCGGTTTAATTCGTTCTCAACCTTTCACCATCGGTATATCTGTATGTCTCCAGAGGAGATTATATGCGACCATCCAGACAACTTCTCCATGTCTGGATCAGATATTCGCAAATTGGTTTTTTGTAAAGGCTGTTGTTGCAAAGACGAAGATGGCTTTGAAGATCAAACTCCTGACAAGCTCAATATTACACTCAAAAACAACCGTCGTAAGTGTTTTTACTTGAAATCTTGCTATTTTGATGAACTATGTGGAGCATTGCACCATATTGTCCCTAAGGCCAAGTATCATAGGGACAAATTTTTGTTTTCTAGTTAATTACTTTTTTCTATCACCATACCTTTTCAACCATCCTGTTTCGTGGTATATTTCAACCATTACCATTGTAAGGAGTTTGTTATGTCTACAGAAGAAACCATAAAGCATGTAACGCCTATGTCTGGTCACAAATTAGGTTTTTTTAAGCAAAAACAATGTTATTTAGTGTTTACAGATCAACGGATAGTTGTTGCCTACCACGATCCCAAAATAGCACAAGAAGAGTACGAAAAAAAGATTGATGAACATGAAAAAACAGGGAAAAAGGCAAATATTTTTAAGAAGATTGGGGCGAAATGGAGCACTCACACTACCTTCCATCAACGCTACTTGGAAATGAACCCGGAAGATATTTTGCAAGAAACACCGGAAAATTTTTCAATCCTTCCTGGATCTATAGCAAAGCTTGTATTGAAACGAGGATCTGTCTCTCGGGATCAAGACGGTTTCGAACACAGAAACAATGACAATCTATCGGTTACAACAGCGGATAATAAGAAACTCAATTTTACGTTTGTACCTCGTCAATTTGATAGTATCAGTCATTCCTTAGAGTACTTAATTCCAACCATAACCCACAAAAGAAACAAGTCTTTTTTTACTCGATAACATCCTTCCTTTACTTATAACCCAAAAGAGCGATATCGCTCTTTTGGGTTTTTTCATTGCACATCCAAAAAAGGGAGGTGCTACTTAATACGATTCTTCTAAAACAAGACGGTGTAGAAAATCGTATAAGTAGAGTGTATCTCCGGAATTGTTCCAGATTGGTTTTGCAAAGTTAGCAAACAAGAATTGATCGGTGTCTTCTCCCGAACCAGAAAAAATCTTGATATTCTTGCCTGGTTCTAAAATCATCTCTGGGAATACATAGCGGTGGAAAGACTCATCGTAAAAATAGAAGTTGGATACATGAATTGGCGTCGATGAAACGTTGCCAATAACCACCCATTCCCCGTTCACATTATCGTTGTCATCACCTTCTGCATCATAGTTAAAGTCATGTATTGCTAAGGAAGATTTGTATGTAGAAGGCTTGAACAGATTCAATCCTTGCCGTCTGGCTTCCTGTTCAGCTCTTTTCAATATTTTTCGGTATTTTCCATTGGGCGATCGGTAAAACTCCATTGCCAAACCGCTTTTAACAATCAATTCATTGACGAATCCTTCTTCGGTAAACACATAAGCAAGGGTCCTACCAAAGGAATCAAATTGAGATTCGTCGTATTCAAGAAGTATAGTTTTCCCTTGTACCAATTGTCGGTTTAGTTCTTTGGCTTCAGAATAGTACTTTTGACCCTTCTCTGGAGAATTAATTCCTATGTAACGTATGCGGGTTCCATCGTTTATAACTATAGTATCCCCGTCCACTACTTGGGTAACAATCCTAGAAGATGCTTGGCAAGAAAGAAAAGAAAACGATAGAATGAGAATGAAAACAGATAGAACAAATTGAATTCTTTTCTTCATGAATTTGTAATGCGGTTTAGAACGGTTCCATAATAGGTGGGGAGTGTGGAAGTAGAAGATGCCCACGAAGTACAATCTTTTTCCATTTCAATGGCGGCAAGACTATGCAATGCAACGCCTACAATGCTAGCATGATAGGCAGTATATCCTTGTGCGACAAAACCTGCGATAGTTCCGGCCAATACATCCCCTGTACCACCCTTTGCCAAAGCAGAAGAACTGTAGCTATTGATATAGCAGGAACCTGCAGGGTCAGCAACAATGGTGGTTGATGACTTGAGTACAACAACCATTTGCCATTTTTGTGCATAGGAGACGGCAATTTCTACGAGGTTCTTTTGAATTTCATCAATCGAAATGGAGGTTAGATAGCTCATTTCACCAAGGTGAGGAGTTATAATTCGTGGACCAGAACAGGCTTCAGTCATATAATCTTGAATAGCCCAAAGAGCATCCGCGTCCATGATCATGGTGTTGGGCATATGCAAATACAACTCCCGGCAAAAGCGTTGGTTGTTAATATCTCGTCCCATACCAGATCCGATACATACAACATTTTTGGAGTGAACATGGTGGATAAAATAGGTAGAAGAATGTGGTGTATAGTGTTTATTTGTGACAGGAATAGGAAAATGGGTTGCCTCTGGAATCACATAGGGAGATAGGAACAATTCATTGGATTCCTTGTAACATGCTGTCAGCAGTCCAGCTCCGGCATGCAAAGCGCCCAAGAGAGAAAAGGTAAGAGCTCCTTTGTAAAGAGAAGAACCACATACACAATACACTCTTCCAAAAGTTCCTTTGTGGGATTTCTTTGAGCGAGGTTTAACAAAGGTGGCCAATTGGCTTTCTTCTAGAATAGTAGTATAAGGAGATTGTGTTTCCAGTGCCGATTGCAACACTCCAATTTTTGTCACAAGAAGAGTTCCTGTGTGTTCTTTTCCGGGATATAACAAATGACCAATTTTGGGGGCTTCGAATGTAACGGTGAAGTTTGCTTTTATGGCAGAAGTAGGGAACGACCCAACAATGGAACCTGTTTCTGAACTAATACCCGAGGGAATATCTACAGAAAAAATGGAACGACCTGCACTATTTAATGTTTGAACGAACTCTGCCGCTTTTCCCGTAATAGGTCTGTGCAGGCCGACTCCAAAAAGAGCATCCACAATAATACAGTGGGAATTTTTATGCAAAAAAGTAGAAACTACTTCTTCTGTTAAAGAGCTAATGGAATATGGTGCCAGCAGTTGAGAATGAAAGATAGGATTTTGACAAATGGCCTGCAGGATTTGATAATTATGTGCTGCTGCACCTGTTAGGTTTTCTAGTGGCATGGCTGGAACTACAAGTACGTTCCAGCCATGTGAAATTAAAAACCGGGCAACAACCATTCCATCTCCACCGTTGTTACCCGGTCCAATAGCAATCAGTGCGCCGCGGACTGTTGAGTCCGCATATTTCAAAACTTGGTCAGCAACATTCTTACCGGCAACTTCCATCAATTGAACGGAGGATACTTGAAACTCTTCCTCCATCATTTTGTCAGTTGCATAGGTATCCTGACCAGTATGAACGTACATGTTAGCTCATGAGGAGTGCCATAATTGCCTTTTGTGCATGAAGGCGATTTTCTGCTTCATCAAATACTGCTGCTTTGGGGCCATCCATCACAGAATCTGTGATTTCATCGCCGCGGTGAGCAGGTAGGCAATGTAGAACCATGACATCTTTTGAGGCTTTCGAAAGAAGCTCATCGTTCACTTGATAAGGTGCAAATATGCGACGACGTTCTTCTTCTTCTTTTTCTTGACCCATGGAAGTCCATACATCAGTATAGATAAAATCTGCTTTTGAAACAGCTTCTGTAGGATCTGAAACAATCGTTAGTTTCGCACCTGTTAAAGGGGAATCCGCTTTCCACCACTCCATAATTTGATCGCAAGGAGTAAACCCTCCGGGGGAACAGATGGTGATGTCAACACCGGTTTTAGCTGCTGCCATCATAAGCGAATTAGACACATTGTTACTGTCTCCGATATATGTCAAATGCAAACCCTTTAGATAGCCTCTTTTTTCGTACATTGTGAAAAAGTCAGCAACTGCCTGGCAGGGGTGCAAAAAGTCTGACAAGCCATTGATAACTGGACAAGTAGCATATTGGGCGAGTTGCACAATAGTATCATGGGAAAAAACCCTGGCCATAATACCATCTACGTATCGACTTAACACTCTTGCGGTATCGGGAATTGTCTCTCCTCGACCTAATTGGATATCTCGACTGCTAAGAAAAATCGCTTGTCCGCCCATCTGGTTCATTCCAATTTCAAAAGAGACTCGGGTGCGAGTGGAGGATTTTTCAAAAATCATTCCAAGTGTCTTGTTATTCAATATAGGTTTTCTTTGATTGGTATGTTCTTCAAGCTTCAGGAGTTTTGTAAGGTCAAAAATTCGCCTGAGATCTTCCACCGTATAATCATGGATTGAAACAAAATTTCTTCCTTGGTATAAGCCGGGCATAAAGTTTCTCCTTACTTGTTAAATTTTTCTTTTAACAGATCTTCAAGAGTGGGTTTGCCAATTTCTTGAAGCTCATATCCAATCCGAACAACAGGCTTTTTAATGGAGATAACACGGCTAAGATCAATGGGAGTTCCAATGACAACCACATCGCAATCAGCAGAATTGATAGTTTCTTCCAATTCACGAAGTTGTTTTTCATAATATCCCAAGGCAGGGACAATTTCGTCTAATTGAGGATACTTTTCATAAGCTTCTTTGATGGATCCAACAGCATAAGGTTTGGGATCGACAATTTCGGCACCGCATTTGCGAGCGGCTAAGTATCCAGCTCCAATATCCATTTCACCGTGAGTTAATGTAGGTCCATCTTCAATGACCAAGGCACGTTTGCCCTGAAGAAGCTGGGGATTCTCAATGGTTAACGGAGAGGTTGCATCAATAATGACGGCATTTGGGTTGATAGCACGACAATTGTCACGAACATCATTGATGTCTTCTAAGTTGGCAGTTTCTTCTTTGTTAATAATGATGCAGTCTGCCATTCTGACATTGACTTCACCTGGATAATAGGAAATTTCATCATAAGGTCTGGTTGGGTCTACAATGGTAATCTTATAGTCTGACTTGTAGAAAGGAAAATCGTTGTTACCACCATCCCATAGAATAATATCCGCTTCTTTTTCGGCTTCACGTAAAATGGCTTCGTAATCGACGCCAGCGAAGATGATAGCTCCCATGGCGATATAAGGTTCGTATTCTTCCATTTCTTCAATGGTACATTCGTGTTTTTTTAGATCTTCCAACGTGGCAAAACGTTGAACAGCTTGCTTCACCAAGTCCCCATATGGCATGGGGTGGCGAATAGCAGCGACTTTTTTACCCATTTTTTGGAAAATACGTACGACTTCACGGCTTGTTTGAGACTTACCACAACCTGTTCGGACGGCACAAACAGACAACAATGGTTTGGTAGACTGAACGGTAGTATTGTTGTATCCCATGAGCCAAAAATCTGCACCAACTGCGTTAACAAGAGCAGATTTGTTCATAACGTTTTGATAAGGTTGATCTGAGTATGAAAATACTACTACGTCAACGTCATGCTTCTGAATCAATTCGGTAAGCTCTTCTTCAGGATAAATCGAAATTCCCTGCGGATAAAGATGTCCAGAGAGTTCTTTCGGATATTTCCGATCATCAATTTCTGGAATCTGTGTAGCCGTAAAGGCTACGACGTTGTAGTTCTCATTGTCTCGGAAAAATACATTGAAGTTGTGGAAATCTCTTCCCGCTGCTCCCATGATGATTACGTTACGTTTCATGCGGACCTCCCAATGGATGTAATTTTAATTTCGGAAAAACGCTGTCTGTGACCGCGTCGTTTATGCTCGTTTGTTTTGTTGCGATAGAAAAATACAGAAATCTTTTTTGCTTTTTCATCGCTGCGCAAAACACTCGCTTGTACTTGATAATTTTTCGCATCGTCTCCTACAAGCACTTCATTTCCACCAATCATTAGTGGAGCAAAAGTAATCTCGCTGCCCTTTTCTTGGTCCAATTTTTCAACGCGAAGGATCTGCCCTTCTTCAACTTTATACTGTTTTCCACCAGTCTCAATAACTGCGTACATAGATTCCTCCATAGACATAATTCAGTGTGACAAATATCCAAATTGCTATCATACTTCAAAACCCGATTAAGTCAAGCTTTATTTTTGCTCTGGTCAATTTTGTCTTGCAATTTGCTTTTTGTTTTAACTTACTAATACTATACGAAAAAACAGGAGAAAAAAATATGAAAAAATGTATTCAAACCGAAAAAGCTCCAAAAGCAATTGGTCCTTATTCACAAGCAGTTCAGTTTGGCTCTTTTTTGTTCATCTCTGGACAAATCCCCATTGATCCTTTCACTGGGTTATACAATCCTAGTTCTATCGAAGAAGAAACGGAAATCGTTATGAAAAATATGGGAGCTATTTTAGAAAGTGCAGGACTTGCATACGACGATGTTGTAAAAACAACCATCTACATCGTCAACATGAACGACTTTGCAAGTATCAATGAGGTGTATGGGAAATACTTTTCAAACCAACCTCCGGCTAGGGCCTGTATTGAGGTCAAAAGGCTGCCCAAAAATTGCAAAGTAGAAATTGATGCAATCGCAGCATTCCCTTACTGCAAATGAAACTCTGGGACAACTGACTCGGTAGAACTTTGGATGCGGATCATAACCTGGTTAGGGGCGCAAACGACAACTTCGCCCATAGCAGATATCCAACCACTTTGTACGCATGTTTGGTTGGGACAGCTTGATTCTTCTATACAGGCTCTTCCTTCTTGTACAACAATTGTAACATTTCCCAAAGCCCCTGTCTCGACTATGATTTGATCCTCACTCATAGGAAAGACTCTTCTTTCTTGGGAATACCCGTTAATAATGTGGAGATATCGAGGCGTATCATTGGTGGTAGTCTGAAAAATACCAGGATGTGTATGCACATAGTAAAGCCCCACAAAAAACAAGATGGAAACAACCAAAACAATGATACCAGGATTCAGTGTTTTCTTTTTTTCGTTTCCTACAGATTGTTTCTTTTTTGTTTTGTTTCTACGGGCCATACTCGATATCCTTTCCTTTGCAGAAAATCTACTGCATGATTGCTAGATTTAGCACAGGCATACAATCCAAAACAAGCTGAACCACTGCCACTCATACTATAATACACCGGCTCTGTCCTTTTCACAAAAGATAGACACTCAGAAATACAAGGCTGGACTTCACAAGCGGGTACGATAAGATCGTTATGAGGAGGCAATACAACCGGGTTTCCAGAAAGCTCTTTCGAAAATGGAATTTGTTTTTCATCATACAAAGCATATACTTTTTTGGTTGCTACCCCTCTTCTTGGAAAACAGACCACTACATGAAAATTAGATAGCTCTTTATTTTCAGACAACGGTTGTATGCAATCTCCTTTTCCGGTCACGCGACAAAGCCCTCCCACCAGGAAATAAGGAACATCCGAACCTATTTCTGCCGATTCTTTGATCAAGTCTTGTTGGGACATAGCTTTAAAAAGATCGTTAAAAACACGCAGCAGTGTGGCTGCATCTGAAGACCCGCCACCCATACCTGCACCAATTGGTATTCTTTTTTTTAGATGGACTCGCACGCTAACCGGTATTCCTGTTTTTTGTGTATACCAGTTCCAAGCTTTATACAAAAGATTTTTTTGAGGATGGGTAAAAAAATTGCGAGAAGAGGTTAAGTGTATTTCATTTTTGCGCTCAGGGGCAATATCAATGGTTATGTCATCATGCAATGAAACCAGCACATTCACCATATCCAAAGAGTGATATCCGCCACTGTACAATCCTGTCACTCGAAGCTGCAGATTCAACTTTGCATTGGCAACATACTTATTCGTTTTTTTCATACATTGTTTCCCGGTAGTATTGATACACCCATTGAAAATCCTCCATACTACACATCTCGGGTCTTCTTTGCATCAATATGGCACAGTTTGATTGAATAAACGAAGCAACCCTATCAGAATACGAATTTTTGATTGCATTGTACAAGGTTTTTCTTCGATAGGAAAATATTTTTTGGACGAATTTTGTAAATTGTAACGTTTTTTTGATTTGCACTTCTTTGGGAGTGAAGGACAAAACTTTGGAATCAATCGAAGGAGAAGGGAAAAAAGAACCTTTTTTTACCGTGCATACGGTCTCCATAGAAAAAAAAGACTGCATCATGATGGAAGCTGAGGAATATTGAGGCGTTCCAACGGTAGCGATATAACGATCAGCAGTGCCAATGGCAAACATACAAACAATTTTAGTGGGTTGCAACTCTGTAGCTATTCGTTCCATTATTGGCGTCGCAATATGATACGGAAGATTCCCCACTACTTTGGTATAGTTTTTCCAGGGCTCTAGGTTAATGGTAAGAAAATCTCCTTGCACAATGCGAAAATGCGCATGCTCTTGCTCCAAAAAGAGCAACTCTTGAATGCACCTAGGATCGATTTCGATAGCAGCATACTCTTTGCAACTTGGCAACAAATGCTTTGTTAATGCACCAAGCCCAGGTCCAATTTCAAGTAGCTGATCTGTGGATTGTAAATCTAGGGCTTTTTGAATTTTTAAAACAATGTTGATATCATGAAGAAAATTTTGTCCCAATGATTTTTTAGGTTTCATCTTGCGATTCAACAATCCAAACAAATCCATCATGAAGAACTTGATTTGTAGGAGCTTTCTTTACAATCTTTTGGACAAGTTCTGTGTTGGCATAAAAGGAAGAAAGTTGTCTGTAATGAGTCAAAAAATGATGTTCTTCATATCCGCTTTTTATGACAACTCTTTTGCCAGATAACAGCAATGAAAACGTAAAAATGAGAATGAAAAGCCATTTCAGAAATACACTACTACTAATATTCATGGTTAATTAATCCATAGAAGAAACAACACAAAAACAGCAATGGTAAGAATGGTAGAAACGACAATGACTACTTTTCCTACTTGAGAGACCATAAAGGAATACTGCTTTGCTCTTGTTAAATCCTCTTGTTTGGATTTATCAATAATAAAGAGAAAGAATTTTTTCACTTGGTCCCACATTTTACACACTTGGTCGTCAATTTGACAAAGTTTTTCACTGGCGTGGTGAGTCCAAGATGTCGCTCCTGGAACAATAGAAGAACTTACTCTATCCACTCTTCCATCTAGCGAACAACAACTGGCAGTAAGGCGTCGGCAAGATTTGACATCTTGCCTTGGAAACATGGCACCAATTTCCTGGCATGTTAAGAACCAGGGGCTGGCTAAATATGTTATCCAAGCATCATATTGATGAACAATCGCATCATCTAACTTTTGACACCATATGGTACAAAATGTTTTTACTCCACCATACAAATGATACCACCAAGATAAAAAAGTCCAGGAATAGGGTATTGCAATATGAAACCACCCCTTTTTTAGGCCAACAACCATGAGTACAATACCCCCAAAAGCAACCCAGAGAAAGCCAATGAGTGAATGTGTAAACCCGTGATGTGGTAAGGATAGATTCTCTAGTACATGATGGAAAGAAGAAAACTGTTTAGGCAAAATAGACTGATAAAGCATTGGGTACGATCCAAATACAAGAATTAGGAGGGCCAACAATCCCAAAGGGACCACTTCGCGCCAATCAAAATGCAACTTGTAATGCTTACGCATAGACCGAAAAGAAGTTAAATAGAACATTTTAAAATTAGAAGTAAATGTTCCTATTGCCGTTACAAGGAAGACTGCTTCAGAAAACAGGAACAGAAAAGAAGAATGGATCATTAATTCTTCATGAAGAGCATTTTTTGAGACAAACCCATTGGTAAAAGGAACACCTGAAATACCCATAACAGCGACCAAAAACAGAATGGCAACCAACCATTTTCTTTTTAAAAGGCCTCGGATGGAATACATATCCAGTGTTCCAAAATAAAGCACCAACACACCTGTTGCAATAAACAACGCAGATTTGAACCAGGCATGATTGACCGCGTGAAGAATAGATGCAGCCAAAGCGTGCGTGTTTTGAAAAATGACAAATAGAGCCAATCCTATCAAAATATACCCCATTTGGGAAACGCTATGAAACGCAAGCATTCGCTTTGCATTCGATTGAAGAAGAGCTTGTACTACCCCAAGAAACATTGTAATTAGGGAAATTCCTAACAGAATGTATCCATAGAGAGGAGGTACTTCTACGTGAAGAAATGCCTGCATCATTCCATAAAAGCCAATTTTAATTATACAACCAGATAGAATTGCAGAAGCAGGTGGTGGGGCTACAGGATGAGCCTCAGGAAGCCATACGTGAAAAGGAACTCCTCCTGCTTTTACAAGAAAGCCCAAAGCCATAATAACGGCACCGCTAACTTGGTAGGCGGGTAATTTTACAAGCCAAATGCCTCCTAAAACTAATACTCCGCTTAGTAGAGAAAAGATAAAGTATAATTTGGCAGCCTGAAGAGACTCTTTAATACGCTCATGCAAAATCAAGGGAAAGCTAACAAGAGAAACGAACTCATATACGATAAGAAGCGATAATAGATTGGTTGTAAAATAAATGGCAACGTTGCCAACAAAGGTAAGTAGAAAGAAAGTAAAAAACTCTGCTTTTCGAGCATGAACATATTTGAAAGCATAAACAAAAGCTGCAATGTAAGGGGGAATTGTGAGGAAAAGAAAAAGGAGGGTGTAATCGGTAACACCCCATGAAATAGGAATCATTAAAAGAGAGTGGGGCAGGAATTGGATGGAGTTAAACTCGTTAGAATCTCCCTGCAAGCGTTAATGACTGGGTCGGGATAAACACCATACGCAATAATGATAACCGCCAATACAACCATTGTAATGGTGACGGTAGCTGGAGTTTTGAAGGGGACTATCGTTGGTTTTTTTAAGGACTTGCCTTGTAGAGTATCGTCCTGATGAGGAACATAAAACCATCCCTGTATAATGATGGGTAGATAATAGAGAGCATTAAGAATGCTACTCAGAAGAAGTACCCCAATTGCAATACTTCCCAGCCAAGGTTCAATATATTCAAGCTGAATTGCTTCTACAGCTCCAACACCGAGGGCCCATTTTGTAATAAAATTTGCAAACAAAGGAAATCCTATCATAGATAATGCACCGATGGTAAAAGCCCCAAAGACTATGGGAGACCGATATCCATACCCAGCATACGACGTTACATCGGAGGTTCCTGCTTGTTCAATCATTGTACCAGCGGCCATAAAGAGTAGAGATTTTACAATCGAGTGTGCTAACAAATGTAAAAATGCCCCCAATATGGCAATAGGAGACAACAACATTGTACCCATTACGATATATCCCATTTGACTAACACTCGAATAAGCCAACATTCTTTTAATATGAGTTTGTCCAATGGCAATAGCGGAGCCCCAAAACATTGTAAAAATGGCAATTAGGAGCAAGATTGTGACAGATGTACTCCCCACTAAATTAGCAATTCCAAAAGTTTCCAAAGCCATTCGAAGGATCCCAAAAACACCGGTTTTGATCACCATTCCCGAAAGCAAAGCGGAGGCAGGGGAAGGTGCTACAGGGTGAGCTTCTGGAAGCCATATATGAACAGGGAACAGGCCAGCCTTTACAGCAAAGGCGATGACAAATCCCCAAAACAATACAATAAAAAAAGAGGATTCCGCCAAGGTTGCATATCCTCCAGGGACAAAGGCAGTTGTTCCAATGAGTGAATACTGGATCATAATAGTACTAAGGAAAAAGAGACCTCCAATGATTTGAAAAAATACATATCGGAGTCCCGCTGCATAGGTCTCTGGTTTTTGATAGTGGATAATCAATACATATGAAACTACAAGTAGAAGTTCAAAGAAGATGAAAAAGGTAACCCAGTTGTCTGCATTGAAAATAAACAATACACACATCATGTTGAGCATAGAAAAAAGCTGGTATCGTTTGTTATTTTTCTCCTCTTTTTTGGAAAAATAATGCACCGAGTATAGAGAAGAGAAAAGCCAAACAATAAGGCAGAACAAAGATGCAATCCAAGCCAAGGCATCCAAAGAAAAGGATACATGAAAAGGTCCATGATTAGCCAATGTTACAACCATTGTGGTGGAAAGATTGAATGGATAAAGAATGAACAAAATTACCAGCATAATGGCAACAGCTATACAATTATACGTAGCATAATAGGTAGGCTTTTGATTTTTGCTAATCAGCAACCCAAGAGCATATAACAAAGGTAGTAGTAGCCAAAAATTATACAGTCCCATGAAACACCCCTTTTGCAAGTGAACAACAATCTACTATTATAGGAAGTCTTTAGGATATACAAGGCAAACTAAAGAAATTTCACTATACTATAATAAACTACAATTCCAGGAGGGTTGTTATGATTTCAAAAGGATATGTACTACTTGAAGCACAAGCAGGAAAAACCGAAGAAGCGTTGCATAAAATTCGTGATATTAAAGGCGTTAAAGAGGTTCATTTGGTCACCGGTCCTTATGATTTAATCATCAATATAGAAGCCGATGACTTGAAAAAACTGGGACAGATTGTCAGCGACGAAATCCAAGTCATCGGCGGTGTAACCAAAACAATTACATGTATTGTAATTGGCTAATGTTGTACTTTAGTTCCTTTGTCGAAAGCTTTTAAGTTCAATTCGACAAACCTTGGCTTAACCAATTCTTCAATTGATTTCTTTAAATCATCGACAGAAAAGGGGCAAGTTGGGATTTGAGAAAACATCCCCAAAATGACCATATTGAGAGAGATAATGCCCCCTGTTTCGGTGGCAATTTTTGAGGCATCTGTACTAATAATTTTATCAGTCACTCTTTGTAACTCTTTTTTTACTTCTTCAAATTTGGGATAGGTTGCCATGCCGGCATTTACTGATGTTGGAACAACAGGATGCTGATTCAGCACTACGTAGGCTCCTTTTCGGATGTAATTCATGTACCGCAAACTTTCTACTGGTTCAAATGCTAACATACAATCACCTTGAGCCTCGGGTATCAGTGCGCCGTATACTTCGCTCCCAATACGCACATGAGAAATAACTGTACCACCCCGCTGGGACATGCCATGAGTTTCTCCCACGCGAGCATTCATTGAATTTCGGATGGCAGTTTGAGCAATAATTTTTGAAGCAAGGACGGTGCCTTGTCCACCAACACCACACATAACAATATTAAATTCTTTCATGTTCTTGCTCCTTTCCTTCTAAAATAGCTCCTGATGGGCAAACTTCAATACAGGCTTTGCAGCCATTGCAAAGATCGTGGTCCACAATTGGGTGTTTTGTCGGTTCATCCCATACTAAAGCAGGACAACTAAATTTGGATGTGCAAATTTTACACCCAATACAAGCCTCTGTATCAATAATAACAGGTGTCTGTTTTTGATATCCTTTCAGCATACAACAAGGAGCTCTAGTAACAATGAAGGACGGACCATCTTTAAAGGCGGCTGCTTCTTTGAAAACTTCAATAGATTCTTTGATCTTTAAAGGATTAATAACACGGATAAACTGAACTCCCATGGCTTCAGCAATTTTTTCAGGGTAAATGGGAGTATCCATTTTTTCAAAAACCGAATTCAGCCCACAACTAGGATTTGGTTGTTGACCCGTCATGGCAGTGATACTATTATCAACGAGAACAATGTTGACATTGGATTTATTCCATAGAGCATTTACCAATGCAGGGAGTCCCGTATGGAAGAAAGTAGAATCTCCAATAGTGGCAAAAATGTTTTCCTTGTTAAAATGGGCCAATGCTGAACCAACACCAATAGAAGCGCCCATACATACACATGTATCCACAGCATTCAATGGAGGTTGTATGCCCAATGTATAACAGCCAATATCGCTGGGGTAAATACCATTAGGATCCGCTTTACGGATCGCATAAAAAGTAGACCGATGAGGGCATCCTGGGCAAAGCACTGGGAAACGTGGAGGCATTTTGCTTGCCTCGGGCAATGCTTCCCCTTTAAAAGAAACAGAGGGAGTTTTGGAAAGAGTTTTCATGATAGCACTGTGCACAATTCCAGTGTTGAACTCATACGTGCTAGGAAGGACGTCTTTTCCGTGAATTTTCACTTGAATATTATTATCAAATGCAATTCTTTTCAATGTTTCTTCTGTAATGGGATCCAATTCTTCCACTACCAATACTGTATCGCAATGCTGAATAAAGGATAGCAGTGTTTTTTCTGGCAATGGGTAGGTTATTCCTAGGTGTAAAAAACTGCAATCCTCAATTTTTTCATAATACAGAGATTCTTTCACATAATTCCCGGTTAGGCCATTAGCGATAATGCCAAAAGTACCTTTCAAAGACATTCTTGTCCAGGGGGAATCGCAAATAAAATCTCGCAATGCGTGAAATCGGGAAATTAAATCAGGATGCAATTGATAGGCATGAGAAGGCAAAACAGCCTTGTGAAGCTTGTCTTTAGTAAAAAGAGCTTCGTTTCGTTTATCAGGAATTGGTCCATATTTCACATTTCCCGAACAATGTGCACTTCTGGTCGTTTGGCGAAGCATAACAGGCAACCGGAATTTTTCCGATAGCTCAAAAGCATCTTTGACCATCTCTTTTGTTTCCTGTGGTGAAGAAGGCTCCATGCAAGGAAACATGCCAAAACGTGCATAATTACGGCTATCTTGTTCATTTTGTGAAGAAAAACATGAGGGGTCGTCCCCTACGGCTAAAACCAATCCAGCAATAGATCCTCCATAGGTCATAGACAAAAGAGCATCTGCTGCTACGTTAATTCCCACGTGTTTCATGGAAACAATGGATCGTAAATTTGACCAACTTCCTGCCAGTGCTGTTTCAAAAGCAACTTTTTCGTTCGTTGCATATTCCCAATAATAGGAATTTGTGGCAACTGCATACTTTGCAAAGGTATCGCCAATTTCTGAAGCGGGAGTTCCGGGATAGGTACATGCCACACCCACGCCTGCTTCTAAGGCACCTCTGACAACAGCCTGGTTACCCATTAACAGTTCAACCAGTCCAGGTTTATTATCTAAAAGCATAGTTCCTCCTTATGACAGAATACAGATTTATTATATGAATATGCATATCAATAACAAAAAAAGATTGCCTAGCATCCGTTATGTCGAATTTTTTCACGCACCCGGCAATTGATTAGCCAATGGATCATTTGTAGCGTCGCTATCTCAACTCGAACGGTATCACACAAGACAGCTCTTTTGTAATCATATCCTTCAACGGGTTGTAGGTGTTTCCGTATGGTGTATTCCCAGCAATATTGATCCCACGGGTCATAGTGATAATATTCGCAGGTGCCATTTGCACCAGCCCATCCATAGTCTTGCAAATGATACTTCCATCCAAGATGGTCGTACCACAAATCAAATTCGATACGAAGCTCCTCCAATGTTAAATCTCGTAAGGCTTTATTACAACTTCTTGATGATTGGTAGTACAATGATTTCACAGCGGAAAACCAGTTTGTATAAAGCTGATCTTGCGAAACTTTGCTCAAGGGATCACACGCTTTTTGACAGCCCACATTGGGACGAGTTTTTGCTACAATAGGACGAGTTGAGTACTGGGGAAAATAAAAGATATCCAAGCCTGTTACTAAAAAAACCAGTGCAAGAGAAAAAGAAATAACTCTACATTTTTTCATCATCTAAAACTCCAAATACCTCCACAGGATTCTTTTTCCATTTTACACAAGTTTCATAGAAATAATAACAAATTTATAGTACACTCAAATAAAATGGTAACTTTCGCAAAGGTCAATATAATAGACCAAAAAGTAGACCAAAAAGCCAAAAGGATGGATTTTCATGAACGAGCTTTCTTTAGGGTATTATTTTGAAGATTTGAAGTCTTGCCCCTTTGACGTGAATGAAGATAGTAGTCCATGGGATTTATTACGACTAAAGAATTCACTTTTTTCTTTTCACTCTAGTAGTATTCAAGGATTTATTCAACAAACTGCCATCTTGAAAGGAATTGTTTACATAGGTGAAAACACGGTTGTCGATGAATATGTCAGCATTCAAGGGCCTTGTTGGATTGGCAACAACTGTATCATTCGAAGCAGCAGTCTCATCCGTCCTTATTCTGTTATTGGAGACTATGTGGTTTTGGGGCACAACAGCGAAGTTAAAAATTCTTTGCTTTTTAATGACGTTAAAGTCTCCTCCCATGCTGTTGTTAGCGATAGCATTATAGGAAAAGGAGCACGAATAGGACCGGGTACCATCACCGATAATCGTCGTTTCGATCAAAAGGAAGTAGAGCTTAACATTCAGGATCAGACTATTCAAACTGGCCATGACAAATTTGGTCTGATTTGTGGAGATTATGTTCGCATTGGTTCGAATGTTTCTACGCTCCCTGGTACTGTAATTGGCAAATATACCTGGGCCTATTCAAATACACTGTTGTATGGGTTTATTCCTAAAGAAAAATTTGTAAAATTATCTCAGATTCATGATATGATAGACAAAGAACCTCATGTACTTCAAAGAGGTGACAAATCCGGAAAACGTTGAGAGGTTATATATGCGCAAACGATTAACATTGCTTTTAATGGCTCTAGTATTTCTCGTAAGTGGTTTCTTTCCTGCTTTTGCAGAAGAGTGGTATGCTTTTCAAAAAGATGAATCCCGAAGTGGTATGGTAAAAGAAACTTTGTATTTCCCCCTCGAAGAAAGATTACGCATTGGAGTTGGAGAGACGCTATCGGGAGGACTCTTGGTTCATGATAATGCTGTCTTTTATTCCACCACAGAAGGTACCATTGGTGCTTGTTCCATATTTAATGGGGAACAGCTGTGGAGTCAAAAAATTGGAGACTCTATAAAAAGCTGCATGATGATTAGCAATCTAGATCTTTTTGCTATTTCAGAAGAAGGTCACCTATACTGCATCGATGCCAAAACAGGAACTGTTTTATGGACCCGTCATCTTGAGACAAAAGTAGAAGCTCCCTTGTTGAAATTTTATCGGTATTTGATTATTGCAGGCGTAGATGGTCATATTTATGCACTCAATGCTCTTGACGGTAGAACCATTTGGGATCTTGAAATGCACGAATCTATTACCCATGGAATTTGTCTTAAATTCAATTCTTTATATGTTGTCACAGAAAAAGGTCAAATTGCTTGCATTGATAGTCAAAACGGAAGAAAGCACTGGAACTACTACGTGAATGCACAAATTACAAGCCCCCCTATTGCAGGTACAGAAGCTATCTACTTTGGAGATGAAAAAGGCAATTTGTATGCCTACGATTACATTACAGGAAGACAATATTGGAAACAAGAATTTTCCAATTCGTTTTCCACTCCTTTTAGCTTTTGTTATTTCGACAAACGAGTTCTTTGTTCTGGTATTACAGATCAATATGTGGGCATTGCAGCTGGCACGGGGGTTGAAATGTGGAACTATCCCACAGAAAATTGTACGATTGCCCCTGTATCTGCGAACCGAGTTGTATTCCTTCCGGGAGATGACAACACCATTGTTGCTCTTGATTCTTTCGATGGAACCGTTGTTTTCTCTGACACACTCGACAGCCCCATCAGTGCTGGTATGGCTATTTCGAATGGAAAACTCTTTATAGGTACCGAAGATGGTGATATCATCATGTATGGGTCTGAAAATTACGATTTTCATATTGAAATTGAAAACGAAGCTCAAACTATTTCTCCTGGCGAAAGCTGCCAATTCAAGGTAAAAGTAATTAGTACAAAAGGTTTCCATGATCCTGTATCCTTTTCTGCAGGAGGGTTTCCTTGTTCTTGCAAAGGGGTCGCAAGGTGGTTTGATAAATCACAAGTGCAACCTCCTGGTGAAATCGTTCTTGTTGTTGATACGACGGAAGAAGCACAACCTGCTAAGTATCGGATTGCAATTAAAGCTTTTTCGGGTAAAAGAGATATTGAAAGAGAAGCATATGCCGTTCTTGTTATTCAAGAAAAAGGCAAAGATATTGTACTGTCAATGGAAACACCCAAGGATATTATAGACGGCCAAGAATTTTCTATCCCTATTCGCATTGAGAATGCAGATAACGTAAGATCCTTTGGGTATACAGTCCAATATCCAAACGATCTCCTGTTCTTGCAAGACGTGAAACAGGGAGACTTCTTTATGGGCAATGAAGAAGATATATTTTTTAATACAACCCCTTCTTCTACAGATGGTAAAGTTTCCATTAATTACTCTAGAAGAGACCTTGGAGAAAGTGGAAGTGGGACACTAGCAACGCTTGTTTTTACAGCAAAAACCGCCACCAAAGAAGAGGAGACAGCTACTTTATCAATTTCGAACATTTCCATTCGGGACTCCCTGCTCTTCTCCAAAATTTGCGTTACCCAGCCCATTTCTTTTCCAATTCGACGTGGTAAAAAGACACTAATTACCTTGCAAATCGGGTCCAAAACTGTGAAAATTAACGATCGATCTACCACTATTGAAGCTGCCCCTTACATCAAAAATGGTCGAACTCTTGTGCCCTTACGAATTATTGCAGAAAATATGAGAACCAACGTTGAATGGTTCGCTGATGAACAAAAGATTCAGCTTACACAATACGACACCATTATTGAACTTTGGATCAATCAATCAACATGTACTATTAATGGAGTAGAAACCGTTCTTCCCGACGAAGTAGCTCCTGAAATTACCAATGGAAGAACGTTTGTCCCGTTACGCTTTGCAACTGAGCAATTCAATGGAAAGGTTGACTGGAATGGTTCCACACAAACCATTACCATAGAATACCCCAACTACCAATAATAGGAGGAAAACCATGGCAAAATTAATGGAATGTGTACCTAACATTTCCGAAGGACGCAACCAAGAAATTATTGAAGCTTGTGTCGATGAAATCCGAAATGCTTCTGGCGTGAAGCTCGTAGATTACTCTTCAGATCCAGACCACAACCGATCTGTCATCACATTTGTGGGAGCCCCGCAGGCCGTTATAGAGGCTGCTTTTTCACTCACCAAAAAAGCCTCTTCTTTGATTGATTTAAACAACCATAGCGGGACTCACAAACGAATGGGTGCCGTCGATGTGATTCCTTTTATTCCCCTAGGCGATACTACGATGGAAGAATGTATCCAAAGTAGTGAAGAGTTAGGAAAAAGAATTGGCACCGAATTGCAGATTCCTGTGTATTTATATGCCAATTCAGCCAAACGGAAACATTGCAAAAAATTGCCTACAATCAGAAAAGGAGAATTTGAAGGATTTGATGAAAAAATGAAACAAAGCAAATGGGAACCCGATTTTGGACCCTCACAAAAACACTCTTCTTTTGGATGCGTCGCAGTTGGTGCTAGAGAATTCTTAATTGCTTTCAATGTATATCTTGATACATCTGATATGGAAATAGCAACTTCCATTGCCAATTCCATTCGTGAAAGTGGCGGAGGGTTGCAACATTTACAAGCCATGGGTATGTATATTGAAGAAAAATCGATGGTTCAGATCTCGATGAACAATTTACATTTCAAGAAGCTCCCCCTTTACCGCCTTATAGAAGTAATCCGAATGGAAGCAAGCCGGTGGGGAGTGTCAATTCGCGAGACAGAGTTGATTGGATTGATACCATTGCAAGCCATCTTAGATTCTTTCTCCTACTATACGCAGCTTCCCTCTTTGGGCACAGACCAAATTATTGACATGAAGATCCATGACTAACAACAATCTCTCTATTCAGTTCAACGTATTGAATATGCCATAAAGGAGTCTCGTTTGCCTGATCTAAACAACGTCTTCGATGTAACTATCATACGGTATGGAGAAATTTATTTAAAAAGCAAACCTGTTCGAAAAGCTCTAGAAAAAACTCTTGAAGCAAGGCTTCGATGGAAACTAGATAGGAGTCCTATTGCAGGACGATATAAAATGGTTCTGCGTCAGAACATTTTCTATCTCTATGGGGCTTTAAGCGAAAGCCTTGTCAGGACATTGGCCAATACTTTTGGTGTACATTCTGTAAGTCTTGCTATTGAATGCCAGGCAACAATACCATCGATTCGATCAGCCATCAAACTGCTGAAATACTCTTTTGGTTCTTTTCAGCCATCCTCGTATCGAGTAACTGCCACTAAAGATAAGCGTGTATCTGTATCCCACTACACAATGGAATATGAAGCTTCTAGTTATTTCCCATCCTGGAAGGTACAACTAAAAAATCCCGATTTTACGATACATATTGATGCAAAAGAACACAATTGCTATGTGTATGCCGGAATCATTCAGGGACCAGGAGGGTTTCCCTATGGATCGCAGGGGAAAGTGGTTGCTTTGATGTCCAAAGGTATTGATTCCCCAGTTGCTGCATGGTTAATGGCAAAAAGAGGATGCAAACTACTTTTATTGCATCTTGGAGAAGACCCTCCTGACCTTTACAAAGAGATACTGGAATCCTGGGCAGGAGCTACTATTTCTCTTCTAACCATTCCATTTACTGCCTTTATTCAACACCTACCCCAAAAAGGAAGTGGTTCCTTTCAGTGTATATATTGTAAAAAATCAATGTATATTACAGCAGAGAGCATTGCACAAAAAACATTTGCACTAGGAATCGCCTCTGGTGAAAACATTGGACAAGTAGCTTCGCAAACGTTGTCCAATTTGTATGAACTCACATCTTCTATTTCCATGCCCATATATCGACCTTTGTTAACATATGACAAAATAGAGATTATTGCCCTAGCAAAAACGATAGGTACATACGGTATCTATACACATCCTGACTGCCCATTTGTTCCTTCTCAACCAGCTACATCCATTTCTCCTAAGAAACGTATCGAACTGAACCGAAGAATGGCTATTAAAGAAGAAACAATGCAATATCTTGCAAAGATTCTAGATGAATAAAAAACATTGGATAGGTTTTGTTTTAGCCTGCTTTCTGTCATTGTTCGGGATTGTGTATTTATGGAACCAGTCCCATGAATTTTCTCGGTAGTGCAACTTTTTGTGTGTAAATTTTTTTATGCCTCCTTTTCTTCGATGATTTGAAAGAATGGAAGATTCTTCTTTACTTTACCAAAGCGATTG
>Ga0334898_1001361_pt1 | contig 27834 bp, 35 predicted proteins | sample GraSluR3_MG_10_FD_207228 | JGI IMG/M metagenome (GOLD analysis project Ga0334898, IMG submission 207228) | Sludge microbial communities from methane-producing bioreactor in Wageningen University, Netherlands - Granular Sludge_3_08-R3 | ecosystem: Engineered > Bioreactor > Anaerobic >... | reverse complement strand
CCGCCATGCCGTGACGCGCCAGGGTCTTGGTGATCGCCGCAGTGAGCGTGGTCTTGCCATGGTCGATGTGACCAATGGTGCCGATGTTCAAATGCGGTTTCGATCGCTCAAATTTTTCTTTTGCCATGAGTGCAACCTCCCAAAATGGTATAATTCCCCGCACAGAACGGGGATTCAAGTCTGAGTGAATTGTACCACATCGACCCATAAGGGATAATACTAAAAAAACCCGGAACACCTGTCAAGCGCTCCGGGCAACTTACTGGAGCCGACTTCCGGACTCGAACCGGAGACCCCATCCTTACCATGGATGTGCTCTACCTACTGAGCTAAGTCGGCACCCCATTTCCATAGAGTGGTGGTGGGAGTAGGATTTGAACCTACGTAGACGTCCGTCGGCAGATTTACAGTCTGCTGCCTTTGACCACTCGGCCATCCCACCACGTAATAAATTTGTTTCTTCATGGAGCCGGCGAGAGGACTTGAACCCCCGACCTGCTGATTACAAGTCAGCTGCTCTACCAACTGAGCTACACCGGCGTGACGGAATAGGATTATACCGTTTTTCTCTGGCTTGTCAACAGGTTTGGGGGGATTTTTCGGAAGCCTCCGTCCCCTGTTTCCGTCTCAATTTGCGGAGAACCCTGAAAATCAGAAACTTCGGATAGCCCTCAGCTTCTTTGAGCTATTCCGTTCCGGAAAAACCGGAGGCGCCTTTTTTCAGGAGAGCCGTTCCCGCCCTCACATAGGCTTCATCCACGGATTGCCGGGCCTCTCCGCGATGCCGGATCACGCCCCCGGCCACAACCATGGGAGCCGTAACACCACCTCTTTCCGAAAGACACTGCATTACCGCATTCCCGATCTCTACGCACATCATGGTCTCCACTCCTCTGCCGTCGCATTTGTCGTTCACTCCTCAGAATGTACAGCATAAGGAACATAATGTCAATGATGCTTCACAAAAATGCGTTTCAATCTATTTTTTTATCGCTTACAAGTCACATTTTTGCGTTTTAAACCTCCGAAAGAAATTGCTGGCCCGAGAGAAAGAAAGAAACTGTTGACTTTTCAAGAGCTTTCTGTCAGTCTATATTCATATGAATCAGGAGGAGGGCTTTTCATGGCTCAGGATTTATTCGGAGAACGCCTCAGGAAAAGACGAAAAGAACTTCGACTCACCCAGGAGGAGCTTGGAGAAAGTGTGGGGGTAACCCGACAAACGGTTATTCAGTGGGAACGGGGCAGTTTTTCGCCGGATATGGAAAAACTCGGCCGTATCGCGGAAGCCCTGGAGTGTTCCGCCGCATGGCTTTTGGGAGAGGCTGAAAATCCCGAGTTCCCCCAGCGTTCCACCCCCTCCCAAGAAAGGTTTTTCGAAGATTTTCTTCACGTCCCCCTGATGGACAAGGGCTTTACAGCCTGTGCGGGAAACGGGTTCGATTATTGCGGCACTTCCATGGAAGACTCCGACACCATGATCCTCCCCCGCAGATCCTTTTCCCGGATCGACATGCTCCAAAGGCCCTTCGGAATTCACGTAGAGGGAGACTCCATGGAAGGAGCGGGAATTCCCGATGGCTGCATTGCCGTCATTAACCCCGCAGAGACCGTCTATCCCGGAGATGCTACCCTGGTATGCTACAACGATCGCTGGAGTATCAAGTGGCTCATTCCGAAGAGTAATGGAGATGTGGAACTGCGAAGCGCCAACCCTTCCTATCAGCCCATGGTCATTCCCGAAGAGCTTGCAGGAAGAGAGGAATGGTTTCGGGTTATCGGCAAGGTGGTGCAGACCATAACCACCAGGAAACCTACTCCGTATTTCTAGCTGGGGCAACGAAAACGGACGAACTCCCCCCTCTTCAGGAAAGTCCCCGAAGGCGGCGTATCTGTTTGTAGGCCTCTTGAATTTCGGAAAAACGCTCCGATGCAAGCCGAACGAAATCCGCATCGAGATCCATACCGATGAATCGGTCCGGATGGTATTTTGCCACGAGATCCCGGTAATGCCGGCGGATTTGCTCGTTCGTGTCGCCGGAAGAGCAGCCGAGAATTTCATAGGGGTTCCGGGATTCCCGGGGCCTTTCCGTTTTTCCGTAAGAATCCCGGGAGTCCCCGCCGGAAGGCCCCCTTCCGGGGCCTCCGCCGGAAAAAGGGCCGGCTCCTCGGAACCCCGAAGAGAACGCTCCCGAAAGAATGCGGAAGATGATATAGAGCATGAGAAGGGGAAAGATAAATCGGAATATTCGCAGGAAAACCATGAAGGGAAATAGGAGAAAGGGCACCGCTACTCCTCCTTGCACCGGATTACGGGCATGAATCGGCGAAAAAACCCGGAACTACACTTCATCCGGAACTCCCAGAATAGCCCTGCACCGCCGCACGTCTTCTTCTATAGAAAGAACCCATTCCTGGCGTTTTTCGGGAGCGAGCTCCAGCGCCTTGGGGCTTTCTTTCAAGAAGCGCAGTTTTTTTTCCTGGATGGCAAGCCACTCCCGAAGCTGGCTCTCCTCCATGGCCTCCTCGCGGAAACGCTGCATGTCGTCGTCTTCTTTCACAAACGCCCGGCTCATTGCACTCCTCCCTTGACGGCACAGCGGAGCGCCCCCAGCCGGGCCATTACGAGATAAGGAATGGAAGGAAAGTAGAGAAAAACCCAGGCGATGAATCCCAGAGGCATCTGATACCAGGGCACTCCCGGACGCCCAAAGACGAGGAGCTCCCACCCCCTGAAAAGAATAAAGAGCGCATAGAACCCGAAAAATCCTCCCAACACGAAAAATCTTTCGGAAGACCTCCGCCGCATGAGCTTCCACATATGTCCAAGCATGGGGATCATCTGCAATGCAAGCCATATGAGCCCCGCCTTACCGATAGGAAAAGGAATGTATTCCAACATAGGTTCCTCCTTGTCTCCTCGCCACATCCACCCGCAAAATCTTCGCGCCCCTGGCTCCCGAAAAAATGCCTATTTTCGGAGAACCGAAGGCCCCACGATCCTTCGGGCAAGGTCAAGCCATCGGGAGATGCGAAGCCCGAAGAGGATATGGAGCGTGGTAAAGCGGCTGTCCTCCACACTGCCGCAGGCATCCTCCCGAAGGCACTCTTCGTAGAGTCCCGGCCGGAGCCGTACCACCGTATCCGGATGGGTGCGCTGTCCCTTTATTTTCTGTACGAGTACCGTCGAATTGTCTTCCCGGATAAAACGCTCTAGCTGATAGACGTGATTTCCCAGGATGTTCGAGTGGTCATCGAAACGCTCTCTTCTTCCGTAACCTTCCTCCTTAAGTGCATCCTCCGCATCCATGATCTCTTCCGTTTCGATTCCCGGAAGGGCATGATAAATTTTCACGTATCGCCCCAAGACCTCCGCAAGCCCTCGGGAAGCATCCCGAAGCTCGTCCACGTTTCCCCTGGAGGAATTCGACGGCGCGTCCAGCAGAGGACGCCACATGTGTTTGAAGAGGGGAAGCGTTTCCTCCATGCTCCATTCGGTCATGCCGAAAAAAACCGCTGCCGCGGCAATGCTCACGGGTTCGAGCCACCGCCCGGGGGAGGCGGCGATAAGCTTCTGCAACACTCCGTGCTCTTTAAGAACCTCTGCGCTTCTCTTTCCCGAAGCCAGGGCAAACCCCCTGCCAAAGGGAGGGATATCCTCATTCATAAGCCCCTCCAGAACCTGCCGTTCCCCGGAGTCCACAGGGAAACAGGGTCTCATGACCCCCGGTGCCGAAGGCTCTTCAAAACATCCCAGCCAAAGGCTCTTTCTCTTTTCATCGGGAAGCACCAGAAAATCCGACTCCCGGGTAACGTAGCGGGGATCATGAAGCTTGGTAAGCAGAATGCCGAGAACCTGAACGTACCGTTCTCGCAAAACAGGAACGGTCATAGCCTGAGCGCAAAGCTCCTTCAGGGCATCCACAATTTCCGCATGGGGATAGTTTTTCGTCCCCGCCTTACCCGTGCGGATCTGGAGATCCTTGCTGTTTTCCACGAAAAACATGCGGACCGACTTTTTTTTGCCCGTCATTTTATTATCGATGGAAATCCAGGGGTGCTCCTTGCCCATAATTAAATGAAGGGCAAGCCCTTCATCAACATCGCAGAACCCCATAACTTGATTCCGCTCAAAAGCCACAGGCCATCATCCTTTCAACCATATTCGTACCATACAGCCATTTTCGATGCATAAAATCCGGGGAGGCATGGCGAGGATCCCCTCGGATTTCCGGATTTATCCTCCGAAGCCGAAGAACCCCCGCAAAAGATTTCCCGAGAACACCGGAGCTATCCAGGCATAAAAGATATCGATTCGTGCGGGCACCATGGCAAAAACCGCAAAGGCTCCCATGGGGATTACCGTACGCAGGACCAGGACGAACTCCTTTTGGTGATCCCGTACCGCGATCAACCCCAGGGGAATCTGGCAGAGCACGAAACCAGTGGTCAGGTAGATCCATCCGGCAGTATGAGGGAGCCGGGCCATTTCCATGGATCTGAAGACGCAGAACGCAGTCCATCCGCTCAGAATGTAGGCTTCGATCCCCGCGAAAAGAAAACAGGAAAGCTGGGTAATCAGGTTGCCGACCTTTCCTTCGGTGCTGGAGGAAAAGAATTGCCGCCCCCGGGCAAAGAGAGGCGTGAGAAAACGAAGATACAACACCGGCAGGGTCCAGGCAAAAAGGCCCAGGGTGAGCAGAAAAAGCAGGTAATCCATCAACACGCTTCCCCCTTTGATTTTTCTCTCTGCTGCCCATAGGTGGCAAAGCGGCGGAGGGCCTCCTCCATCTGCTCTTCCGAGAGGATTCGAGGCTCCCCCATCCTGCGGGCATGACAGTAAATTTTCGCTACATATTCCACCGCTTCCGCGGTGGCATAGGCTTTCGCAAGAGACGTTCCCACCGCCAGCACCCCGTGATTACCCAAAAGCACCGCCCGGCTTTTTGCAAGAGCAGGAGCGGCACTGCGGGCAAGTTCCGAAGAGCCGAAGAGCGCATAGGGGGTCCAGGGAACAAAGCTTCCCGCATAACCTATGAGATAGTGCACCGGCGGGAGATCCTGCCCCAGGCAGGAGAAGGCAGTGGCATATTCCGAGTGGGTATGCACCACCCCCCGGGCTTCGTCACGCACGTTATAGGCCTCCCGGTGAAGTTCCCACTCACTGGAAGGAGTACGATCCCCTTCGAGAATCTCTCCGTTCCAGCCCAGAAGAATCACGTCTTCCGAAGAGACGGAATTGTAATCCATACCGCTGGGAGAGATCAGAAAGGCCTTCCGAGGCTCCACGCAGATGCTCAGATTTCCCCCGGTTCCTTCGGTAAGGCCCGAGGCCAACAGCTGCCGCCCCGCCTCCACGATGAGAGTTCGCTCTTTTTCATAGAGCATTTGCCTCTCATCCTCCTTCCGTTGATTATATGCACAAAGCAACCCGGGGGGCGGTAACATCCCCGGAACTTCTTCGATACGACGCAAAAAAACATCCGTATTGTACCGCATAACCCCCGAATATAAAAAACCTCCCGAAGGAGGTTTTTGGCAAAATGGTCCGAAAATACCGGGGGGTTAGAGAGTAAAGTCTTTTTTCATGGAACCGAATTTATTGCACGTGGCTTCCAGGGTGATGACGTCTCCCTCCCGGAGCTCCGGCATGGGATAAGCCTCTTCAAAATCCTTTTTCGTGGTCTGGGACGTGTAGGTTCGGGCAAGAAGCTCCGTTCCCTCCCGAAGAATGCGAACCTCGCTTATGTAGTGATCTTCCGCATCCCTTACCCCGTGGGCTATGGTGACGTGCAGCATCCCTTCGGAAGGATCGAAGGCGACCTCCATGCCACTCGGGGGATGAGCAAAAGCCTCTCCCGCAAAAAGTAAAACAGCGCACAGAATTACGAACAACACCGATTTCCGCATGGCATCATCGACCTCCTTAAAAAATATTACAGCACGTACAGATAGAGTACCAATCCTCCATGAACGGTAGCCAAGAGAAAAGCCGTCGTTCCCACGATGCGGTGAAACTTGAAAAGCCAGCGTTTTTTCCATCGTTTGGCCCCCAGGGCGGAAAAAACCGCGAGAGCCACCATGCTGTAGGCCCCTATGCCGAAAAAGAGTATTCCCTCGTAGGCAGTCATGATCCCTTACCCGTAGTTTTCTTCCAGGAAGGCGGCCAAATCCTCTTCCGAGGGTTCTCGTGCGAAGAGGGGACGCGAATCGTTGCGGTAGGCTCCCAGGGACTTTTCAAAGGAGGGCCGCTCCGTACGGTAGAGCACCCCCAGGGCATAGCGGTCTTCTTCCAGGGCCTTGTTCATGGCGGTTTTTTTATCCGAGGGGTCGTAACTCTCCTCGAGGTAGTAGGTGTGGTCTTTGTACCATTTGAAGGTGTTCACTCGATTGAAGGAGACGCAGGGCTGAAAGATATCCACCAGAGCATATCCTCGGTGAAGAATGGCTTTTTTCATGATCTCCCGGGTCTGCTCGGGATCTCCCGAAAAAGCCCGGGCCACAAAGGAGGCTCCCGAGGCGATGGCGAGAGCCATGGGATTTACAGGAAGGTTGGTCACCCCTTTGGGGGAGGTGGGGGAAACGAAGCCCTGGGGGCTGGTGGGGGAATACTGCCCCTTGGTAAGGCCGTAGACCATGTTGTTGTGCACCAGATTGACCACGTCGGGATTGCGCCTCATGGTGTGCAGAAAGTGATTTCCACCTTCACCGTACATATCCCCGTCCCCTCCGATGGCGACAACCAGAAGTTCGGGATTCGCCGCCTTCACTCCCGTGGCAACCGAAAGAGCTCGGCCGTGCAAACCGTTGAAAAAGTGCCCCTTCATGAAGTGAGGCATCTTGGCGGCCTGACCGATCCCCGAAACCAGCACTACCTGCTCGGGGGCGTATTCGAGCTCTGCCAGGGCCTCCTTGAGGGATTCCATAATCTGAAAGTTGCCGCATCCGGGGCACCATGCCACATCCGCCCCGGGAAGATCGTAGTGCCGAGGATCACGCATGATTTTCTCCTCCCTCCGCAGAAAGCTCCCGGAGCCCCGCCATAACTTCCTCCACCGAAAACTGAAGCCCCTTCCAGGTAAGCACCCTTTCGTTCACTTCGAAACCGAATTCGGACCGCAGAAGCGTACAGAGCTGCCCCGTGGCGTTTCCCTCCACGGATATCACTCTCTCGGCCTTTTCCAGATAGGCGAGTACCTTCTCGTGAAGCGGCCAGGGCTGAAGAATATGCAGTACCGCCGCATCCTCCCAGCCGAGACGCTCCAGAGCCTCCTCCAGGATATTTCGGGTAGATCCCCAGGAAAGAAGAAGGGTTCGATAGGTTTCCGGCCCGAGAAGGGTGGGCTCCAGAGCCTCCTCCCGGAGGCCCTCAAGCTTCCGGAGCCGCTTGGCGTTCATCCGGGTTCGGAGTTCGAAATCCTCCCACACGTGCCCCTCTTCGTCGTGTTCGTGGCTGTCCACTCCCACAAGTCCCTCACCGTACCCGGGAATTCCCCGGGGGGAGATGCCGTCTTCGGTAACTTCGTATCTTCGGTAGTCCCGGGATATTTCCACCATGTGAGGCTCCAGAGGCCGAAGGTCCAGATCCTCCCGGGGAAGATCGTAGTAGGTGTTCATAAGGTACTGATCCGTCAGAACCACCACGGGGATCTGATACCGGTCTGCCAGATAAAAGGCATGTTTGGCACAGAAAAAGGCTTCTTCCAGGGTTCCCGGAGCGAGGATAGCCCGGGGAAATTCTCCATGCCCTCCATAAAGAGCGAAGGCGAGGTCCGCCTGTTCGGTTCGGGTAGCCATTCCCGTGGCGGGGCCGGGACGTTGGGCCAGATGCACCACCAGAGGGCATTCGGTAACTCCCGCAAGACTGAAGCCCTCGGTCATGAGGGCAAATCCTCCTCCCGAGGTAGTTACCAGGGAGCGGGCCCCTCCATAAGAAGCTCCCACCGCCATATTCACCGCCGCAATTTCGTCTTCCACCTGTTCCGCCGCCACGCCAAAGCGCTCAGCCTGCTGGATCATGAACGTGAGAATTCCCGTGGCAGGAGACATGGGATAACCGCAGCAGAAGGTGCACCCTCCCGCAAGGGCTCCCAGAGAAACACCCTGGGCTCCATCGAAGGCCAGTCGCCCGGAAAGATCTCCTGCAGCATCGAGGGAGAAGGCACATTCTCCGGAACGCAGGATTTCCTGCCCCCGGCGGAATCCGAGAGATGCGGCGGCCATATTTTTCTCTACCACGTCATCTCCCTTTGCACCGAAACGCTGCTGCACCAGAGGACGGAGCACTTCGGGGGTATCCGCGAAGAGCCCCGCGATAACCGCCGTGGCCACCAGATTGGCAAATACCGCTCCACCGGCTTCTTTGGCGATATCGAGAAAAGGAACGTGCACGCTCCGAAAAGCACGCCCCTCGAAATCTTTTTCGAGCTCCTTCATATCTCCCAGCACAAGAGTTTGCGAATCCACACGATCCAGCACGTTTTTGCGTATGCCTCCACCCAGGGGAACGAGAATATCGATGCGATCCACCAGAGCCCGCACGGGACAGGAAGCGATGCGTACCGCAGTAGAGTTATGTCCTCCCCGAACCCGGGACATATATTCCCGATTGGCGTATACGTGATATCCCAGCTTCTTGCCCAATCGGACAAGAAGTTCCTCCACCGTTTGAATTCCCTGCCCTGCGGCACCGCAAAGCACAATGGAAACATCCCGGTTTCCTTTCCGGGGAAACTGTTGCATGGCCACCACCCTCCGTTCTTTTTTCATGCTATTCTTCCCCACGCCTCTTCCGTTTTTTCCAAGTTTTTAAGATACCGCTTTACTGTACAGGTTACAGAAAAGGAAGACAACCTTCTTTTCTTTTTTTCCGCCATATCCCCTATTCCTCATTCTTCACATCATATATACTCATGGGGGGTATAAAGCTCCCCGGGAGATGCTACAATACGGAGTCGCTTACCTTAGTCTTATACGAAAGGAGGGCTTTTCGAGTGCGGATAAAAACCTCTGCGGGAATACTGCTTCTTCTTTTTTCTCTCGTCTCTCTCGGATACGCCCTGCACACCACGTTCCGGGATCTTCGGGAGGAGAAAAAGGAGATTTCCCGCAAGTCCTTTCCCGAGGGAAATCATTCCATGGTGTACGTTCTCTATCTGCATGGCAACGCCAAATGCATAACCTGCAAGGATATTCTGGATCGCACCACCGAAACGCTCCGATCCGTTTTTCAGGAACACCTTGAGAGAAAGACCCTGATCTACCGGGAGATCAACGTGGATCTTCCGGAAAACAAGGAGTACGCCGCCACCTTCGAGTACTTCGCCACCTCGGTGGTACTGGCCCTCTACGAAGAGGGCAGCCTCAGGAGCTGGAAAAACCTTGATAAGGTCTGGGACTTCGCGGACAATCCCTCCGCCTTCGACCCCTATTTTGCCGAAGAACTTACGGCAATGCTCGAAAAAGGAGGACTTATGCCATGACCTTCTTCCTGCCCTTTGCGGGAGCTTTCTGGCTGGGCATTCTCGCCTCGGTAAGTCCCTGTCCCCTGGCCACGAACATCGCCGCTCTCTCCTATCTTCTCCAGAGCGGGGGAAGCTCGAAGCAAATCGCCCAAAGCAGCTTCGCCTACGTTCTCGGCAGAACCCTGGTGACGGTACTGCTGGGAGTTCTCGTGCTTCGGGGGCTTTTCGCCGTTCCCGGCCTTTCGGGGGCTCTCCAGAACTACATGAACCGCTTCGTGGGGCCCCTTCTGGTGCTCACCTCTATCTTTGTTCTGGAACTGCTCCCCCTCGGCCCTTCCCGATGGGGGAAAATTCCCCTTCAGCGCTTCGGCAGAAACCTGGGAGGATCTTTCTTGATGGGAGCTCTTTTCGGCCTGGCCCTCTGTCCCGTTTCGGCGGCCCTTTTCTTTGGTGCCCTCATTCCTCTGGCCATCGAAGAAAATTCTTTGGTTCTCCTGCCCCTTCTCTTCGGCATGGGCACGGGACTTCCCGTGGCGGGAGCAGCGGTTTGTGCAGGCTTCGGCATGGACGCCCTTTCGGGAATGCTTTTCTCGGTAGAATCCCTCCAGCGATGGGTGCGAATTGCCACGGGAGTGATTCTTTTTCTTATAGGGCTCTATTTCACCTTGACCCAAACCTATCTTCTCTTCTAAAATGCACCTCGATTACCCCAAAGGAAGGCAACGATTCTTTTCGGGAACCATGCGCATCACACATCCCGGGCATCTCAGACAAGGCAGGGCTCACACATGATCGATTTCGCACAGCACATACCTCTTTTCGGAAGTTTCGTCAACGCCGCCGCCATCATGACCGGCACCGGCATAGGCCTTCTGGCGCAACACCGGTTTTCCCAGAAGTACGCCGATGTCAGCGTGAATGCCCTGGGGCTCTTTACGCTTGTTTTGGGCATTTCCATGGGAATTCAAACGAAACATATCATGATCGTCATTTTTTCCCTGGTGACGGGGAGCCTTCTCGGGCAGCTTCTGGACCTGGAAGGACTCTTTACCGTGGCGGGAGAAAAGCTCAAAAAGAAGCTCGGCCACCAGGGGAGCACCTTTACGGAAGGCTTCGTTACCGCTTCGCTCCTTTACTGCACGGGCTCCATGGCGGTGCTGGGATCCTTTCAGGAAGGACTGGGACATTTTCCGGTGCTGCTCCTGGCAAAATCCGCCATGGACGGCGTCATCTCCATAGCCTTTGCGGTTTCCCTCGGGCTGGGAGTACTCTTCTCCGCCATTCCCGTGTTCCTTTACCAGGGGCTTCTCACCCTCTTCGCGGGAACCCTTCAGGGAGCACTTTCAGAGGCGGTCATTACGGAGATCTCCGCCGTGGGGGGCGTGCTTCTTATCGGAGTAAGCCTTTCCATTTTGAATATCAAAAACGTACACGTCATGAATATGCTGCCCTCCATGATTGTGGCGGGTATTCTCGGAATCTTCCTGATATAGTCCCGGGATTACCCTTCCCGGAGGCTCCTCTTTTCTGTATAATCGGAAATACAAGAAAAAAACACACATATCTCTTTTGGAGGTGATGGATCGTGCGTAAGTTCCGTTGCATCGAGTGCTCGCATAACTTCGAATCCAAAGAAAAGCCGGATCACTGTCCTCAGTGCAAAGGACGCTTTATCCAGCTCGTGGAAGGAGAACCTCTCAAGGGCAAGCGTTGGGGAGGGAAAAGCTACAGCGTACGATAACAAATCAACCGGCATACGCAGAGACACGAGATAAAAACGACAGCACACAATAATGGAGGGAGGCCCGTTAAGGGCTTCCCTCCATTGTATTGTTACCGTTATCCGTTATCGCTCCGCTGATTTTCCGAAAAACGAGATTGCCCTAGAGGGTTTCTCCTCTGGCGGGAGCCTTGAAGGCACCCCAGGCCTCGCGGGCGAGAAGCAGTGCGAGCACCAGAAGCACCACGGAGATTCCCGAAAGGAGATAGTTTCCTTCCAGAACCTTATCCTTGAGGAGAATGATCAGAGCCGCCATGGTGGTGACGAACATGAAAACCATGGGGATCATGGCGAAGGCAGGGCTCTTTTTCAGCCCCTTGGAGACCCAAACTCCCACCGCGAGAAGCGCCAGAGCCGCCACAAGCTGGTTGGCAGAGCCGAAGATGGGCCAGATAAGAGCCCATGCGGGAGTATTTCCGGTCTTGAAGAACACCAGAGCTGCCGCAGCGGCTACGCTGATGATGGTGGCGGTAAACTTGTCGAGCTTCATTCCCGTGAATTCCTGAAGCTGATACCGGGCAAGGCGGGTGGCGGTGTCGAGGGAGGTGAGAAGGAACGAATTCAGCGCCAGGAGCCCCAGAGACTTTCCAACCACAGGATCGATACCGATAATGCTCGCGAACTTCCCGATGCCCTCACCGAAGGTAACCGTGGGACCGCCCTGAAGAATGGAGCCCGCCATCATAACCGTACCAATGGCGATAACCGCCACAAGTCCCTCGATAAGCATGGAGCCGTAGCCGATGATGATGGAATCCGTTTCCTTTCGAAGCTGTTTCGCGGTAGTGCCGCTTCCCACAAGAGAGTGGAATCCCGAAATGGCACCGCAGGCCACCACGACGAACAGGATGGGCCAGACAAATTCTCCCTTGGCACTGTAGGGGAAGGTGGCGCTAAAGGCAGGAAGGCTCACCGCAAACTCCTTGCCGAAGACCATGCCCACGGTTCCGATGATAACCGCAAAGTAAAGCATGAAAGAGGCAAGATAGTCCCGGGGCTGCAGAAGAAGCCATACGGGAAGCACCGAGGCCGCAAAGATATACACGATAAGCACGTAGGTCCACGTATTGGTATCGAACTTGAAGGTTTCCTGCACCCATTCGGAACTGCTTCCGAAGAAAACCGATCCCAGCACGATGGGAACCATGATTATCGTGGAAACCGCAAGGGGAACACCCTTTTTGTAGGTAAGCACTCCAAAAATGAGGGCCATGAGGATGTAGAGGCTTGCGGAGAATGCTACCGCAGGATCCGAGGCGAAGGAGGCCGCGGAAAGCACCAGGAAGACCGCCACCAAAAGTATAAGGGTAAGCCAGGTAAAGGTGAGGAAGAGCATCTTTCCGCGATGTCCTATCCAGCGCTCTACCACCTCGCCCACGGAAAGCCCCTTGTGGCGAATGGATGCCACGAGAGAGCCCATATCATGGACGCCTCCAATGAAAACGCTTCCCACAAGACACCAGATATAGGTGGGAAGCCATCCGAACATGGAAGCCGCCGCAATGGGGCCTACAATGGGGCCCGCCCCCGCGATAGAGGCAAAGTGGTGCCCCAGGAGCACCGAAGGATGGGCGGGAACGTAGTCCACTCCGTCGAAATAAAGCTCCGCCGGAGTTTTCCGGGAATCATCAAGCCCGTACAGACGCTTCTGAAAACGACCATAAACAAAATAGGCCACTAAAAAGAATACCGCAGCAAAGAGAAACATCTTCATAAGCATGTACTACCACCTCCAAAAAATGTGAATGTAAAAAACACCAATCCAATCTCCCCGATTCGGTACGAAAACCTCGCCTCCCCTCTTTATCAAAATCAAAAAATTTTGCAATTCTTTTATAAAAACATATTTTCCGGATGAGATCCTTTATGGGGAACCCAGGGCTTCAGCCTCGTCGGCTCGGGAGGAGAGCTCTTCCCGTCGGGTCACATACCCTCCTACGGCACGTACGAGATCCGTAAGATCTCGAAATTTGCGATGTCCCCTCTTTTCTCCGGGAGAATGCCGGAGCACCTCCACAAACCCACGGAACCCCCAATAGAAGGAGCGCATCCACGGGCGGGAATCCTCTTCGGCTCCGAGAAGGAGAAAACGCTGGGTCATAAGATCCGGCTCCCACATACGATGCTGCAAAAGGAAATCCTTGGTGAGCAATCCCTGATGCTTCCATACGATAAAATCGTACGAATAATAGAGAGCCACCTGGCCCAAAAGGGAGCCTTTTTTAAAATCCACCCTGCGCCAGACACCCTCCAGACCTTCCCAACGCCATGGCTCAAAGCCCCAGTGGGCCCAGAACTCGGGAATACCCTGGTAGATCTTTATCTGATAATCCACTCTTTGACTTCTCCTTTGTGTTGGAAAACTTTTTTAGAACTTCGCTGCGGTTTTTTTAGGAAAAGAGGTACTTCTCTCTTACAGGCACAACCATGGTACTACTTTTTTTGTAATCTGCAATATTTTCCCGTGAAAATGATAAAAAAAACCCCCGCTTCACATAAGCCGCTGACAGGTGAAAGATGGCGAAAACCCCCGAAGAGGAGCAAAAAGCCCTTGCAAAGATCCGGGCATCTCGGTATAATGTCTCCCGTTTCGGGTGACTAGCTCAGCGGAAGAGCGCTTCCTTCACACGGAAGAGGTCACAGGTTCGAGCCCTGTGTCGCCCACCACTACAAACACTGGCCCCGGAGGTTTTCCCTCCGGGGCTTTTTTCTTTTTTGGAGTCAGTATGGAGTCAGCTAGAAACCGAAAATTTTTTGCTCCATCGTAGGAAATAACCCTATTGTCACAAAAAAAGAGGGGGCTTTCGCCCCCCCTGCTACGCTTCTTTCTGCTCCAGCTCCACTTCCCGCATCCGGTTCAGGAGACCCACGGTCCACCGCTTCCAATCCTGGGCCTTCTCGTACTCACCCGCCTTGAAATGCAGGAACCCGTCTTCGTCCATCTGAACGCCGTCGTATTCCATCTTCACGGTATGCTTCATGCGCTCACCTCCCTTCCGTCCTCCTCGGGATTTCCCGCGGGGTCATCCACGAAGGGCGCCAGGGCGGTGCAAGCGGCTTTGATCGCCACTTTGAAGACCAGACCGTCAACGGCCTCCAAGATGGCGTTAAACTCTATAGCCTCGTCCAAGATATCCGCGAGTTCGTTCTGAGCCTCGGAGTCGTGAACCACGTCCCCGAAAACCTCCTTGAGTTCCGCGATGGCCTCGAGCCCGTCCTTGGAAGCCTGGACGATGATTCCGATATTCCCCCAAAGGGACGAAATGCTCCAGGACTTGATTTCTTTCAGCTGTTGGAAAGATTCGCTGGTGTTTTCCAGAATCTGGCGCAGTTTTTCCTTAACGCTCATGTTCCGCTCCTTTCAAGGCACAAAAAAATCCGGAGGCCGTAGCCACCGGAGCCAATGATCTGCCGTCTGTTTTATCCTTCCTTATTTGCTCCTCCTTTCAAACCACCGGACGACCCACTTAAACAGCGCCTCTTGCCCGACATCCAAAAAGCGACCTCCCGTATATGCGAAAGCCCCCGCGATTGCGAGAGATGTCAATTGATTTAGTCCCGCCCCCAGGCAAAAACACCCGACTACAACTGCTATAAAGGCTGACGTGATCTGGCCGGTAAGAAAGGCTCCCCACGAAAAAACCTCGTGGCGGTGGAATCGGAGATACCGCACGAGACTGCCGATCATCGCAATCAAAACGGCCGGAAGAAGGAAAGCACATACCCGTTTGATTTCATCCACGCCCTACCACCGCCTCAAATGCCCCGTTCGGTACACATCGATGTGCAAAAATCCCTGATCCGGATAGTATCCGAGTCCTCCGAGTTCCGGGAGTTTCCCCGCCTCGTAGGCTTTCAGGATTCTTTCCTTTGCTTCGGGGATCGCAATCCCCTGGGGGATAAAATCCATGGCCATACCCAGGGTATGTTTGCTATCCCGAGCCCCGCCCACATGCCTATTATGTTGGGGACACCGATATCCGGATGTCACAATCATGGGAACGTCCCCGAGGATGGAACGGATCTTTTCCGCCAGGGGAAGTAGATCCGGGTGAACGACACACACCCCGCATCCGCACCGACAGCGCATTTCCGCTCCCACAAAGTGTTCAGTCAGTTTCACAATCACACTCCTTTCCACTCGTTTTCGAGCGTAAAAAATGCCGAACCTTTTTCAAGATCCGGCAAGTTTTATTTAACGAAATAGCCACTCGGAGTTTCATTACGATCTTCCTTCCCCCCAAAAGCCCCCAGAGAGGCTCTGCGTTTAGTATGGTTTTTCACATTCAATTTGCTTTATACCGTAAAATCACAACTCCAGATCCGCCTTTGGAATACATGGCCGTGCCGGAAAAATATCCCGAATCACCTAAACCTCCTCCGGCACCACCGCCACGGCCATTGGTTCCGTTATATCCGCATCGGTAACTCCTGCGGCCACTTCCTCCCCCGCCAACTCCGCCACTACCGGGAATCCCAGGATCAGTCGTACCTCCGTTACCATAACAAACACCACCGCCTCCGCCGCCGCCATAATAAAGCCCGTTTCCATACCATAAAATACCGGGGCCACCATTTCCAGCCTTATAATATGTGGATTTACTATTACCGTCACCAGCACCGCCAGCACCACCTCCGCCTCCTCCGGTCCCAAAAGCCTTGGTGCTCGTGTAATAATAAGGATTTCCCCCGGGAGACCCTTGTCCATCAGTTCCAGCTCCGGCTCCTTTGTTGTAAAACGTGCCACCATCCACAGGGACATACTTCACGCCACCGCCACCGCATCCTCCAGAACTGCCCGCGATGTTATCTTTGGCGCTTGCCCCATGCCCTCCTCCAGACGCAACAATATCTCCAAATGAGGAGTTCTCGCCATTGTTCATACCGGTCCCCCCGCTTCCAACAACCACGGGAATTTCACCCAGAGGTGGGAGAAAAGAATCCACGATTACGCCACCTCCGCCAGCACCTCCGCCGAACCCTGCACCGCCGCCGCCGCCGACGACAAGAAGGTCTATCTCGGCTTGAGCTACCGCAATCAATAAAGTTCCGGAGCTGGTGAAGGCATGAAAGATATATCCGTCAACCTCCGTTACAGTCCCACCTTCGGCCCTTACGCCAGTCAAGAGGAACCGAGGTTTTCTAAGGATCACTCCCATGCGATTAGCTCCAGCGCCGCCGTATTTGCCGCAGCGTCCACCGCCTCACAGAGCGTTTTCTCCTTGTCGAAACAAGCCTGCACGTGGGTACGCACCGCCAGCCCCATGGCAATCAATGTCGTGGTGTCCAAAGAGACCCACCCGGAGGCCGTTTTCCACTGGCACGTGTATTCACTATCCTGTATGGCCTGCAACACGGCACCAATCAACATGGACTGGCTCTCCCGATCGGTAAGAACGATAGCTCCGGAGATTTCCACCCCCCCGGTTTCGACGGCATATCGTGCTGCGGCGAGCTCTGCTTTTTTCGCTACCTTCAAATCCTCCAACGACGGTTCCGCCGGAGCGACATACGGCACTTCCGCAGGAACATTCCCGGACGCAATCCAAGCCGTATACCCTGCGGATTCCTCGGATGCAGCACGCCAATAGCCTTTTGCGGAAAGCTGCTCTATTTCATACTCGCTTTCACTTGTCCATCTCTTTCTATACATGGCCATCACCTCTATAGCAGGGCAAATAGCAAAGACACCGAAAGGCTTTCCGCGTCATGTCCCGGAGTCCCTCCCGTGGCCTGTACGATCTTTATCTCCACATCGTCTCCGCAAACCACATCGGCGTTGCATGTCTCGGTCTTCCTGACGGTAGATGTTTCCGAATCCACAAAAAGGGCATTCACACCTCCCAGAGACACATTGATAGCGGGTTGTCCATCCGTGGCGGCAGAGTCCGGGGTTCGCATGTCATGCCTTATCGCACAAAGCTTCCCCGGCCCCCCATCCCAACGGAGCGGATCTCCCGTTTTCTCCACGATGGCGGCGGTGTTGGCAGTATCCGCAAACTGGCCGGGGATATTTACGTCAATTTTTACAACTCTGGTCACGTCTCCCTTCCAGCAGATTTCTCCGATTGGGGTATCTCCCAAACCCAGGATGTGATACGTGACGATCTCTCCATTTTTCACCTTGACGGGCGTGCCATCAGGCAATCCGGCAAAACCTTCCACGACCTCCCAGAACACCAAGGTCGGCACAGGGTCCGGAATGGAAGCGATCTTTTCATCTATTCTTCCGTCCACCTGGCTTTCCGTCAGGTGTGGCTTGGCGGATTCGTGAGCCGTTACGGCTTCCGCCGCGATCTCGCCAGCTTCGGTAATTACTTCCTGAGCAGTCAGGTGAGGGGCATTTTGAAGATGTTCTTGCACCTCCGCCTCTCCCGTGACCATGGCCTCGATCATATCCGCATCCAACTTGGCAAGGGCCTCCCGGATCCGCCCCACATCCGTTGACAAGGAGTTAAATCGATGGGGGAGAGGGTATCCTCTCCCCAGCGTTTTTTCGTCACGCATCCACAACCACCGCTCTCAATAATCTCGCTAGAGGCCTTTCCGCCGGAGATCCCTGAAGTGCAATTTTTACCCGACTTTCCGGGAAAGAACATACCTGGCTGTAGTTATACCTTCGCCATTGATCCCCCACTTCTTCATAATTTTCCAAAGGAGCCTCTTCCCAGGTGTCCACTCCGGTTTGCACATAAATCCTCATAGTGGAAGACCCCGGAAGATATCCTTCGATACAGATTCGCACATTTTTATTCGCGCCACAGAGAAACGCCCGAGAGATATAATCCCCTGTATTTCCAAGCGTTCCCTTCAAAATCTGAGATCCTCCGTAGAGTCTCGGGGATGCATGTTCCGTCCCTACAAGTTCTATTTCGGCCGCATATTCCCCTGATATCGCCTCCTGCAAAGCCACGGATTGTCCCGACTGCACGCTCACGAATTTATCCGTATCCGTCTTATGCGTAAAAAGAAAAGTGGCTTCCGTTCCTACTGCAGGATATTCAACTTCCACCAGAGAGAGGATATCCGTGACCGAGGTAAAAGTCACATCTCCCAAGTGTATACGCCGTGTAGTAGGTTCGAACCTGGCTCCGAGGATGCGGAACCACAAATCCATCGTCTGATGTGCTGTCCACGTTTCGGCATTGGCCGAAGAAAGCAACACGCCGCCATAAGGTTGTGCCCGCACCCGCCCCTTTTTGTTGTCCCATCCTCCGAGCTCCGCAAGAGCTACCTCGTGATCCGGAGTATCCGTAAGCACCACGAAAGCATAAGACACTCCCGCATCAAGGTATACGGGAGGTAGCTCCACTCTCGTTGGTGCCCCCACCCTAATCTCCTCGGGAAGAATCTCTCCTTCCGCAAGAATGCTTCCCGTGGGGATACCGTTTTCAACGGTTCGTATCTGCACTCTTACGGGGCTCGCTCCGGCTGTTTCGAACCACAACTCCACTCCCGCCACACTTCTCGATTGAGGCAACAAAAATGTCTGAGCGAGAGGATCATACGGTATCCGCTTTATAACGGTTGTTACCTTGCGTAACGTTTGTGTGGTAACCGTTCCGGTTCCTACATAGGTGGTAGCGCCTCGAGTTCCTCCGGCACCTGTGACTTCCACCAGAGCGGTTCCTACGGGAATTCCAGGAGGAATTTCAAAGGTCGCAAAAATTTCCCCCGTTTCGTTCGCATTACCGGAAGCTACCTGATATCCCCCGAAGAACGCAGTAAATTCTTCGGAAGGACCGAACCCTTTTCCCTCTAATGCCACGCTTCTCTGTCGCATAATAGTGGCAGTAACCTCTCTGCTTTCCAAAGTCTGCGTTTTCGATGTTCTGGAACTAACTCGGCCCCGCTTGAAAGTCTTGGTAATGGGAGACGCCCACTGCGTATTCGTTATATTCCATCGATCTATGGCGGGATCCACCGAAATAGAGGCAGGCAGAGGATCAAAGGCCTGGTAAGGGTTAACAGGCATTTTCCCCGTTTTGTAGAGTTGTTCCACCAGAGGTTCGTAGTCATAAGGCAATACGTAGCTTTCTTCTCCGAACTGGTCCGTCTCGGCAGCAATGGGCAGCATAAGCTCCCCATCCACCACAGCAGCGGTCTGTTCCATACCGGCATCTCTCATGTCGTCATCCAGGAAAGGATCCACGAAAACGCCTCTCGTGGCGGTAGGTTCGGCGATAATTGCATCCGTTCGCAACCGCTCAATGGCCACCAGATCGAAAAGTCGGGATATTTCCGCCTGCATCGATTCAAGTTCCGACATCGGAACAGCCCTCACCGCGCAAGGAGTGATTTTAGGAGATCCTTCCCAATCCTGATCCACCAAAGCCAACGTAAGGGTTCCTGCGGGTTCTGCGGGATACGCCGGAGCATATCGATGGGATACGCCAGGCACGTGCCGCACCTGTCCTTCCTTGTCGATGACGATAAGGTCTTTCCGCAACAAACGATACTGGTAATCGACAAAAATCTCGGAGTCCGGCACAAGACCGCTCACATTAAAGCCGTAAGAATCCGGAGATATGGGAGCCACGGCAGTTCGATATTGATACGTAATTTGATAGGTGCTTCCGGGAGCCGGTTCATTCCCCGGGAGAGACCAGTCTGCCCTATCCGCCGTAAGCTGAAAGTCCGTGCCCTGCACGTAGGTCGTTGCATCCTGAGTAATCGCCACGATAGATACTACCGAGGTGTCCGGAAGAGGGTCCGCACATCCCGTGTACGATCCGTGCACAATAGACACGGTTTTCGCCTTTCGCACCGATATTTCACGGATAGCCTCCACGGGACCGTGCCGGAGATCCACCCGCATGTTTCCGTCTCCGTCGGGCTGGAAGGAGTGAGGCTCGTCGGTAGTTTCCCCGAACTTTGGGACTTCCTCCACCACCAAGGGCACCGAATAGGGAAGCTTCACTTCATACCCCCGGACATGGGCAAGCCCTTCCGATACGTTGAAACGCTGCGTGCCTTCAGAAACCGAAACCACCGAAGTCAACATACCTCTAACCACGTAATGTCCATGGGAATCCCGGTCGTATCGGGCTAAAGCTTCGATGAATTCATCCATCAGGTTGGAATCTTTGGATTTTTTGTTATTCACTATAAGAATGCGGTTTGTTATGGTGTAAATCGGACAGAAAATCTCCGAGGAAGATATTCCCCCTTCCGTACTCCACTCCGCCCTCGCCGTAAGCCTAGCCGCTCCGGGCTGCATGTAGTTCGGGCAACCTACGGAAGGATCCCGAAGGGTTCCGTCCTCAAGCTCCGTTACGATTTGTTCCCGGATACGTATACCGATTTCCAATGTCCCCTCTTCGGGAGCATGCATTTCAGCACTTTCGACGGGCCAAACCATACCCTTGGCGTAAATTCTGCCGCTTCCCAGGGAAACAATTCCCGTATCCGGATCCACATTACATTCACACCCGCTAATGATGTTTCCATCCGCGAAAATAGCATCTCCAAGCCGTCTCAGTTCCAAAGCGATCATGTCCTGAGCCTCGTTGAACTCGGGGGCCTGAATACCTCTACCGGATATGGTGAGTACCCGTTTCCAATTCTTCTCCGCTGAAAAACGATTGTAATAGTCCATCAAATCGATTTGCATCGCTCTTCCTCCTTTACATGGTGCACACGAAGCCCGCCGTATGGCGCTCCGAAGCGCTTCTCACCAACGGCGCTCTATGTTTCAGCAGAAAAAGAATCCCCGGATCCTGTACCTCTGCAGGTAAGAAATAGGTTTGCCCCGGGGACAACCCTTCTTGCACGGTACCTCCAACGAAAACCCCATATTCTCGAATGGTGAATCCCACGCCATCTGAAAAATCGAAAAGGAACTCGAAGTAAAGGTGCCTCGTCGGATTTTCGCAAACCCGGTAACGCCCTTCCGGCAAAATCAGATCCCCATTTTCGTCGGGAAGCACGTAAAGACACCGCCAGAACACTTTCCTCCCGATTTCGTTCACCAAGGCGGTGGCACCTATATCTTCCGGGGGTGGAGCGTCTCCCCAACTCTCCTCCCCGGTTCCCCACGCCAGATATATGCTTTGTTCTTTTATTCCTCGGGCAAGTACCGCTCGCCCCACATCAGTCATGACACTCATTTAGGATCCCTCCGTAGTAAAATGGCCTGCCGCATAACAATACGTTTCATCCATGCAATCCCATGGGACATCGTTCCATCCTCCCATCCACGGTCGCGTTCCGTCGTATCGTTTTGTCGCGCTTGCAAAAAAGGTCGTGCTTCCATGATTCAGGAAAGGGGCGAAGATTTGTATGTGCGAAACAAAACCCGGAAGAACTCCATCGAAACAGAGTACCGTGCCTAACCGCTCGACTCTTTCGTATTCGCGCCTGGCGGAATATTCCAGAATTGGTTCGTAATGAGCCCCGGGAATCCTTTCGCCGGACCAGGCACTTTCGCCAAAAGTTCCCATATCGGGAACCACACGCTTCCGGGGAGCCATACGGGCATCCCCATCCCAGATATCCCATCCCCAAACGGCAAGGGATTTCGGTATATTCCGGAAATAGCATTTCAAAAACCCGAGATCTCCATCCCCGCACCGATATATAGTCTCCGCAAAAAAACTCTTTTCGAGATTCTTTTGACCACATAAAAGTAAGGAATCCCATCTCCCCACATCCCATTTCAGGGAACGTTCGTATGCGGCGGCATCAAAAAACCCCAGGTCTCCGTCATACCGTACCGTGGGGTCCAATCCGCCATGAAAACCGTCTATGGAAAGGGAAAATTCCTTCGTTCTTCCGTGAGACCAATGACAAACGTCCCATCTGCAGATATGATCCGGATCGATCTCCGGGGGAGGCGGCACAACCACGAGATACCGAAGCCAGCTCCGTACCGGCTTGGTGACTTCCACGGCTCGCCATAGCAACTTGTTCGTATCGGGGCCAAGAAACGTGGTGATCTCCCCGGAATCCCCTTCGAAATATCCTTCTATCGCAAACGTGTAGGGATCCGATTGCAGATCCCACCATTCCCGGATCCGTATATCCGTAACGCCCAGATCCGCGAGTATCTGCCGCACCGCCCAAATGGTTCCCTTCTTGCGGTGCCACCGAATGGAGTTTTTCACGAGACGACGTTTCGCTTCCACGGAGAGACTGAGGGGTTCGTAGAAATCCACGTGGAACTGCCAGGCCAGAAGATCGAGCACCGCCTCGGGAAGTTCGTCGATCCGGGATAGTATATAGGCCTCCCGGGTCGCCAGAGAGACACTCTGTAATTCGGGATTCAGCGCAGCAGCCCCGGCCTGTACCTGTCTATCTTCGGCGATGGATGCCGGGAGAATTTCCCCGAGGAGAAGCCCTTTGAGGTTACGCATCTTCCAGCCCTCCATAGAGGAGGGTTATGCTTTCTCCGGGTATGGCAAGTTCGTTTTTTTCGAGTTCCCGGTAGATCGGAGAACGTACCTCCACCCGCCTCGCCCCCGCTTCCATGAGATACCGCACGAGCTGGGAGGGGAGAATATCCCTTCCTATTTTCGTCCTCTCCCAGAGAATCCATTTTTCGAGAGCCGCCTCCACCGAGGCCTGAATGGTTCGTGCGCTGGTGGCATCCTCCCGATCGATCCAGTAGGTTACGTCCAGATCGTATTCCACGGGCATGGGAGAAAGGGCCTGCACGTGATCCGTAAGGGGGCGCACGTCCTCGGCATTGCATTGCTCCAGCACCAGATCAAGAATGTCCTGGGTGGGAAGCTCCCCGTTCCGGAGCAGAGGGTAAATTTCCACCTCCCCGGGATCGATGTCCGGCGGCCCCAGCACCGCCACGTCCACGATATCCTGATGCGCCGCCCGGGCGTAGTAGACGTATGCCCCCCGAGGACCGGCGGCGGCGAAGGATTCCGGAGCCATCTGGATACGCTCCCGGAGATTTTCGTCGTCTTCCACGTCGGAACCTCCCGAGGATGTGGTGACGTTCGTCACCGAGGAAAGCCAGGGGAATACGTCCACCGCCTGGGAGATCTGCCCCGGAAGAAGCCCGTTCCCGCTCGTTCCGGCAAGAGTGCATTCCGCCTCCACCGTTACGGTGGCTTCCCCCGGGGAAACTTCCGCATCCTCCAGGGTGGCGAAGATAATGTCTCCTCCCCCCGGAGTGGCCCTGGTTCCCTTGGGAATGACCACCGCCTGGGGCTGTAATGCGGAAAGGGTGAATTCCAGCGTCGTCGTCGCGGGGCGGGCAGCGAGACGTTGCACTTCGAGCAAGGCCCCGAGGTGATCCAGATGATCTCCCGTGGCATACGCCAGAAGGTTCATCTTCGCCGCATGATCGATGAGGTACCGCTGATGCACGATAACGAAGGCCACAGTTTCAAGAAAGAGCCGCACAGGGTCTCCCGGATAGAGCTTCCGGGTTTCTCCGTACTGGGTTTCGAAAGCTTCTTCATAACCCGCTACGATCTCCCTCTCTATGATTGCCGCGTCCCGTTCCGCAAAGGTGATATCCGGAAGATGCGGAAAAAGATTACTCTTCATGTATCTTCACCCTCACTTTCGGGCGCAGGATGCCGTCCGCGTCCCCCTCGAAATCCACCCGGATCACCCTGCACCGGGGTTCGTACTTGTGGATAGCCTCCACAATATCCGCCGTAAGTGCCGCCATGGCCCTGGGGGTGGGATAGTCCACCACCCGGGCATCCACCCCGAAGAGCCTATCCAGGGGTACGCTGTATTTCGGGGTGGTGAAGATGGTGCGGATGTTCTGGATAATCTCCGTTACCAGATCCGGAGGAGCGAAATGCACCTCTTCAAGCCGAAATGTTACGTCCACTTCCACCCTATTTCGCCCCCTCCTCCACATATTCTTTCAGGGAAAGCGAAACCTTTACCTTGACCACCTCTCCCCGGTTGTTTACCACCTCCGCATTTTCCGTCATACGCTCCAGCACCCACAGGTTGTCCCCCTGGGGAACGCCCCCGAGAATGAAGGATACCGCTTTACCCTCCCGGAGAATCTTCCGGAGCTTTTCCAGATCCTCCTCCGGAGGAACCCCCAGAGCCGCATCCAGGGTTATGCTCATGGAAAGCGACGAGGGCTTGTTCCCCGTGTATTCCAAAAGAGATTTGTGTTGGTGCAGTTCGTGCTCCGTGTAGCGGGCACTGTTGGTGCGCTGTAATCCTTCGAAGGTTCGAACCCGTTCATTGGAGACCTCGAAAACCACCGTTCCGAAAGATCCGATCATTGTTCCATCCTTTCGCCTAAGCCTCCGGCTCGGGCTTTACGGAAGCGCCTCAGCCGGAGCCGGGAGGGCTTTCGGGTTCCGGAAAAACAAAGGGTTCCAGAGGAACCTCCGGAGCGGGATAGATGAAAACCTTGCCTTCCGGTTTCGGCCCCTCCTCCGGAGCCGCCTGGATGTAAATATTCCTGTTTTCCATTCGATAACGGCTGCCGTGGCTGTCCTGCACGTCCACGATGTGCTTTTTTCGATCCACGAAAATCCGGGTACCGTCCTCGAAGGTGATTACCCGGATATCTTTGTTGCCTATGGGGGGCTGGTTTTTCTCGTCCCAGATGGAGCCGAGGATAACCCCCGCTTCCAGTCCGTTGCCGAAACAGAGGCATACCACGTGCTCCCCCTTATCCAGGGGCACCTCGTCCTTGTTTTTGAGGCTGTTCGGTACGAGAACGGGAAACCAGTATGAGACAAGCCCGTCCTTTTCGGGAAAGTACACCCGCGCCCGGTGTTTCTTTTGATCGTAAGCGGAAACGTAGCCGTGCCGAAGTGAAGGGGAGGTTTCCACGTTTTCCCGGGATCCCCGCATGGATGGCATGGACATCACCTCTTTTTCCGGTTTTGCGGAGCGGGGAGGGAGAAGACACTAGCATCCCCGCCACCTCCCTGAAATTTAAAAGAATGAAAAAAGCTCCTCATTTACGAGGAGTCGATACAACGTTTACAAAAGTAGCATTCAGTACTACAATTTTTCCTTACAAAACAGTCTTTTCTTTTTCTCCAACTCCACGGGAAAATAAGATCAAGGAGGTGTTACCATGAGCCGTATCCTTGCAGAAGTTCACGAAACAGCTAAAGATCTGCACGAGGCAGGAATATTTTCTGACGAACAACAGACAAAATTTAACCTCCTCTGTCTGCCCCAAAACTCTCCTTGTTCTATGGCGAAGAAAAAGGATCTGCGCATCTATCCCGCCGTTCTGTACAAGGACGGCGAAGGTTACAGCGTCTATTACCCGGACCTTCCCGGATGCCTCACCTGTGGAGACGATCTGGAAGAAGCCCTTTCCAACGCCCGGGAAGCCCTGGAAGGTTTTCTCTACATTTCGGAGATGGATAACGATCCTGTTCCCTCTCCGACTCCGATAGAAGAGCTTCGCCTTCCCCAGGGACATTTCCCCACCCTTATTTCCGTCTGCATGGATGAATAAATATCGTCCAAAAGAAAAAGCCCCTCTACGTAGAGGAGCTTTGGTCAGCTTTCGTCTATGCGCTTATGCCTTGCGGTATTTCCACATCATCTCGGGGTTGGATTCCACCCGGCTGCGGAACTCTTCCCACACGTTCACATGGTAAGCATTTACTGTGCCGTAGCTGGAGTTTTCGATTTTCCGCACCTCATATCCCATATCCACCGAGAGAGCCGCCATCTTGCGCCCCAGTACCGACCACATACCCCGACTCGTGACAAAGAAGTTTTTTACCCATTCCATGGCGGTACACTGCTTCCAGGTTTTGCCGTTTCCAAGCTCGTCTTGCAGTTTGCCGCATCGCTGAACCGCATTGCTTGCGGTGGCCATGGCAGTGGCTTCCCGGCGATTGCCGATAAGAGCCTTGGTTCGAAGGGCTTCATCCCGCTGATATTCGAGAAGCTTTTTCTGCTGGCGTTCGTATTTCAGTTTCTGGAGAAGGTTAATGGCATAATCCGGATCTTCCAGCATTCTATCCAGAAGATCCTGGGTGGCATACGCGCCGTACTTGCGGATAGAAGGAAGCACTTCCCCCACTACCCATTCCTCGAACCGCTCCGCAGCGGGAAGTTTGGAACGCATAATAAGGCGGTACATGTCCCGCTCGGGAATGATGGTCATATTCGGATTCCCAGAGGAACCGTCACGAATCGTTACGGTATCCACAGCCTTACAGTGATCTGCAATAGCCTTGCGGCTATTCACGTACCCCAGCACCTCGGCCACATCCTTGGCCACGAACCAAGGCTCCTCATCCTTCATCACTACCCGAACATTATTGCTTTCGAATAAGAACGTCTGCATGGATGTTTCTTTCTGTGCCTTTTCCATGTTGTTTACACCTCCCAAACATTTCGGAACTGAACAAGCTCCTTTCCCTTGAATCTTTTGCCGCTCTCTGTCAGGATTGCCTGTCTGTTCAAAAGTTCCGCCTTCAGCTTTTCCCGGTTCGGAATTCTGCCTTTTTTCCGGAAAGCGTTTCGAATATCAAGAAAAAACATGAACATGTTGTATCCGTAGGCCCAACTGGTATTGATCTCTTTCGGAAACTTTCGGACTCCCGAATCCCAGAGAGCAAAGGCTTCGTAGAAAGCCTTGTGAAACATTATCGTTCTGGGAAGGCTATGGTATGGGTGTCCCTTTCCGTATCTCTGTCGTCTTTCTTTGGGCATAAAAAAACTCCTTTCCATGCGCCAACAACACAAGAAAGGAGTGTCCACTTGTCAAAAGCTCCGAAAATGGTATGATAAATCCACAAGCGAACAGCCTTTCGAGGCTGCTTCTGGACCCGGATAACCGTTTATCTTTGGCGAGAGGCACGGTTATTCGGGTTTCTTTCTTTCCGCTAAAAATTCTTCAATGGCTTGCGTTAAAACAGATTGTCCCGTAAGCCCTTCGGCAGCACACTTGATTTTAAAGAGTCTTGCCACCTCTGGAGGAACCCTTACACTTAAAGTTACTCGTTTTTCGATTTTTCCTCACCCCCTTGGAAGCAAGGTTATCATTATCAATTCAAGTAGTCAAGTTGGCAGAAAGAGGTCTACTAAACCTCTTTTGGTTGACAAAGCCCACAATAGCGGGTATTATGTCAATACGATATAGAAGCTAGCTCTTAGGCGAGCAATGCATTTAACAGTTTTACGGGGCCATAGGCCCCTTTTTTTATTCTCTTTTAAGACTTTCGAAAAAGCTTTTACTCATGCCAATTCTCCTATCTACCGCTAACCATAGTCCTTGATCGTAATCTTTTGGAGTACCGTTTTCATGAAGAGCGTGAGCTAAAATCACATTAACCCAATTCTCTTTTGCAAAGGCAACTGCTGGGATAAGATCACTATCAAACAATGATAATTTTATCGACATAACCAGATAAGCACACCTTAGCAATATCCACACCAAGCATAAGATCGACTTTCTTTTGGGTAAAAATAGGTTTCCCCTCTGCATCCACCCCTCGTTTTCTCAACACTCCCAAGCGAACCTCAAAATCATCTATAGATTCTAAGGTAGCTAGATGTAAACTACAAGTGCAACGGGGCTAAGATTTACAAGATTTAATGATAAAAGAATAGCCCACAGCAGGACACTTTCGTTAATATTGTTTTTGGAGAAAACCTATTGACGAAGGAGCCCCT
>Ga0334898_1001360_pt1 | contig 27842 bp, 23 predicted proteins | sample GraSluR3_MG_10_FD_207228 | JGI IMG/M metagenome (GOLD analysis project Ga0334898, IMG submission 207228) | Sludge microbial communities from methane-producing bioreactor in Wageningen University, Netherlands - Granular Sludge_3_08-R3 | ecosystem: Engineered > Bioreactor > Anaerobic >... | reverse complement strand
TGCTCACGGTCGCCTCACTGGGTACCCTGGTGATTCCAAGCATATCCTTCAGGTTCCCGTTCTCACAAAGGAGAGCCAGTGTCCCCTTCACCGTCCGTACCTGGTAGTGAAGCTTGAGCAGCATGATCCCCAGTATCGGCAGCAGGTCGTAGCCGAGTCTTCCCCTGCGGTGGCTCCTCTGCAACCTGTGCAATTCTTCGCAAGTGAGCAGGGATTGCACCCCTTGGAAGAAGCTGAGGAACTCATTCTCACGCTCGCTCGGTCTGCGGAAAAGGCAGGGTGAAAAGTCTTCATGGGAGAACAACAGGGATTGAAGGAATGGGGTGTTTCGTGTAGAATGTATCATATAAAAGAGCTCCTCCTGTTTGTTTTTTTGTCGTGACTAAACTATATCAGAGAAGGGCTCTTTTTTCTATATCCAACAAGCAATTATTAACGAATTCAAGGAAGATTCCTGTCAGTCACATGGGCCAGTAGCAGATATGGGGTATGTGAGTGATGGTTTTGTATGTTTATGCATTACGAGGTTCTTGAAAACCTATTTTGCAATTGGCTCTGTTATTATGAAAAAACTGAGTTTGGTTCTCTCGGTTCTACTTGTGCTTGGTTCATTTGCCTTCGCAACTGGTTCTGCAGAAAAGCAGGATGCCACGGATCAGGGCCTTTCCGGAAAATTGATGATCTACACCTCGATGTATGATGATGTCATTGAAGCAATCGACGAGACCTTGGAAGAAGTATTCCCAACTGTCGATATTGAATTCTTCTATGGCGGAACCGGTACGCTGCAAGCGAAGATTGCCGCGGAATTCACAGCAGGAAAGCTCGGATGTGACATGTTGATGGTGGCCGATCCTTCGTATGCATTTGAACTGAAGGAGATGGGTGTATTGCAGCCCATTATGATCAGCAATGCGTCTGATCTCGCTTTCGATTACGACAAGGAAGGCTATTGGTACCCAGTACGCATAAGCAATATGGTACTCGCCTACAATCCGGAAAAGGTAAACAAGGCTGACATTCCCAATTCATTCTATGATTTCGCATATGATCCAAGGGTTGCTGGCTTGATCAGTATGTCAAACCCATTGACCAGCGGTACAGCATTGGACACCATCAGTGCCTTGAAGGATAAATACGGGTATGAATATTTTACTGCCCTTGGAAAACAGAAAGTGAAGATTGAGAGCGGCTCGGTAGCTCTTACCAAACTGGAAACCGGCGAATGCAAGGTCATCATGATTCTTGAGGAATCGGTCCTGCAGAAACGTGAAATGGACAAATCAAAAATTGAGGTCATCTATCCCACCGATGGAACAATCGTAATACCATCCCCAATCATGTCCATAAACGACCAGTGGAGTCCAAACAAGAATTCAGCAGCAGCAAAGGCTGTCACTGAATGGTTCCTGTCAGAGGAAGGGCAGAAGAACATTGTGAAAGCTTGGATGCACTCGGTTTCCTCTAAGTACCCAACTCCTCCCTACGATGCAATTCCCACCCAGGAAATCCTGAAGAATACCATTCCTGTGGATTGGCAGAGTACACTTTCCTTGCGCAACGAACTTCGCACCCGATTCGAAGAAGCTGTTGCAAAGAAGTAATGCCTCTCGCGTGTTCAGATACGGGAGTCTTTTGACTCCCGTATCCTAATTCAAAGGAGTGTTTATAATGCAAGTACTCAAACTACGGCCACCTCTTCTAAGAGAAGGCCAGAAATGGTATTTTGACCCAAAATGGCTCATCATCATTGTCATTGTAGGATTCCTGCTCATTTTTCAGGTTCTTCCTCTTATTTATCTGGTCTACCGTGCATTCTTCTCTGAAGGAAAATTTTCCCTCCAGGCATTCAAGCGAGTCTACACCTATCCACTCAACTGGTCGGCTTTGGTGAATACGATTGTTTCGGCGACATTCTCCATGATATTCGGAGTCTTGATTGCCTTTCCCCTTGCATGGCTGGTTGGTCGTACCAATCTGTATGGGAAAAAATTTTTCAGGACCTTGTTTGTTGTCACCTACATGGTGCCACCCTATGTTGGAGCTATGGCTTGGATGAGATTGCTCAATCCTACCGTAGGGCCCATGAATATGGCGCTTCAGAAACTGTTTCATCTCAGCCAGGCTCCCTTCAATATTTATTCGATGGGAGGTTTGATCTGGGTCCTGACCACTTTCTATTATCCGTATGCGTTCATCACCATCAGCAGGGCTATGGAAAAGATGGATCCATCCTTGGAGGAGGCTTCCCGCATTTCCGGTGCCAACTCTTGGACAACATTGCGGACCATAACCCTTCCTATGATGCTACCGTCCATTGTCGCCGCTGCGTTGTTGGTGTTCATAGCTGCAGGATCCGCGTATGGCATTCCCTCCATCATCGGGGTACCAGGACAAATCCATACCGTTACCACACGCATCATTGACTTCGTCTATATTGGCAGCCAGGAGGGGCTCACGGATGCCACCACCCTTGCTGTCTTCTTGATGTTGGTAGCCAATATTGTCCTCTATCTCTCCACGTTTACCCTCGGCAAACGACAGTATATTACCGTCTCCGGGAAATCCACCAGACCGAACATCGTTGATCTTGGCCGATGGAGACTTCCTTTGACGGTGGCCGTCACCCTCTTCGCATTGGTAGTAGTCATCATCCCATTTGTCACTGTAGCGCTTTCCAGTATTACCGTGAATCTTGGGAATTCCATTTTCTCACTGGAAAACATCACCTTCCGCTACTGGGAACGGATATTTACCCGAAAATCCATCCTCAGTTCAGCAAGAAACAGTTTAGTCAGCGCAGTGACGGCTGCCACGCTCGGGTTGTTGGTGTCTTCCATGATGGCATACCTGTTGGTTCGGACCGATGTGAAAGGGAAAAAGATTCCTGATTTCATGATCACTGTCGGAAGCGGGACTCCAAGCGTGGTCATCGCTCTCGCCTTGATCATGTCGATGTCCGGCAAATTCGGTATAAACATCTACAATACCCTTACCATCATGATCATCGCCTATATGATCAAATATATGATGATGGGAATGCGTACCGTGGTCAGTGCCTTGTCTCAGATAAGCCCTTCCCTGGAGGAAGCATCCCAGATATCAGGGGCATCTTGGTTGAAAAGCATGAAAAACGTCACCCTCCCCTTGATTGCTCCAGCATTGGTCGCTGGATGGTTCCTGATTTTTATGCCTTGCTTCTATGAATTGACTATGTCGACGCTACTCTATTCGACCAACACGAAAACTCTCGGTTATGAGCTATATACCTACCAGACCTATCACAACCAGCAAACTGCGTCCGCTTTGGCAACGGCAATTTTGTTCATTGTGTTTGGAATCAACTGGCTTTTGAATAAACTCACCGGCGGTGAATTCTCCATATAAGAGAGGTACAGAATGTCTAGAATCTTAATTAAGGATGTAACGAAAGCGTTTGGAGATGTGGTAGTACTCTCTCACTTTGATGCAGAATTTGTTGACGGAAGTTTCATCACGCTCCTTGGTCCATCCGGTTGTGGGAAGACCACGATGCTGAGAATGCTTGCAGGATTTGAGAAACCGACAATGGGTGAAATCTACATCGGCGACCAAGAAGTAAGCTCTGAAAAAAATTTTGTTCCCCCGGAGCGACGCGATATTGGTATGGTTTTTCAATCATATGCGGTATGGCCCCATATGACCGTCTTTGAGAATGTTGCGTACCCTTTGAAGATGAAAAAAATGGGGAAACAAGAAATAAAGAAGCTGGTCGATGAAATCTTGGAAATAGTCCACCTTTCCCAGTACACCCAGCGGGTCCCCAGCCAACTTTCTGGAGGCCAGCAGCAACGGGTAGCACTTGCGCGTGCCTTGGTTGCCAAACCAAAGTTGCTCTTGCTTGACGAACCACTGTCGAATCTTGATGCAAAACTTAGGGATTCCATGCGGTTTGAGATCAAGGAAATCCAAAAGCAGTTGGGCATTACTGTGGTATACGTCACCCATGACCAATTGGAAGCCATGACCATGAGCGACCAAGTCATCGTCATCAACAAGGGTTGCATCCAGCAGGTGGGGACCCCAACGGATATCTACCGGCACCCGGAAAACCAATTTGTCGCTGATTTCGTTGGAAAAATCAATTTTCTGCCAGCTGAAAGCAAGAATCAGAAACTAACGTTCAAGCATTCCAATCAACAGATACCATATGGCGGAGACCTAATCGGCGATGTGGTGGTGGGGATACGACCGGAAAATATTCGATTTGTTTCCATGAAGGGAGATCTGACCGGTACCTTGGTCAGTAAGTTCTATCTCGGCGATGTAAATGATTGTAGAATAGATATCGGTGGCGAATTGATTAGAGTTATTGCTGAACCGAAAAGCTTCGATACGTGCAAGGAGGGCGAAACCTTTAACCTCCGTATCGATGAATTTATGGTTTTCAAGGATTCAGGAGACGATTTCCATACCAAGATTCTGACATAACCATGGGAGTATCTTCATGATTGTATGAAAGGCCTCCATATATGTGGAGTACTTTCCGATTGCCTGTATCTTGCTCAGGCAGGAAGAGGATATGGAAATGCCCTGGTATTCATCCAGGAGCCTGGCCAGTTCAGTGAAGTTGTATCCTGAGAGGTCGTGCTCCTCTATGAACGCGATGATCGCATCTAGGTCGACCTTGTTGGACGGGGCCTTCCCCTTGTTGCCATGCTCGAAGCATTCCTCGCCCCGTTCACGGTATTCCTTCATTTTCCTCTGCACAGTCCTGAGCGACACATTGAGTCTCACCGAGGCCCTGAACCTGTTGATTTTGCCTTCTACCGCTTCCTGTACCACTTGCCTTGCATCAGCATCCCATACCATACTGTAACCACCTGTAATTGGGTGGGGATTGGTTCACTAGTCGTCTAAAACAGAAGAACCAATCCCTCTTGTTTTCTTGTAGCCTGGGCTATACCACAAAGACAGGCAAGAAATCCCCTTCCTGTGCTCATGTGACAAAATCCCTTCCGTTACCTCAAGACATTATCACTTCCCAATGAGATCTTTCTTGCAAAGCCTACAATGTAAGGTTGACAAAGCAATGAGATCACATAATATTAAGTGTAGGATATTGATTGACCTGCTCCCAGTAGTAAGTCTCCCATGATAAGGGAAGTTCCAAGACTGGGAGCTTTTCTTTGGACTTATTATCTGAGGGTGGATGGCTAAGACGGCAATATTGGTTGATGGTGGATTGTGTCGAAAACGGGCAGAACTGCTTTGGAGGCCTACTACCCCAATAGATCGAGCCTATGAATTAAGAGCCTATTGCCGTGCACATATCAACACTCGAGATGGGATTCTCACCCGTCAATTGTATCGTGTATTTTACTACGATTGCCCCCCGATTAATAAAAAGATATTTCATTCCCTCTATGACAGAACGATCGATTTTGGGAAAACCGATCTTTTCAGCTGGATACAAGCATTAGAAGCATTGCTGTGTATGCCTACAGCCGTGAGGTGCTCAAAGCCCTTGCAAGACTCTTGAAGGGAGAAATTTCCTGTACAGGCGTACTCCCTGTGCAGTTGATCAGAACCTAAGTGATTTCTGAGTGGTCTCACGAACAATGAGTTCGGTATCCATATACATGTTCTGAATAGGAATCTGTTCAGCATTGATGCGCTTGATCAACATTTCACAGCTGAGGAGACCCAACTGAAATTTGGGCTGGTTGACCGTGGTAATGGACGGTGTGCACAGAGAAGAAAGCCCGATATTGTCGAACCCCACGATGGCAATGTCCTCTGGTACACGCAGGGACGCCCGCCTGGAAGCCTTGATGGCGGCAGCTGCATAGACGTCACTGGAGGCGAAAAAAGCATCCGGACGCTGTGCACTGTTCAGTAGTTGTGTCGCTGCAGAGACAGCCATGTCATAATCAATTTCCTGCAACTGGATGATGATGTCGGGATCCTTCTCCAGTTTTGCCTGCTCCAACGCCTGCAGATATCCCTTGAGGCGGTCTTGTGAGTATTTGTACTCAATAGGACCATTGATGAAGGCAATCCGCTTTTTCCCCAATGAGATGAGATATTCCACAGCATTTCTTGCAGCAGAGACATCATCAATCGTGACAAAGGGGATGTCGAGCCCGTCAATACACTCACAACATTGAACAAGTGGGAGAATGGCGTTAAGGCGAAGCAGGGTAGAGCGCGCAATGCAGTTTGTGGTGATCAAACCAGCAGCATTCGTTTTTTTCAGTAGTGCAGTGAAGGAATCGAATGACCGGTCGTCGATGGGGTCCTCATTGATCAGCATGTTGTATCCGTTTCGCTGTGCTGCAGCCTTCGCCCCTTGTATGATTAAGCTGTAAAATGGATTGTCTAGGCTTGGAATATTGAAAATAATCAAATCGTTGGTCTTTGATGTGTTGGCTTCCAGTGTGGAAGTATCATAGCCAAGTGATTTCATTGCTTCGATAACTTTCTTTCGCGTATCATCTTTTACATTTGAGCTGTTATTTATGACACGGCTGATGGTGGCAATGGAAATGCCAGAGCGTTCTGCGATTGCTGAGTAGGTAATTTTTTTCTGTGAACCTGCCATTTGTAGATCCTCCATAGATACTATAGGACTCCTTTTTTCAAGGAGCAAGTAAATCTTTGATTGGATATGAAAAATTTTACAAGAATTGTAACGAAAATACAGTAATGATACCACAAAATCGATTAAATTCCTATAAATGCCAAATATTACGAAAAAAGTTGACATCTTTTCTGAAAGATTTATACTAAAACCAACGAATGCAATCGCATAGGAGGTTCGTGATGAAAAAGATTCTAGTTTTGCTTCTCGTATTGTTGGTAACCACCGGTATGGTCTTTTCCCAAGGTGCAAAAGAGGGAGAGAAAAAGCAGCTGATGGGTGTAGTGACCCCAAGTGCAGACCATGGTTTTACAGCAGAATCCATCCAGCACTGTGAAGCACAGGTGAAAGCACTCTCTGCTGAGTACGGTTTTGACTATCGTTTCATGACTGCTGCAGAGAGCAGTGAGCAGAGTAATGCGGTAGAGACCATTCTGGGCATGAAACCGGATGTCATGGTCTTGTGGCCGGTTAATGGTGATGAGCTCAGAAGTGTTGCTCAGACAGTCATGGATGCAGGGGTTCCTCTCATCGTGTACGACCGCTTCATTCCCGGACTTAAGCCCGATGCCGAAATCAGTGGTGATAATGTAGCTATTGGAGAGGGTGCTGGTCGCTATTTCAATGAGTATTTCAAAGAAGATCTAGCCAAGGGTCAGGTGAACTACCTTGAGTTCAAAGGAGATAGTTCAACAGTCCCCATGGAGAGAACCAATGGATTCCTTTCCACGGCTAGTCCAAATTTCAACTTGGTGCAGTCCTTCGTAACTAATTGGAGTCAACAGACTGCCATGGAACAGATGGAAAACTTCCTCAATACCAAGAGTAAGGCAGAAATTGAGTCCATCAAGGCAATCTGGACCCATGATGATGAAATCGTATTTGGTATTGTCGAGGCTCTGAAGAACTACCATGGGAATGCAGACATCAACATTCGCTTGATCAACGGTGTGTCTGCTGGAGAGGGTTTCATGAACCTGTTCGAGAATTCTGGTCTTGAGGGAATAGACTTCATGACCTATACTTTCTCACCTTCAATGGTCCGCGATGCAATTGACCTTGGATTGAAGGTATTGCAGGGCGAGCCTCTTGAGAAGAACTACAAGGTTCCTACTAAGATGATTGATAAGTCAAACTACAAGGAGTACATGGAAAGCGACTTGTACAAAATTCGCTATAGCCTGTAACGGTAGGTTGTTCTAAACCTCATGCCCTCTGGAGACAGGTGTTCCTGTCTCCTCTGGGCATCACTTGTATAAGGGAGAAGGATTCATATGATCCTGGAAATGAAGCATATATCCAAGGCATTTGGAGCCGTACAGGCTGTGAAAGATGTCTCGTTCTCGGTAGGGAAGGGAGAGATTCACGGATTGCTGGGTGAAAATGGTGCAGGAAAGACTACATTGATGAACGTCTTGGCGGGTACCTTCCCTCCTGATGATGGGACGATAGAGATTGATGGGGCTGTGGTAAACTCCATGACTCCACGGAAAGCAATGGAATTGAAGATACGATTCATCCACCAGGAGTTGAATCTCTGTAATGACCTTACGGTATTCCAGAATATGTTCCTTGGGTATGAATATAGTAAGACCGGTTGGAGAATTGACAAGAAACAGGAACTGGAGCATGCCCAAAGGGTTCTTGACTCCATGAACAGCGGCATTAAAGCTGATTTGCTTGTCGCTGATCTGGATACAGCGCAAAAACAGATGGTGGAAATTGCACGTGCCTTGTTGTTTTCCAGTGAGTTGATCATCATGGATGAACCCACCACTGCATTGAACAACCGTGAAATTGAAAAGCTTTTTTCAATCATGAAGGCACTCAAGGAAGAAGGAGTTTCCTTCATTTATATCTCCCATAAGATGCCGGAAATTTTCAGAATTTGTGACAAATACACGGTGCTTCGTGATGGATTGTTCATCCAAACCGGCTTTATTAAGGATATTGATGAACATCAAGCTACTGAGCTGTTGATTGGGAAGCGTTTCATTCAGGCTCATATCAAGGATGCTATCCCGGCAACCGTGAGTGATGAGGTGGTCCTGAAAGCTGAACAACTTTCAGGAAAAAGTTTTTTTGATGTCTCTTTCTCTGTTCGCAGGGGAGAGATTTTGGTCATCACTGGGTTGCAAGGTTCTGGTACCGATGAATTGGCTACGGCACTGTTTGGAGCCACGAGCTTGGAGCATGGCACTATTGAGGGGCCAAAAGGTCCACTTGATATGAAAGATATCAGAAAGGTCATGCAAAGTGGGATCGGGATGGTTCCCAGAAATAGAAAAGAGAGGGGAATCCTTCCCGATCTTACCATTCGGTACAACAACTCCTTGGCTTATTTTGTTGCAAAGCATTCTCATTTTCTTGTACATGCAAAGGAAGAGGCAAATCGCTTCAGGCGGAGCCAGGAACAGCTAGGGATCAAGGTTGGCAGTGACCTTGACCCAATTACCAGTCTCTCAGGAGGCAATCAACAGAAGGTCATCCTCAGTAGGTGGTTGCAGCTTGATGCAGACCTCTACATCATGGACAACCCAACGCAAGGAATCGATGTCGGGGCAAAGTTCTCAATCTACAAGATTATTGCAGAACTGGCAGCACAGGGCAAAGGGGTAATCGTATTTACCAGTGAATATCCTGAGATACAGCAGCTTTCAGATAGATGTATGGTCTTGTATAAAGGCAGGGTATGCGCCGTGCTGGGACGCGAAGATATCAGTGAAGTAGGAATTATGGAATATTCAACAGGAACAAGAGGGGAGGCACGCAATTGAAAGGTGTAATGCTGTCTAGGGACCAGGTACGGGATACTTGGAGAAATATAACCGGCAACTACAGCCACTGGCTGAGTTTTGTGCTGCTACTTTTGGTAGCAATTATTGTCAGTCCTTCTTTTCTGACATGGAACAACATCACTAATCAGTTTGTGCAGGGTTCCATTGTAGGAATATGTGCAATGGGAATGAGCTTGATCATCTCTGCTGGGATGATTGATCTCTCAGTAGGATCCTCAGTTGCCTTGATCAGCGGGTTTGGTGTTGTGGTGCTTAATTCTACCAAATCCATCACGCTTACGCTGTTGTTCTGTCTCGGTGCAGGAGTCATCGTAGGGTTGATCAATGGATTGTTGGTTACAAGAGGTAAGATTGCTCCTTTCATCGTCACCTTGGCTACGATGAGTGCCTGGAGATCAGTGATCAACCAGATGGGGCAGGGTGGACCCTTCACGGTTGATGACACGATGTATGCCTCATTCAGGAATATTGCTGCGGGAAGAATTTTTGGTATACCGCACTTGATGCTCTTCCTGATTGGTATCACGCTGCTCACCGGTTTTGTCATGTCCAAGACCAAGTTCGGCACCTATATATATGCCGTGGGATCGAACCAACAAGCAGCTCGCTTGAGTGGCATCAATGTAAATCGTGTGAAAACGTTGATATTTACCTATGCTGGGACTCTGTATGGATTAGCTGCCTTCTTGCTTGCAAGCAGATTGACTTCGATACAGGCAGCCAGTGCAGGAATGGGGTATGAGATGGATGCGATAGCTGCGGTCGCTATCGGTGGAACCAGTATGGATGGAGGAAAGGGTAAGATCATCGGGACGTTCCTTGGTGTACTTATGTTGAGAATCATCAATACCGTATTGATCATGGCTAATGTCCCTCCGTTCCTCAATGGATTGGTAACAGGTGTCATTATCATCGTGGCAGTATTGGCACAGAGCAATAAGAAAGGCAAGTAAGGAGGAGCTATGCAAATCGGAATTATCGGCGCGGGAGGTATGGCCGCCTACCATGCAAAGGGGTTTACCCTTGCTGGGGCAGAGGTTGTAGGTATAGCAGATCCCAATAAGCCGCGCTCAGAAGCTTTTGCAGCAACGCACGCCATTCCTGCAACCTATCGGACACTAAAAGAAATGAAAACACAACATCCAAACCTTGATGCAGTTTCCATAGTCACTCCTAATAAATTCCATGCTTCCTTGACCATCGAGGCACTGCAGATGGGATTGCACGTGTATTGTGAAAAACCCCCTGCACGGAATGCTAGTGAGATGCAGGCAATGTATGACGAGTCGAAGCGAGCAGGGAAACTGCTTATGTTTGGATTCAACAATCGTATGCGGCCAGAAAGCAGAGCAATAGCTACCTATATTGAGCAGGGCGAGGTAGGGAGGATCAACTCCGCCCAAGCAACATGGATACGAAGAGCAGGGATTCCTGGTTTTGGTGGTTGGTTTACCGACAAGGAACTCGCAGGGGGAGGACCTGTCATAGACCTTCTGCACATGATTGATCTTGCACTCTATTTTATGGGATATCCTGAACCAAATTGTGTATTGGCTTCTACGTTTCATGATTTCATGGGTAATGCATCCTTCAAGGGACCATGGGGTATTGCTGACGGGACCGGAAAGATGGATGTGGAAACAGCTTGTCACGCGATGGTGACGTTCAAGAGTGGGCAGTGTTTGACCATTCGTAACTCCTGGGCAGAAATGAATGAGCGTGAGGTGGTAAGTACCACATTCCAGGGAACGAAAGCAGGAGGAAAGGTTGAGCGCCTTTTCGGTATTGACGGGGTGGATGAAACCAGTGTCGATTCTGCAGTCCTCTATACGGAGGAGTATGGCAGACAGGTGAACAGAACCATCATCACTGAGAAAGATGAGACCATGGGCCGCATTGCCAATGCAATGAATTTCGTGAAATGCCTCATGGAGGGGGAAAAACCGGCGAACACCCCTGAGGAAGCTCTCATTCTGATGCGCATCACTGATGCAATCTACAAAAGCAGTGAAACCGGTACATGTGTAATGCTATAGTCAGGAGGAAGAACATGAAACGATTGGTAACCTTGGCTTCAGGCCAGTTTGGCGATATGTCGCTCGATGCACTTTGTGCGCTTGCGAAGGAGATGGGCTATGAAGGGGTGGAACTAGCCACGCATGCACACTTTGATGTGCAGATGGCGCTCCACGAACCTGGATATATACAGGAAGTCAGAAACACACTGAATCACTATGGCCTGCAGTGCCAAGCAATCAGTGCACATCTAACCGGACAGTGCGTCTGCGATACATGGGATGAGCGTCTTGATGGTTTTGCACCTTCCTCTCTTGCAGGCAATCCCGAGGGGATTCGTTCCTGGGCAATCGAAGAGATGAAGGATACCGCACGAGCAGCAAAGGCTTTCGGCGTTCCGGTGGTAAACGGATTCACCGGTTCCCCCATCTGGGCACGATGGTACTCCTATCCCCAGACCAGCAGAGAGATGATCGAGGAAGGGTATCAGTTGGTTTATGATCTTTGGACTCCTATCTTTGATGTATTTGATGAATGTGGTGTTCGCTTTGCCTTGGAAGTACATCCAACAGAAATTGCCTTTGACTGGTATACCACCGAGCGCTTTTTTGAACTCTTTGGTTGGAGAGAGACCTTGGGATTGAATTTCGATCCCAGTCACTTGCTTTGGCAGGGAGTGGATGAGGTAGGGTTCGTTCGGGATTTTGCGAAACGTATCTACCATGTACATATGAAGGATGTGAAGATTAATCGTAGGAACCCACGCGGAGGTATACTTGGTTCCTTCCTGCCCTTCGGCGACACCCGCCGAAGTTGGGATTTTGTCTCGGTCGGCCATGGGGACGTTGATTTTGATGGAATTATCCGTGAACTGAACAATGCGGGGTATTCAGGTCCTCTTTCTGTGGAGTGGGAAGATTCAGGGATGGACCGGGTCTTTGGTGCTACGGAGAGTTGTTCTTACGTAAAGAAGATCAACTTTAATGCCTCTTCTGTTGCCTTCGATGCAGCATTGAAAACAGAATAATCTGATTATTATGCAGATTTTCTGCATATAAATAGACGAAATGTATATGAAGTTGTACAATGTCCCAAAATCGGACTCTTCTGAGCCCTCTTTTGATTGAAGGAAGCAAATATGGAAAAGAAGAACATTGATTGGGCCAATCTCGGATTCAAGTATATCGAGACAGACAAACGGTATGTTTCCTATTGTAAGGATGGAACGTGGGACGATGGAGCAATGGTTGATGATGCCAATGTAAGCATCAATGAGTCTGCTGGTGTCTTGCAATACTCGCAAACCTGCTTCGAGGGATTGAAGGCATATACCACAGTGGATGGTCGTGTAGTCACCTTCCGTCCTGACTTAAATGCCCAGCGTATGTATGAGACTGCCGAGCGCCTTCTTATGCCTCCTTTTCCTATCGAGCGGTTCATCGATGCACTTGACCAGTTGGTACAGGCTAATCTTGCCTATGTGCCTCCCTATGGTACTGGTGCGACGCTCTATATCAGGCCCTTCCTGTTTGGCAGTGGACCGGTTATCGGGGTAGCTCCGGCTCCTGAGTATACCTTCAGGATGTTCAGTACTCCGGTGGGTCCTTATTTCAAGGGCGGTGTGAGACCTTTGAAGTTGCAGATAAGCAGCTACGATCGTGCAGCACCAAGGGGAACCGGACATATCAAGGCAGGGTTGAACTATGCCATGAGCCTGTATCCAGGATATGACGCGAAACAAAAAGGGTTTGATGAGAATATGTATCTTGATGCTGCCACCCGTACCTTTGTAGAAGAGACAGGTGGGGCAAACTTCATCTTCGTTACCAAGGACAACAAGGTAGTTACTCCCAAAAGTAATACTATTCTCCCTTCAATCACCAGAAGATCACTCATGTATGTAGCCAAAGAGTATTTGCATCTGGAGACTGAAGAGCGTGAAGTTCCGGTAAGCGAACTCTCTGAATTCGTGGAAGGTGGCTTGTGTGGTACAGCTGCTGTCCTCTCTCCCATTGGTTCCATCACCACAGAAAATGGTGTTATTACCATGCCGAGCGGAATGGAGAAAATGGGCCCAATCACCCAAAAACTCTATGATACCCTCACCGGTATCCAGATGGGTAGAATTGAAGCTCCAAAAGGCTGGATTCATACCATCGCCTGATTGATATGCATACCATTTTAGATCAAAGTCCTCACATGTATCGTGAGGGCTTTGTCTTTGCGGTTGATACAGAACTCCAGTCGCTAGCAGTGTTGAATAGAAAGCCTCCCTTTGAGCACAATAGAACTCAAGTTGTACGTCTTCCCTCAGTACACAACCACCATATTGCAGATTACGCATGAGATTTCACCATATATTGGCAATATCTCTTATGGCTAATGTAGAAATGCGAAGAGCCCTATTCCTAGTCTGTTTACCTCATAAACAGGGTAGTGTACAGTAGTACCAGTATCTTTGGAGGTATGCCTACCATGCGAAAGTTTGTACTGCTTGTCCTTTTTGTTTCTCTTTTTGCTTCTTCTGTGTATGCCTACCAACAAATAGAGACACAGCATACCATCATCATATTTGAGGAACAGGACCAGATGTTTGCAAGGGAAGTTGCCTCCTTTGCTGATGAGGTCTATGAAAACCTTGCCTCATACCTGGATTATGAGAGCGATGGGAAAGTACCAGTTGTCATGACCGGAAAGACCGCCTGGGCCAATGGGTATTATGCTCCCTTTCCAGCCTCCATTTACTTATACATCACCAGCCCAGATGACCGATTCATTGGGAGCCGGACGGCAAGCTGGTTAAAGAGCCTCTACACCCATGAGCTGACGCACTACCTGCATCTGAATGCAAATGTAGGATTGGCCAAGGTCCTGGGATTTCTGGGTCCTGGTGTGAATGCCTTCAGCACTGTCTTTATGCCGGGCTGGTGGATTGAAGGAATAACCACCCATACCGAGACAACATTCGCGGAAGGGGGAAGGGGAGACTCGCTTCCCTTTGCACTCTCCTACCAAGTACCTTTGCAGGAAGACTCGATGTGGAGCCTTGCCCAGGGTGCATACAACGGTCCTTTCACCCCTTCTGGTCGTATCTATGTCACTGGATACCTGATGGTGGATTATTTGATCAACACCTATGGCGTTGATGCATTCAACACGATCAACAGAAAGTTTGCCGCCTTCCCGTTCTTTGGGCTTTCTCCTGCATTTCGTAAGGTAACAGGTCATTCAACAAAAGAAATGTTCACCTTTGCCTTGGATGAGCGGAAGCAGTCACTTGCTCCTGTTACAGGAGATATCCTCAGCAAGAGGGGTCAAGGAAACTCCTATCTACCCACCGAGACAAAGATTGGGATGGTGGGTTTTAGAGAGAGCCCCTATGATGGCTCAGCGTTGTACCGGTATGCAGGGGAAAAAGAACCGGAGAGCATGTTCCCCCTTCCAATTTCCGGTCGATCATCAGTAACACTCTCCGATGAACAAGCCCTGCTCTCTGTTGAATCCATCGATCCCACTAACCCCTCAAATCTTTCCATGGTCCAAGTCAGCTACAGTGACCTCTATCTTCTGGACTTGGAGAGTCGAGAAGTTACCCGACTGACCGAGCACCAACGGCTGGTACATCCCGCTCTCAGTAGAGACGGGAAGCGGGCGGTTGCTTCTCGCATTTCCGGCACCAATTATGAGCTGATGGAAATTGACTTGGAGCAGCAATCTGTAGTGCCTTTGTATCGGGAGGAAGGCTCTAGCCTGCTTGAGCCTTCCTTGAATGCAGATGGCTCACTGCTTATCTTCCTTGCACTGAAAGAAGGCAATTCAGCAATCAAGCTTCTTGATCAGAGCGGAAACGTACAAACGCTCGTTGGGCCAACACAAGATGAACTGCGTGCTCCTTTGTTTGCTGAAGATGGAACCATCCTCTTTGTTGGAGAGCATGAAGGAATATTCAGCGTTTACCGCTATGATGGGGAAGAAGATGGAACGGTAAAACTCTTGAGTGATCCTTCAGGAATCTTCGCTGCACGGATCATCAGCGGCTCCCTCATCTATGAGACCTATACCCCAGAAGGGATTGCCTTGAAATCAGTAGCGGTGGATCGTATGGAGCATGTCCCAGCCAATTTTACTGAGCCGAAGAGAGCCCCTAGAAACTTTGAAGAAGAGATAGAATACCCTGTTTTACCGTATCGGGACCACCTGCATCTCAACCTTGTGCTCCCATTCCCCTTCGTGGAAGCAAACAATATGCAACCTGGCCTCTGGTTTCATGCAACCAGTAATCTTAGAAAGCAGAGCTTGATTGGGAGTATTGGATACTCCTTCCAGGGAATGCGGCCGATTTCAAACGTGGTGTATCAATATGCCGGAGGCAACTATTCCCTCCAGCTCGCTGGTGATCTCAATATATATGACTACGACTCTGACACATATCTTACCAGTGCATCAGCGACGGTCGACATTCCTGCGTACTATCATGCAGGTTTTAACACTATCACACGGTTTTCCCTGCAACCATCTCTCTCGGTGATTACGAATTATTCTGTATGGGAGCGAGAGGCAACGCTTGCCCTTGGTGGGTACTCCATGTCCAGAGATTACCGTACGATCGACTTTTTTGGACCCAGCATGAATGAAGCAGTCGCTGGATTCCAAATGCTGACACAAGGAGATGCTTCCACACAGCGATTTGCCGCCTTTGCAAGCGTCATGCACCAACAGAGACTATTCTCAAGTCGCCACATGGCAAGGGCCTCTCTTTCTGGTATTACCAGCTCCCAAGGGGTAGGGAGTGCGTACCCGCTCTTCTCTTTCAGTCCTAGAGGGGATGGGGATGCAAAGGTTCGCCTCTCTGCATCCTACCTGCTTCCCCTTGCCCTCCTTGATTTTCCTTTCCTCTACGGAGGATTGACCAAGGCAGGGTTGGAACTCTCGGCACAAACCGCCTGGTACCTTGCTGATAGTACAATACAGTGGGAAGAAGCGTGGGCGCTGGGAGTGGCACTCACCGGTAACTATGTGATAGGTGGACCATCTTCTGCCTTCCAGCCATTTGTTCGTTTTGCGTATCTTTTTGGACCTGATGATTGGAATATCACCATTGGTATAAACGGACAGGGTATTCTAGACTTTTTCCCTACCCCTGATCATGCTCCACGTCTATGACAATTCCTGTCATGAGGATCCAAGGACCGATGTGTTCGGAAAAAGAGGAATCAATATCTGCAATCTCATCCGTCCCAAAGACATACTGTAGCGTCGAAGTGAAACGCAGTCGATAATTCTGCTTTTCAATGACCCAACCTGGAATACCCAATCCTTTCAGTCCAATCTCAACAGCGATGGTGGGGTGGAGTGATTCTACTACTGTATTGGTGAAGTCATACTGTAGATTGAAACGTTGGATACCTGCAAGCAGTTTTCCGTAGGGCACTAATCGAGGGGTAATAGGAATATTCCAGGAATACCCGATCATCCAGGAACCAACATTGAGCCGGTCTTCCTGGTCTTCCATGTCGTTAAACATTGGTCCATTCTTATGGCGAATTTCGAAACTCAAAGTCTTGTAAGAGAAGGAAAAAAGCCGGTTTTGCTGGCCGATCAAGTCATACAGGAAACCAGTGGAGAAAACAAAATCAGCAGAACGGAACTGTTTCTTCTTCCACAAGGAAACTACATCAAAACTAAAGCCTCCAAAAGAACGTCCAGTTTCCAGGTATGAGATGAACTGGGTATGCAACAGTCCTCCATCATACTGGTAGGAGAGGAAGGGACCTTGGTAGCGTTCGACCATTTCCTCATGCAAGGCAAAGGAGTGGCTTGTGTTTCTTGCAAGATACCCTAGACGTACGGAGAGGAAGGAGCTGAACTGGATACGCAGATTACCACTATATGTTTGTTCCCAGTTGTGGGAGTAATCAAGGTCAAACTCCAAGGAGAGTTTTGTCATCCCTTCCTTGTACCCGATGAGAGCACGTCCTCCGATGGAAGGATGCAGTGATAGTTCCTCGGTTGCATAGGTGAGGTCGAGGAGATCACGACCAATAAAACTATGAAGAAAATTCTGTGCTTCATCGAAGGCAAGATCTCCACTGGCAACGAATCCTACTCTTGGGGTGAATGTAAACCATTGATGCTGTAGTGGGTATGAAGCTACCAGGGAGACTACATCATAGCGTTGTTCTGTATTGATACGGTCAGTGTATCCACCACTGGTAAGACTCAAGGTAAACGATGACGAAAAGACTGCTTCCACACTAGAACCATAGGATAGTCCGTCGTCATAGTTATAGCCGAGTCCCATCGTATACCAGTCATTGTTTTTCCTCATAGTGAGTGATTCTATGCTTGCTGATACAACGGAAGAACCTGCCAACAGGATACAAACCAGAACTATCAGGTTTTTAGAGTTTTTCCGCAAGTTCCAACCACCTTTGTTCCACCATGTCAAGTTCTGCCCTTAGGTTGTGATATGTTTCGCTGCGCTCTGCAAGCGTACCCTCTTCTGTGGTTTCAGCATGGGAGAAGCTTGCTTCCAAGATATCGATACGCTGAGAGAGGCTACTCATCTTCTCTTCAAGAGCCTTAAATTCTTGCTTTTCCCGGTATGAGAGCCCTTTCTGCTCTGATCTCCTTGATGCTTTTTGTACCGAAACCTCTGGTATTTCTTTCTGTTTGGACTGTGCACTTTGCATTCGCTCTTTCCACTCACTGTAGCGCTGCGCCTCATAGCGCACTGACCCACCTTCCTCAAGCACAAACAGCTCGTCGCATGTGAGATCGAGGAATGCACGGTCATGGGAGACGATGAGTACACACCCTTCAAAATCTTGGATGTACTGTTCCAAGTTCTCCATGGTAGGGAGGTCCAGGTCATTTGTCGGTTCATCCAACATCAGGAAATTAGGATTGGAGAGAAGCCTGGAGACTAAATAGAGTCTTCGCTTCTCTCCTCCTGAGAGGGTAGCGATTGCACTTCTGTGCATCGATGTGGGGAATCCAAAAAGCTCCAGGAATTTTGCAGCACTCACTACCTGAGTAGGGCCGAGCACTACCTGGGTGGCAATCTCTTCCACAAACTCCAGGATGGTTTTCCCACTTTCAAGATTCCTTCCTGTCTGGTCGTAGTAGGCAAAAATGGTATTTACACCGATATCAAGGGTACCGCTGTCACTTGCAAGATGCCCACAGAGCATATCGAGCAGGGTGGTTTTCCCACTTCCGTTCGGACCTACCACCCCGATCTTCTTTCCCTTGGTAAAGGAAAATGAGAAATCAGCAATGACCGTTTCTCCGTTGAACGCTTTACTGAGATGTTTTGCTTCAAGAATCTTCTTCCCCAACCGTCTGCTTGCTGATTGAAAGGATTTCTGTGCCTGGTCTCCAACAGTGGCTTGGTTTTCCAGCATCGCCTCAATGCGGTCTTTTCTGCCGCTGTCCTTTCCGGTGCGGGCCTTTGGGCCACGTCTGAGCCAAGCAAGTTCTCTCCTGAGAATGGTACTCAGTCTGTCCTGTTCTTTCTGCAACCGTTCAATGCGTTGTTCACGTCGTGCGAGGTAGTCAGCAAATGAGCCCGGATGAAGATAGATTTGACCTCCATCCAACTCCAGAATCGTTGAACAGACAGTATCGAGAAAATAGCGGTCATGGGTAACCAGTATGATGGTTGCAGGGCTTCCTTTCAGGTAGGACTCCATCCATTCAATCGTTTCGATGTCAAGGTGGTTGGTCGGCTCGTCGAGCAGCAACATGGTTGGATGAGCAGCAAGCACTCGGGCAATTGCTACCTTCTTTTGCATGCCTCCAGAGAGTGTAGCCATGGGGGAATCCATGACGTCATAGAGCCCTAGCTCACCGAGCAGGGAGCTATAGTCACTCTGGAGGTTCCATCCATCGAGGCTTTCCATTAATTCACTTTGCTTGATCAGATTCGCTTCATCTTCTGGGTGAGAGAGGGCATGCTGGTAAGCGTTCCAAGCGGCAATTCTCATTCCACTTCCCTGCAGCAGATAGGAAGAGACTGTTTCTTTTTCCCTGAATTGCACTCCCTGTTCCAGCATAACCAAGTCGGTGCCATTTTTCATTGCGATGGTTCCGCTGTCCGGAGATATGTGTCCTGCGAGAATTTTGAGAAAGGTTGATTTACCTTCTCCGTTTCGACCGATCAGGGCAACATGGTCCCCCTCTTCCAGTCCAAAGCTTACATTCTGAAACAGCGGTTCGTCTTTGAGGGTCTTTGAGACCGATTCCAATGAGAGTACATTCATATCTTGAGCGTAGCGAAATGTGGATAGCTAGGCAAGATACTTCAGGCTGCAAGAAACAGAACAGCAACCCCTGCAATGGAGAGCAGCGTGCCTCCAAGGCTGGCAGGAGTAACCTTCTTATGCAGAATAAAGTGGTCGAAAGGAAGAAGGAGTATGGGGGAGATTTGGGTAATGGTGGTAACAATCCCTACCGGTGCCAGGGTAAATGCCTTCATCTGGCTTGTCATCCCTAACACTGGTCCAGCGAGAGCGGCAAAGAGGAGGAGGAGCAAGATTCGTGGTTTTTTTACCAGCGCGAGGTGTTGCCTGCCATTCTTCTTGTACAGGAAGTTATAGATAATGAACAGAGAGAGTCCACCAACGTTGCGTAATAGATTTGTCGAAACCGGACCGGTCTCGTCCATCGCAAATTTAGCCATGAGAAACGAGACCGATTGCAAAACTGAAGCAAGGATGGCGAATAGCAAGCCAGTTGAGCGATCTTTCTGCTCCTGTTGGGCACGTAGTGGTTTGCCCTCGAGCAGAACCATCAGCAACACTCCAAGGATGGTGGTGAGAATGCCCAGGACCTGAATTCCATTCAGTTTTTCAGAGAAAAGGAAGAATCCAAAAATGGCGGTTACCACTGGGGAAAGCGTCATGATCACCATTGATTCCCTGCTTCCCAGCAGTATATAGGCTTGAAAGAGCAATTTATCGGTAATGAAATAGCCAAGTGCACCACTGGTTAAGAGAAAAAAGTACGTCCGTGGGGAAAGAGAAAGAGGAAACCATATGCCTTCCATTGCATAGGTAAGCAGGACGATGGCTGGCAAGGCAAGCCACATACGGATGTGTGCTACGGCATCAGAACCGACCTGCTTTCCCAGATGACGGTAGATGATGGAATTCTGCGCCCAACAAACAGCGGTGACCAGAGCGAGTAATTGCCCGACAAGAAGATTGCTATCCATGATGGAGTACAGTATCACGTCTTGAAATTCTGTACAATTGACGGAAGGATAACCAGCAGATAGAATGAGGGCTAATCCATAGGAGTATTCCATGTTGCACGGATTCCCCCCGATCGAAAGTCCCAGTAGTACCGCTCTTATCCTAGGTACCGGTCCCAGTGTCAGATCTGCCTTGAAACAGCAGTACTATGGCCATGAAAGGAATGCTTTCTGGCCGATCATGCGTGACCTGCTAGGTGGTGAGATTGAACATTACGAGCAGAAGTGGGAGTTGTTGCTCTCTCACGATATAGCCCTGTGGGATGTCCTTTCAGCCTTCGAGCGGAAGGGCTCTGCCGATTCTGCATACACAACGGTGATACCAAATGATTTCACACAATTTTTCCAGAGACACCCTGCAATACAAAGAGTACTGTTCAACGGGAAAAAAGCACAAGCGTTCTACATGCGCCTTGTGGGCTATCTCCCTGAATCCTGCGAATTCCTCTGCATGCCTTCCACCAGCCCTGCCTACACACTCAGCTTTGAAGAGAAGCGTGAGCTTTGGGCAGTGGGGCTCAATTTTCACACTGAAGCCCCTTGATTCCCGAGCGAGTACCGGGAAAGCAAGGTGAGACACCCATCCCTTGGGGCGGAAAAGGAGGCAACGCCTCCTGAGTCCAGGGCTTGCCATGGGGTATTGATACCTTTCATTCCATAACTATTGTGGAAGAATCTTTTCAACTACTTCTCAAACCAAAAGTATTAGCAATCGATGGAAGCGATATTTTTTGGCCTTGTACTCTGATTTTCCTAATTTTGTATCATTGATCCAAAGGTACAAAAAAAGGAACCCCGAAGGGTTCCTGATTTGTACAAAGCAATAGCTTAGTAACGGTTGTAGCTCGGGCGGGGCTTTGCAATTGCCTCGTTTACACGAAGATTGCGGCCGCCAAAATCCTGACCGTCAAGCTGGCTGATAGCAGCAACTGCAGCAGAATCGTCTTCCATCTCTACGAAACCAAAGCCCTTGGGGCGACGGGTCTCGCGATCGATAATGATGTTTGCACTCAATACAGTGCCATACTGTGCGAACAGGTCACGAAGTTCCTCTTCGCTGGTGTTGTAACTCATGTTACCAACATAAATTTTCTTTGCCATTAAAAGCATCCTTTACAGGCCTTTAGCCTGTCTTAAAAAAGTATTTGCTCATTTTGGCGCAGTTTCGAACGTTTAACCTGTCTGCTGATGGGATTCAAATGAAGAACACGAACATAGAGAGGGTAAGGGACTAGCTGCAACGCAAAAAATCAAAGCAACTGCACACTACCATGGCCACGGGTGAATGTCAATCAACGTGCCACTGCAATTGAACATATTTTGCAAAATTGTAAGAGAAAATTCGTGCAATGGGTGAACCGCCTCCACTGAAAGTGTCTTTTCCCCTGGTCAAAAGCACGCTCTGCTGCTAGGATTATCTCCATGAAACAGATGGAAGTAGCCGCATTGGTATTGATCGAGGATAACCGTGTTTTTGCGGCCCAACGGAAGAACCAAGGAGCACTTGGAGGTATGTGGGAATTCCCTGGAGGTAAATTGGAAGCAGGTGAGACAGGACGCGAAGCACTGATAAGAGAAATCCAAGAAGAGCTTGGAGTCACTATTGAAGTACAACACTATCTTATCAAGGTGGAGCATCAGTATCCCGGGTTTTTCATCATCATGCATGCCTATAGGGGAAGTATACAGAAAGGAACAATACAGTTGCGTGAGCATCAGGCAAGCCGTTGGTTGCAGAAAGAAGAGTTATGGCAACTCGACTGGGCTGAGGCAGATATTCCCATCGTACAGAAAGTGGAACACTTGTTGTCATGAAGAACATGCAAGATGGTCGGCTGCTTGCAAGCCTCGAGACAAGCTTCCTTGATTCACGCCTTCCTTCTTCAGTGAGTCTACGTCCGCATTTGGTACTCAATGATCCGCCAAGGACAAAAGTCATGGAGACCCTGGAACGCGAACTTACTGCTTGCACCTCTTTCTCATTCAGTGTTGCGTTTATCACCAAGGGTGGTTTAGCGATGCTTTTACAGCCACTGTATGAAGCGCAAAGGAGGGGAGTGAAGGGGAAAATCCTTACGTCCGACTACCTCACCTTCACCGATCCAGATGCCCTCTCTTTTCTACTTGAACACTTTCCGTCCATTGAACTCAGGGTATACACCGAAAAAGCATTTCATACCAAGGGGTATCTCTTTACACGGGAACAGGCATATACGACCTTAGTCGTAGGAAGCTCCAATCTAACCCATGAGGCACTGGCCACCAACCAGGAGTGGAACTTGTTTCTCGTCAGTTCATCTGCTGGTAGTCTAGTTCAGCAGACTGAGGAGGCCTTTCTGAAAGCTTGGAATCATGCAGTGGAGGTGAGTCCTGCTTGGATTGCACACTATCGCAAGGTATATACAGCGCTGCATGAAAGCAAGCGTTTTGAGCCACTGCCACTTCCTTCTCTTCCTGCACTCCAGGAGCAAGATGTAAAAGAACATCTGGTACTGAATGCTATGCAGGTCCAAGCATTGAATGGACTCGATACACTTCGTGAGCAAGGAAAGGATAGGGCCTTGCTGATTTCAGCTACTGGTACCGGCAAGACAATTCTCTTGATCAAGGATGTAGAGCGGCTTCGCCCGAGAAGGTTCCTCTTTGTTGTGCACCGAGAGCAGATTGCTGAGGAGGCTCTTGCACGGTTCAAGGAACAACTTGGCCCTGATTTGTCGTGTGGTATTCTCTCGGGGGGGAACAAGGAAACAGATGCCTCCTATCTTTTTGCTACCGTCCAGACCTTGTCCAAAGATGAAGTCTTGTATACGTTTCCCCGGACCTGGTTTGACTATATTGCCATTGATGAAGTGCATCATGCAGGAGCTGAATCCTACCAGAAGGTTCTTGATCACTTTCAACCGGCATTTCTCCTGGGTATGACAGCAACCCCGTACCGCAATGATGACAGGGACATATTCCAACAATTCGACTATTCCGTTGCCTGTGAGATTCAGCTTAACCAAGCACTGGATGCTGGTATGCTGTGTCCTTTTCACTATTATGGGGTAACGGATTTTTCCATAGAGGGACATGAGGATGTTCAATACAAAGATTTTGCCCGTTTGGAAAAGGTTGAGCAGGTGAGACATATCAACCAGATGCTCAACCGATACAGTATCGGTAGCAGGCGCGTACGTGGCTTGATTTTCTGCAGTCGGAACAAGGATGCTGAATTCCTGGCACAGGCACTGAGTGGATTGGGAAGAAAAGCATTGGCTCTCTCAGGTAAGGATACCCAAGAGGCGAGGGAAGCGGCCTTTCTGCGATTGGAGAAGGAAACGGGAGGGGATGCACTGGAGTATCTGGTGACAGTGGATATTTTCAATGAAGGGGTGGACATTCCTTCCTTGAATCAGGTGGTGATGCTCAGACCAACGCAGTCGGCAATTATCTTTGTACAGCAGTTGGGGAGAGGACTCAGGAAGTACCCTGGAAAGGAATTCCTTACTGTAATAGATTTTATTGGAAATCATGCAAATAATTACATGATACCCATTGCTCTCTTTGGGGATAGAACTTATCGTAAGGATACCCTTCGAATGCTGTTAAGTGAAGGTTCCACAGCCTTGAGTGGACCATCGACCATACAGTTTGATTCAGTGGCCAAAGGAAGAATTTTTGATGCAATCAATCGGGTTTCCTTCAACAATAAGACGTTGCTTGGACAAGAATATACGAATTTGAAGCAACGGCTGGGAAGGATACCCAAGCTTGTTGATTTCCTCACGATGGGATCTCTCTCACCTATCGTCATCCTTGAGTATGCTGGAACGTATGCTCAGTTCAAGGGAAAAGTGGAAAAGCAGTATTTGTCCACACTTACTGAGCTTCACTGTAAGAGCCTGTATTTTCTCGGGAAGATCCTTGCCAGGGGAGTGAGAATCCAGGAAACGTGTATTCTCGCCATCCTTCTGGAACATGAAGGGGAGGTCTCTTACACACAGTTGCCCAAGTTGATTCAGAAATCCTATGGGTTTATCCCGACAAACCAATCCATAAAATCGGCACTCAGGATTCTGACCAACCAATTCTTCCAGGAACGACACAAGGAGCCATTTGGCTCTCTCTCCTATGTGACATTGACGAAAGGGGGGATAAGGATGAGCCCATCCTTCTCAGACCTGTTGGAGAATGGTGAGTATCGAAGTGAACTTGCAGATCTTCTTGAAGTCAGCAAGTACTCCTATCTCAATGATTTTGCTGAGCGTCGTGGTGCTCATGACCTGGTGCTCTACCAGAAGTACAGCCGTCAGGAAGTGTGTCGGCTACTGGGATGGGAGAAGGATGAGGCCAATACCATCTATGGATACAAGGTTGACTACAAGCATCGTATGTGCCCCATCTTTGTCACCTACCACAAGGATTCCAAAACCATTGATCCCGGAATTGATTACCGGGATAGATTTCTCTCCCCTGAACAATTTGTCTGGGAGACCCGAAACAATGTACACCTCGATTCTAAGGAAGTGAGAGCGATTCGGGGGGAGATGGGGCCGATTGAGATTTTGCTTTTTGTGCAGAAGAGCAATGATGAGGGCCGTTCCTTCTACTACCTCGGCCCGCTTACCTTTCTTCGCAATGCACCCAGTTCAAAGATGAATGGGAAAGGAAAGCATCTTCCTGTGGTGATGATGCGGTTTGCTCTCGTTCATCCTGTTCCCCAGAGTCTTTACTCCTATATTCTGGAATTAGTGGAGCGTTCATCACAAACCATTGCATAGCGGGTTTCTTGTAAAGTAGAATGTCCGCTTAATTGATTCTTTGTCTTCTTCATTAACATGCCTCCAATAGCTTGATGCTAAGATCTTCCAGTTCGAATTCTTCTTTGAATACTCTTAAAGGAGTAGAGCCATTGAGTCTCTACATTGGTTCCTATGACCATGAAATTGCTGTTCACACCCCATGGCCATGGTATGATTTCCACCAAGCATACCACCTCAGCCAACTTGAAATGGGTCTGTTCGAATCCAGAGGTTGTGAAAGAACGGCTCCATGACCCATACAGGAAGAACCTCAAGTACCAACTGCACCATTTTGATGCACTGCATCGTCTCCATGATTGGTCCTCCTTTCATCCGACCAAGAGCAACCTTCCCATTCTCTCAAGTACGGGAAAGGATGACCCGATACCGAGAGGAGCGCGAGGCCTGTCTGATACTGAACGATCCTTGAAGCGAATTGGGTACCATCGTATCTCTTGTGTTGTGTTTGAAGGAATGAGACATGATGTGGTGTTCAATCAGATCAAGGAGTTTTTGCTTGCAGGGACAGAACACACTTGACGATTTTCGCCTGTAGTATGATGGTTATAGATGAGGAATGGTTTTTACCTCAATTGGTTTTTCGTTAGAAAGGAGCGATTGACTATGAGAAGGCATGCAAGAGAAACAATCAGACGGCCCAGAGATTTTGAAACAGATTTCGAATGGGATATTGACGAGAAGAAACAGCAACACAAGGATTCTCAAAAGCCCAATGGCTATGATTTGGGTGATGATGATCGGTACGAAAGCGATGAGGATAAGGATACATAGGAATCTCCTCTTGCTATGTCCACTACGCTTCCTCATTTCCAGGAAGCGTATTTCTTTATCAACGGGGAGAGTATGCTTCTGCTAGATGCAAAGTTCCTGCCTGCACTTGAATTGTTTTTTCCGAGCTACGGTGAAGTACTTGGTTGGAGGCGTTCAGAAACTCGGTGGTAATGGTGTAGCTCCCTTCTGGGAGGTCCACATATCCCACCCATGCATCAGACGGAAGGAAGTGAGTGCTGCGTACATCAGCACTCTCTGTAACATTTTGAGCGATGCGGAAGATTATACCGAGAAGTTCTTCCTCTGCAGTTACGTTGTCATCCTGCGCAGCATAATCGTCATAGAGGGCGATCCCCACTGATTTTGCCATTGCTCGCGTGATTGCTTTCATTTTGATCAATTCACTCTTCATTCTAAAAGTATCGATGGCAATATTGCTGATCGACTCAATCTTTTGCAGGGGAAATACCCCCTGCCCCTCGATGGAGACCCGCACAGCCTCTACTTGGGAGGCAACCCCTACAAGGACGGGGTAGGCAATCTTGGCCCTGTTATACCTGGAAATATACACCCTCTCAACACGTTCTTCCTTCAACGGGGATTGGCCGCTGAAAGAGACCAGTTGGACCCTTCCTTTTTCTTTTGGGAATGGATCTTTCTCAATTGCAACTACAGAAGGTATAGGGAAGGGATAGAGTGATGGCTGGGAGGAAAATGCATGATGTACTTGGTCGATTGCATAGTGCAGGGTATTCTCTTCCCCCAGGAATTGAGCTACCGACGCACTCAAGTAATTGGAGAGTGCGCTCGTGGAGAATGCTGTTGCATAGGTCTGGATTGCTGGTGTGTCCAACCCCTCATTCCTTGCATATTCAGATACCTGTTTTTCATACTGTTCATATTTTTGCCGTAAAAATGTCTGTTTCTCAATACTCCGGTTGAGCTCTACCAATGCTGCTTCAGTTTCCCCAAGATGCATATAATTCAAGGCTTTGAAGACATTGAGATACATGTCTTCATATGCTTCCCCTTGGTAGGCTTTGGTGTTGTCATTTACAAGGAATGAAGCGATATTTCCTGAAACACTCTCAGTGTATGATTCCCAGATGAGTCGTTCGGATTCATTGAAGTACGTATTGGATTCCTTATAATTCCCACTCAGATGTGCAAGGATGCCAAGGTCATAGTTGACGATAATTGGACCTTGCTTCTTGAGAAGGGAAGGGGATTCCAGGAGGAGGCTTTCATATGCTCCTTGATACTGTGCACCCTTGTAGAGTGACTGGGTTGCTGAAAGATCCATGAAGGATGTACACCCACTGAGCATAAGAAGGAGAGGAAAAAGCAACCCAATTGCTACACTCTTGCAGTATTTCATTACATCCTTCCTCTTCCTGTATGGGCACAATGTAGCATTTGGCTATGCGTGGCGCAATAATGAATCGCTAAAAAAATGGAGAATACATCACTTTTCCTGCCTTTAATTTCTACACAAGCAATGTGGAGTCTGTTACACTGTTCGCATATACCGACTTGGAATGTGAAGGAGATTTGTGATGAAACGTCTAAGCCTC
>Ga0334898_1001356_pt1 | contig 27915 bp, 22 predicted proteins | sample GraSluR3_MG_10_FD_207228 | JGI IMG/M metagenome (GOLD analysis project Ga0334898, IMG submission 207228) | Sludge microbial communities from methane-producing bioreactor in Wageningen University, Netherlands - Granular Sludge_3_08-R3 | ecosystem: Engineered > Bioreactor > Anaerobic >... | reverse complement strand
GAGCTGATGCGCCTACCAATGTAACGATGTTTAGTGTTGGAATGTGGCAATCAACTTTCTTTGTTGCAGCACAAATGTCATTTTATGATGGAAATGCCTATACTATCCCAATGACATATCAACCTATTCCAACAGATGTTGATCCGGGAGAGGCAGTACAGTATAAGTACATCACTGACTTTAAGTTTACAGAGGCTGATTTTTGTATCGTAGGCACACAGGAAATTGCTTTAGCTACGCAGATGGAAGTAAGCCAAAACTTTCCAAACCCATTCAGCAATGAGACCAATGTAACGGTAAGTTTAAAACAAGGCAGTGATCTCAATCTGTCGGTTTATAACATAACCGGACAAAAGGTGTTGGATAAGAACTATGGCTACAGACCAGCCGGAAGTCAAATTACCATGACAATCAGTGGCGATGAATTGCCAACAGGCGTATATTTCTACACTGTTGAAGCCGGCTCGCAGAAAGTGACCCGCAAGATGATTGTGCAATAAACCTCATAAAATCTTAAGATTTAGAAACCGTCTCAAAAGAACGAGACGGTTTTTTTATGTACATTTTATAATTATAGTATATTTGTCATTCAATAGAACTAATTTTTAAGTAATATTCACAAAAATTCAACAAGATGAAAAAAACTCTACTTATTATGAGTGTATTGCTAATTGCAGGAAGCAGCCTGCTAGCGCAAACCCTGAAACAAAGTGATCAAATCCGTTTCGAGGAGCGAATTAATCATGCCTTGACGATTGATCCGCTTAAACCATTCAGTGTTCCTTCTGCTCAACAGGATGAAGTTCCCATTGTACTTCCAACGAACAAAAACATAAATGTTGTTAATATTCTTGATATTGGAACCTCAGCTAATGCTTATGGATATTATGCCGGTACTCGCTCGATGGTGTGGTATGATAAAAATTTAAATGCAGTTGCCAATATTCATCGTATGGGTGGAGCCGGGGACCCGGGTGGTTACAGTGGCGATCTTGGTTTTGATTATTCACTTGATGGCGGAGAGAACTGGGCAAGTGATGTAGAAGTATATATAGCCGAAAACAATTCCGGAGGCGAGTACTATACTGATGCAGCCAGGTATCCTAGTTTAGGCATTTTTAATCCAAATCAAAGTGCTGATCCAAATGAATCCTGGATGGTTTTCTTTGCGCCAAACCTTGAAGGACCAAATGGAGGCTGGGGTGGTTATAGTTATGGCGTTGCCAATATGGGCGATCCATCTATCAGAACTAAAAACCTGCAATCCTCACCAACAGGGGTTTATCAGTCCTTGCCTTCCGGATTTGAAATTACTTCAGATGGTAAAATTTTTGTAACAGACCTAAATGATGATCTTACTGCCACTGTTTTTCAAAACAGCATTATAGTTGAAAAAGGAGAATGGTCAGATGTGGCAGAGGATATTGTTTATGAGCAAGAGTTGATTGACCATTTTACAGATGATGAACTTGGTAGTCCTACTGATGTAAAAATTGCATTTGGTGCTGATGGCCAAATTGGGTATATGACCGTTTTGTCAGATGATGGAAGTGCCGAAGCTATCAGTGGATTCAAAGGATTGTATCCTGTTATTTTTAAAACTACTGATGGCGGAATCAACTGGGATGATTTGGGTGGTATTCAGCTGGGAGGTCCTGAAGGTTTAGACGGTATCGTAAATGGATTGCTCACTGACGAACAAATTGCAGAGCTATACGAAGAACCGCTGCCAGAAAGAGTCGAAATTCCTTATACAACCGCTTTTGATCACGATATCATTGTGGATGCAAATGGAAATTTACATATTGCTGTTGTAATAGGTATTACTGCCGAAACAGCATACTCTATTACTACAGGTATTCCTAACATCCTTGGAGCTTACGATATTTATACAACCGATGGTGGCGAAACCTGGCATGCTATTAAAATGGGTAGTCTGCTTCAGTTCCGTGGAACCTGGGGTGACATCAGTGATGATAATCGCATTCAGATTACTGCATCCGATGATCGTGAATTCATTTTTGTAAGCTGGAACGATTCTGACCTGGATGATGCAGAGGATAACAGTCGTCCAGATGTTTTTGTTCGTGGCATGAAACCAAATCCATGGGGAACAGCTGATTTAACCTGTGTTGAAGGCAACCCGGAGCCAACTAACGTAACCCTCTTCTCAGAAGGTATGTGGAATGCCACTTTTATCAGTGTTGCTGCAAACACACGTGAAGCAGATGGCAGGTATTATATCCCAATGGTTTACCAGGCATTACAGAATGGCAGTGATGTAGATCCTGTTCAATTCAAGTATATCAAGGACTTCTATTTTACGGATGCAGACTTTTGTATTGTTGGAAACGAAGAAATTACAGCAGTAAAAGGCTTGGAAGTTGGTCAAAACTTTCCTAATCCTTTCAGTAATGCAACTAATATTCAGTTAAGTTTAGCTAATGCAAGTAATGTTAACCTTGAAGTTTACAACATCACTGGCCAGAAAGTTATGTCTATGGATTATGGCTACAAAGCAGCTGGTAGCTTCACCCTGACGATCAATGCAGATGAACTACCAACAGGCGTATATTTCTACACCGTTGAAGCTGGTAATGAGAAAGTAACGCGCAAAATGATTGTGCAGTAGATTTGCGTTTTTTATAAAAAAGAGGATGGTCTTTGATTATTGACCATCCTCTTTTTTTACTTCTTAAATTAAAGGATTAGAAGCAAGTAAGAACTGAATGTGAGTCAATAATTGGCAATGTATAGCCGTGGTTAGGATTAAAAGTTCCTTGGAGACTACTACTACCTTGATAAGAACAGCCATCATGATTATAGTTAACTAGTGCTGTTATCACACCAGTATAGGTGCCGGAGGCTATTTTCACATGAAACTCATTCAACACATAAGGGGTTAAAGTTATGTTTCTTACCACTTCATCGAAAGCACCATCATTACTTTTTATTGTTAAAGTAGCATCTATACTATAAGAGGATTGTGGAAAATTAGTTATCTCAACGGCAATTGTGAAGCCATGTGGCACCTTCTTTTCATCTGCAACTCCTGTTGAATTAAACATAACCATTATTAGGAAAGCAGAAAAGATTAATTTAAAAGTTTTCATCGTTTGTAATTTTAAAAAGTTATTTAATTAATAGATTTTAAGCGAGATATGCCACCTCAATAAATAATTACAGAGGTGGCACAATTCGATCGAATTTGTTCTTACCCAGCCAAAAGATATGTTTTGTTGTATAATTAGGCACATTTTGTTGCCGAAAAAAAACCGGCCAAAAATAGCTAATATAAAAATGATCAAGAAAATAGTTTATTCGGAATACAGCAAATTGCCTGAATATATGAAACAGTGGTATGGGGGGGGTAAAGACTTGAAAAACAAATACTTAGGCTGTTTTAATTATTTATTGATTGTTGTCATTGCAAAACTAAAATTTATTTTTAAATACTGCATTAATTCTATCAATTATTTCTTCGTTGATCAGTTGGGCAAAAGTTGGTTTTAATACCGAAGAGTTTAATTACCGTCATGTCTGGATGCGTTTCTCAGAAGATTATGGCCAAACCTGGAGCGAATACACTGACCTTACCAATGATATCTTCCATATCTTCAGTGAGTGTATTTTCTTGTCTGTTGCTTCTAATGTATATGAAGATGTGCATGTATTATATCAAACTGATAATACTCCCGGGCTAAATCAACGTTTCGAAGAGCATGCTGTCGTTGATAATAATATCGTACACCTGCCAGTAGCAACTGTTGTTGGTATCAACGAAGCTCCGGCAAATATCGTTGGCCTGGAACAGCTTAGTCCTAACCCGGCTTCCACTACAGCCAATGTTTTGATTAATGTTGACCGGCCTACAATGGTTGAAATGAGCCTGGTAAATATTTTGGGTCAGGTGGTTTACTCTCGCAGTGAGAGTTTGAGCTTTGCTGGTCCTCATAACCTTAAGCTCGACGTAAGCAGCTATGATACGGGTATTTACTTTGTTAAAGTAAAAGCCGGAAATAGTGTAGTTGCTAAAAAGTTGATGATCGACTAAATCACATTAGACTAATATCGAAAAAGGCTGCCCCAACAAGGCAGCCTTTTTTATTTGTTTTGCAAGCGCTTGGCACCATTGTCATGCTTTTCACAAAAGTGCACTGTACTCAATGTGTTGAAAATATGCGCTGAAATCAAAGGGCAGAAAAAATATTTCCCCAGGCACAGCGTAGTTATTTCAGAACCGCTTATCGAAACAGCGCAGGATAGTTTATGTAGGTGCAAGCTTGTTTAAATACCATTGCAACGCGATATAAACAGCATCCCATCAGTCAGCCTACTATTTTTGATATGCAACCGGTTGCGCACTTAATCTGTACACTATTGCGACCTGGCATACCGTGTTAACTGTGTTTTGACTTATCTTTGTAAAGCACACGAATACCTTAACACAATAAACCATGCACAAACTATTCACCCTTATCCTTTTATTTGTCTCGGTTTGGCTGCAAGCCCAGGTCATTACCACTGATCCAACTTTTGTAACAGATAACGATGCTGTCACCATCACCTTTTATGCTACCGAAGGCAGTGGTGGATTGGCAGGCTACACCGGAGATGTGTATGCCCATACCGGTGTGATAACCGAAAACAGTAGCAGCACTTCCGATTGGAAATATGTTGTTTCTGACTGGGGAGAAAACCTTCCAGAGACAAAACTTGTACGAATGGCACCTGATGTTTATACATTGAGCATAACACCAGATATACGAAGCTATTATGGTGTTCCGGAGGGTGAAGAAATATTACAACTGGCTTTTGTGTTCCGCAGTTCTGCTCCTGTGGGTGGTGCTTACCTCGAAGGTAAGACTGCCGAGAATGGCGATATTTTTTATGAACTCTACCAGGGAGGCTTGTCTGTCACAATCATCAGCCCCGAAACACCACAATTATTGCTCGAACCCGATGAATCTCTTGATGTGGTGGTGGCCTCTGTTGATGCTGAAAATACCAGCCTGTTTGTGAATGGTCAGTTAGTAGCGGAAACGTCATCCAGTGTACTGAATCATACCATCCCTGCTGGCAGCACGGGCTCAAACCTGGTAAAAGCAATTGCTATTGCCGGAAATGAAATGGTGGCCGACAGTTTTATGTATTTTGTGCGTCCTCCCGTACCTGTGGCAGCTTTACCAACCGGATTACAGGATGGAATTAACTACCTCAACGACACCACTGTAACCCTTGTCCTTCAAGCACCCTTTAAAGAATATGTGTTTGCAATTGGTGATTTTAACAATTGGCAGCTCGATGCAACAAATTATATGTACCGTACTCCCGATGGGCAACGCTATTGGATTGAGATTACAAGCCTGGAACCCGAAAAAGAATATGCTTACCAGTATTTTGTGGATGGTGAATTACGCATTGCTGATCCTTATACAAATAAAGTGCTCGATCCCTGGAATGATCGGTATATTCCCTCCTCTACCTATCCTGATCTTATGCCCTATCCTGTAGGCAAAACCAGTGGCATTGTTTCGGTGTTTCAAACAGCCCGGCCAGCCTATGAATGGACTGTTACTGATTTTGAAAAACCGTCACCCGAAGAGCTTGTGATTTATGAGTTGCATATCCGCGATTTTGTAGAGACCCGCGCCATCAAAACAGTAATGGATACCCTCGATTATCTCCAACGACTTGGCGTTAATGCCATAGAGTTGATGCCCGTTAACGAGTTTGAGGGAAACGACTCCTGGGGATATAACCCTTCATTTTATTTTGCAACAGATAAAGCTTATGGTACTACAGAAGATTACAAACGATTTATTGATGCCTGTCACCAGCGCGGAATGGCTGTGATTATCGACATGGTGCTGAATCACAGCTACGGACAATCGCCACTGGTACAGCTTTATTTTGATGCTAATGCCGGCGATTACGGACAACCAACTGCCGAAAACCTGTGGTATAATCAGGAATGTCCTCATCAGCCATATTGCTGGGGCTATGATTTTAATCACGAAAGTGAATATACAAAGGCGTTTATTGATCGTGTGAACCGGTTCTGGATTGAGGAATTTAAGGTGGATGGTTTTCGCTTCGACTTTACCAAAGGTTTTAGTAATGTAGTTGGCGATGGATGGGCATACAACAGTCAGCGTATTGCCATTTTAAAACGGATGGCGGATGAGATTAGGGAAGTTGATGCTGAAACCTACGTCATTCTCGAGCATTTTGCAGATAATTCAGAAGAGAAGGTGTTGTCTGATTATGGCCTGATGTTGTGGGGCAATATGAATTTTAGCTATAATGAAGCAACAATGGGATGGCTTCCTAATTCCAACTTTTCCGATGTGAGCTACAAGCAGCGAGGCTGGGATCAGCCGCATCTGGTGGGCTATATGGAAAGTCATGATGAAGAGCGCCAGATGTATAAGAACATCACTTTTGGTAATCAAAGCAATCCATCGCATGATGTGCGTGAGCTGAAAGTGGCAGTAAAAAGGAATGCAGCAGCTGCAGCCATGTTTTTGTTAGTTCCGGGGCCTAAGATGATCTGGCAGTTTGGCGAACTTGGCTATGATGTGAGTATTGAATTCGATTGCAGGGTTTGCCCCAAGCCTGTCCTTTGGAACTACCAGCAAAACTGGGACAGACGCTTGCTTTACAATTATTATAGTGCCTTGATAGACTTACGAAAATCACATCCTGTTTTTCGGACGGACGACTTTAGTCTGCAAGCTGTTGGGGCTGGTAAAGTACTTCGTCTGCAAGATGAGGACATGTCGGTGATTGTTGTTTCAAACTTTGATGTAAATGATCTCGAGAAGTCTCCGGGATTTTATCATACCGGCCAATGGTACGACTATTTCAGTGGTGAGCCTTTGGAAGTGACCGACACACAGCAGGAAGTAATGTTGGCTCCCGGTGAGTTCAAGGTGTTTACCACCAAACAACTCGACACGCCTGATTTTGTTGGTTTTGAAGAAAACATAGTGACCGGAGCAGTGGAGTTGAATGTTTATCCTAATCCGGTAGCAGATGAGTTGATTGTTGGTTTCGATCTGCAACAACCGACTCCGGCAATTTTGAAGCTATTTAATATTACTGGTCAGGAAGTGTTACGTTATGATTATGTGGGGGCGTCTGTCGGAAATCAGGAGTTAAAGTTGAATTTAAGTAGATTTAATTCTGGAATCTACCTTCTTCAGCTACAACAAGGCAGACAAATTAGCCAAACAAAAGTGATAGTGCAATAGAACTTAGAATCATATCCTGCGCTTCCTATTACATTTCTGACGGAAGGTTTTGCTATGAATTAATTTCATAGCAAAACCCCTTCAAGGTTTTTGTTTTCGTTGAGACCTTTTTTTATACAATAGCCCGAACCCTTTCTGGGTTCTTTATTGTGGCTAAGGGATTCCAAAAAACTTTACCAGAGCCCATTCAAAGTATTTATTATGAGTGCAGATTATGTGTCAAACTATGCCATATATCTCAATCGCGTATGTTAGTTCATCAAGTCATTTTAATTGAATTTTAGCCCGGGCCGGCTAGTGTATTCAGACAGAATGGCTTACGCTATTATAGCAATTAAATGAAGGAGAATTCCCACCAACCCAGAATGGGTTGTGCTTTAGAAGAATATCAATCAAAAGACAATTCATTCACCCTAAGCAGGTTGTGAAAAATATAATAGAATCTGAATCATTACAGACGCTAAAATTTACTTTTAACCCTGGCCGTAATGATTCAGATTTCCAAGAATATTAGTTTGAACTTTGCGAACATAGATCTGATGATTTGTATTCGCTGCCTGGTGCTGTCGCTTCAAAAGAAACTTTTATATAACCATTAGTAACATTTCCTACAGCTCCTGCTTCCATTTTCTTTTGTGAGCTGAGGGTTACGGTAAAATTCTGTGGCACTTCGGGATTTTGCATTTCCACCTTGCCGGTTTCATCATAGTAGTAAAAACTAGTGACCGTATAATCACCATCCACCTCAAGTTTGTAGGTTACATTGATACTTTCTTCAGTAAATTCGGTAGAACTAGTCTTTAAGTTGCAGGACATCGGACTGACTTTATCATCTTTTTTGCAAGATGAAAAAGACAAAATCATCAGAAAAATGCTACTCAGCAAGATCTTTGTAATTATTCTCATTGTTGTTGATTTTTGATTAATAAAAAGTGATTCATGTGTCAAACAAATTTTGACTTTTCAATCATATAACGAATGTGTGTGCCTTGTCCGGCCAAAACACCTTCGTCCCAAACCTTTAGGTTAAACACCAGTTTTCGGTCAGTTATTTCAATCAGTTCGCTTTCACAAACAAGCGTATTCCCTATTTTACTTGCTTTAAGATGCTTCATGTCAACAGCAAAACCTACTGTGGTAAGCTGGTCAGGAAGCTGTTGTTGTATGCTTGTATGTGCGGTCAATTCCATCAAGGCGATCATGGCAGGAGTGGCCAATACAGGCACCAGTCCTGATCCATAAGCCACCGCAGTATCTTTTTGTGATACAATTAATTGTTGATTTCCTTTGGTATGTGGTATTAAATTGATAGGCATACCTAATCAATAAATATCAATTCAATTTTTTGCTTTAAATCGGGATGCAGACTTAGCGCAACCGGGCAGCTTTGTGAAATCTTTGTCAGAATCTTTTTCTGTTTATCGGTGTAGTGATGTTCCGGGAAAAGCAAGCGGATATGTACCTCGGAAATCCTCCTCGGATTGGCTGCCATAATTTTGGTTACCTCGGCTTGAGTGCCATCTATCATAAAACCATGCTCACGCGCTGCGATACCCATAATGGTTAGCATACAACTTCCGAGTGCTGTGGCTACTAAATCGGTTGGCGAAAACACTTCTCCCCGTCCCTGGTTATCAACAGGTGCATCGGTAAGCACTTTTGTTCCTGATTGCAGGTGGGTCATCTCAGTTCGTAAGTCGCCGGTATAGTGTATTTTTGATGTCATTCTTTGTTGTTAGCGAGCAAATGTAACAAAATAATATTATAGACATAAAAAAAGCCTCCCGATATCACATCGGAAGGCCCAAACCAAATTAAAACAAAACGTTGGGATTAGGATTATTTCTTGTCAGCCTTTTTATCATCTCCGCAGGCTTCTTTTTTTGCTTTTGTGTCGCAGCATGAAGATTTTGCATCTTTGCAGCTGGAATCTTTAGTCTTTTTCTTTTTGTCGTCTTTTTTGTCTCCGTCCTGATTAAGGGCAATTTCAGCATTATTTGAGGCAACAACAGTTTGTATTCCAGCAGTTCCAAAGGCAAAAAATGCAACGAAAGAGAGAATTAAAGCGGCTTTTTTCATATCAGTATTTTTTTTGGATTTTAACTAGAGCAAATGTACGTTTGCAAAGAGGCACTGCTTGTTAAGTGGCTGTTAATAACTGTTAATGAAATGTTAAACAGTTAATTTTATTGGCTTGGAGCTTTGCTAAAGGTGAAATTTATTTCATTATGAACATTTTAGTTTAAGTTTGCTTTGGATTTCGCTTTGGTTTTGAATTATGAATATAAGACTTTTTAACACCATTATTATACTGGCTTTTGTGGCATTGCTTGGTGTTGTTGTGATGCAGGTGTATTGGGTGCGGAATGCTATTGAACTTAAAGAAGAACAGTTTGATAACAGCGTGCGCATCGCTATGAAGTCAGTTTTGAACAGATTGCTGGAAGATCATACTGATTCGGCTATCAAACAGTTGAATTCAACACACCCTTGTGTGAATGAGAAAAAAGAGGTTGCCGATGTAATTTCACCAAAGGTACTCGACTCGCTGATCAGCGCAGAGATGCAGTGCATGCGCGTGGGCGATGCTTATGAATACATGATTTACAACCGAAGTAATCATCGTTTGGTGATGGGAAATGCCAGGCTGTTTGTTGATGAGCTTTTTATATCAGAACATCAGCAAAGTATTGAGGCTTTGTTTAGCCCGGGCGATTATTATTTCAGCATGTATTTTCCGCGCAAATCACAGCAGCTATTTTTTCAACTGTCAGTTTGGATGTTGCTGTCGGCTTTGTTTCTGCTTGCGGTGATAATTGGTTTTTGGTACACCGTGAATACAGCGATTAAACAGAAGAAAATCTCAGAGATGAAGAATGATTTCATCAACAATCTGACGCATGAGTTTAAAACTCCGATGGCAACCATCAACCTGGCTTCCGAAATGTTATCAAAACCTATGGTGCTTCAGAATCTGGATAAAGTCCAGTCGTATGCGCGGGTGATTCATCACGAGAATGAGCGACTACAGCATCAGGTTGAGCAAATATTGCAGATCGCGCTACTCGACAGAAATGAAATACAACTGCAGCCAAATCATTTTAATATGGGTGAGCTACTTGCTGATTTGATAGAAGGATTTAACATCAGAGCCGAAGATGTGGGTGGAAAAATTACTTTGAAATCGCCGGGCAATGAGGTTTATATAAAAGGTGATCGTTTGCATCTGGCTCAGTTGTTTTCGAACCTGATTGATAATGCCCTGAAATACAATGATAAGATTCCTCAGATTCAAATTGAGCTTAGCAGGGATGAGGAAAATGTACGGGTGGCAGTAATTGACAACGGAATCGGTATTTCGGCAACAGATATCGATTTAATCTTTAAAAATTTTTACCGGGTTCATACCGGAAATATTCATGATGTAAAAGGCTTTGGCATAGGCCTTTATTATGTTGAAAAAGTCGCAAAACTGCATGGCGGAAAAGTGCAGGTTGAAAGTGAATTGCATAAAGGTAGTACTTTTGTTGTACAACTACCTGTTGTGGGAAAAAACGCAAAACAATGACAAACGCTGAACAACTCTCAATTTTATTGGTTGAGGACGATTCAAATCTAAATATGATTTTAAAGGATTTTCTAGAGTTGATGAATTATCGAGCAGTAACAGCTTCCGATGGTTTGGCGGGACTGGCAATTTTTCGAAATCAAAACATTGATCTTTGTATTTTGGATGTGATGTTGCCAAAAATGGATGGATTTACACTAGCCCAGGAAATCAGAAAGCACAACCCCAACATTCCGATTATTTTTTTAACCGCCAAGTCGCTTAAAGAAGACCGTTTGAAAGGCTTTCAGTTGGGATGCGACGATTACATTACAAAGCCCTTTAGCACGGATGAATTGCACCTTCGTATCAAAGCTATCATGCGTCGTTGCATCAAGCAATTACAGCAGCAACAAGAGGAAAAGTTTCAGCTGGGCAAGTTTCGTTTTGATGCAAAAAACCTTTTGTTGCATTCCGACTTTGGCGATCAAAAGCTTACCCGTAAAGAGGCTGCACTGCTCAAATTGTTGTGTGAACATAAAAATCAGGTGCTCACACGCGATGAAGCCTTGCATACGATCTGGGGCGATAACGACTATTTTATTGGTCGCAGCATGGATGTTTTTATCGTGAAACTCAGAAAATATCTGCGTGAAGATCCGAATGTCACCATCAGCAATGTGCATGGTGTTGGCTTTAAACTTGAAGTAAAAGAATCAAAAGCATAACTACTGAGCATGACAAGAGAATCGAAAACCATGTCGGGTATCGTATTGCTTACAGTGCCAACGATTATTTTTGGCGGGAACTTCATACTCAATCTTTTATCCGGTGCCCATCTACAGTTTGAGCTCACCAGTTTTCAGGTGGGCATGTTCAGGGCAGGTCATGGTCATGCCGGGATGCTTATCATACTCGCGATAATTGCACAGATATTGGCCGATCACTGCCATTTGGGCGCGATGTGGATATGGATTGTGAGGATTGGATTCCCCTTTTCAGCAGTTTTAGTGAGTGGTGGTTTTTTTGTTGCTGCTGCAGGTTCAGGCCGCACCGAGCCCAATGCCATGATATTTATGGTTTATGTGGGTATGCTCCTGCTTGCTGCTTGTTTGGTGGTGCTTGGCATTGGTCTGCTTCGGAAGTAGTCAATTCAAATCTGGACGGATTATACACTATGCTGTCATTGCATAGAATAGTCTTTATTATGAATGCCAAACACGCTAACAATCACTACATTGCCGGCCCTCCAAGCTCATAATAAATCACTGGCCTGAGCAGGTTGTCAAAAGTAAAGTATTGCAGCAAAACCAAATCTTTCCCGTTATCGAGCAAGCCATACAAACGGTCAAAGTCTTCTTCGGCATCCTCTATTGAGAGCCCGATATTTTCGTAATACACTAATTTACGGTAAGTTGTCAGCTGTTGTGTATCGCCCTGATGCGTTACCAATGTTAATCGGTGCATAAAAGGCGAATTAATAATCGAATCCTGTCGTTTGGGTGGCAGGGAGTTCGTTAGTAAAGATTCGAATCGCACATCGTGGAAGGCAGTCAGAAAGTTCAATACGCGCAAAGTATCGTATGCCGGCACCTCAAACTGATCAGCAGTACGTATCAGTTTGTAGCTGTGTTTGCCTACATTCTCGATGCGGAAGCTCTGATAGGGTTCTTCATTAAACTCTAGAGTAACAGACTTAATATCAGCAAGATTTTTATTAAATATGGTGTGATCTCGCCAGTCGTCTTCTACCGGGGTATAACGTGTCATCACAAAACCCCTGAATCCGGGCAGATAAGTAACAAAGGCTTGATCGGCTCCTTCGCGAAGCATATAGGTTCCTAAATTGTCCTTTGTAACATCACCAACGTAATATACCTTGGTTCGTTTTTCTCGTGGAAAAAGCTTTATCCTGTCGAAAAGATTGATCCGATGTATGTTTTGATAGACTTCAACCTTAACTCCAATACTTGCCAGGCGACCAACAACATTGGCATGGCTTGCCAGCGAAACAGGATTGCGCACACGAATGCGATACATCGTAGTTAGTATCTGATCCACTTTACGTGGGTGTGCGTTGTATTTTCCGTTTAAAACCCAGCCTTTTGCTTTTCGCTCCAACAATACTGTATTGGTATCAAGGTCGGCCAGAAAAATTTTTGTAACAGATGCCGTATCATATACCGCAAAATCGGCTGCTGCGCCTTCGAGGGTTGACAGGTACCGGTTGTTCCAAACCAGTAAAACAGCGATTGATGCAAGTAATAACAGGAGAATTGCAATATAACTTTTTCTTTTACTCATAGCTTGATTCTATTTTATCGTGTGAAACGTTTTTTTCTGAGCCACGCAAAAAGCAATCCGCTCAGTAAGATAAACAAAACTGGCAAAACAGTATTAAAGAGTTGCCATTGCAATCGCTGGGCACTGACTTTATTAGCGTCGAGCAGCCGAAGTTTCAGTTCGCGCGAGCGAATACTAATCAGCCCTTCACCCTCGACCAGATAGCTCACTGCATTCAAAAGGAAGTTCTTGTTTCCAAAGGTCTGACGGGTATATTGGTCATAGCCCAGTGGTAGCGGATAGCCTTGTTGCAAATGAAATTGGTTGCGGGCCATATCGCCATCAGCAATCACAATCATGGCTGTTGGTTTGCTTTCTTCCTTAAAACCAATCTCGCCGCTTGTACTTATCTCGGCAGGCATACGGTTGGCATATAATGAAGGAAATTTACCTTCGAGGAGCCAGGCAGCTGTTTGTCCGCTTCGGTTGAAAACCCTGGGATCAGGATCGCTTTGCAACAGGGTCAGAGAAATGAGTGCCGGTGTGCCAGCAATACGGGTATAACCTGATGTTTTGAGCAAAGGAGTTTTGCGTATGCCTTCGCGAATCAAGGTATCAATACTGCTAACAAATTCAGCTTTTACGGCATTCATATTTCTTACCATTGGATGTCCGGAGGCCGCTTCGAGCAAAGGAAAATAATACCACCTAAAGAAGTCAATCTGTGGTCTGCCGCCTGATTCTCCGGTTCTGATGCCCAGCGCAGCCGCATTCAGATCAAGCAGCAGGTTTTTGTTGAGCCTTACCCCATACTTAAAAAGCTGATCATCAAGGTTAACATTCAAATCTACCCCAACAGTTGATTCAGCCGTTTTCAGGCTGTCCATCGAAGCTTTCACCGGATCGATCATCCAAAGCACCTTGCCTCCATGCATGATATACTGATCCAGAATAAACTTGTCTTTTTCATCGAAAGGCTGCTGTGGCTGTGCAATTACGATGGCATCATAGTTTAGCAGGATGTCTGATCTTCCGCTTTTGTCGGGTTCGGTTCTGCGTGTTAAAGCGTTAAGCCTTCCATTAAGGGTAATAAAATCAATCCGGTAATTTTGCAAAAGTGTTTGCGTAAAATCATAAAGATGATCTTCATCCAGTTCGCCATGTCCTTCGATAAGGGCTATGGCGGGTTGTTGTAGCCGTGTTACTTTGTTAATGATGTCAGCGAGTTTGTACTCAAGGTTTTGTGCTGAAGCATTCAGTGCAGCTTCGGGACTCATATTTAGCTGGGTTTCCAGAAAATCAACAGCCAGTTCTTTGTCGCGGTAATTGACCAGTGCTCCGGGAAAGATGAGCTGGTTTTTCATGCCTTCGTTGGTACGTACCTGCAAATCAGTAGGATTGAGGCCTGCTTCAACCAATAATTGATAAGTGGCTTGCCGATCTTGCTCGTCAGTACTCTCGGAGGGATTAACAAATTTGTATTCCACAAACTTGCTATAAGCCCTGAATTCATCCAGCATCTCACGGGTTTCTCGTCTTAATTTTTTGAAACCAGCAGGGAAATCGCCCTCCAGATAAACCCTGAAATACACATAATCATCCAACTGGGTAAGAATGTCGCGCGTAGCCTTCGAAAGGGTGTATCTTTTTTCGCTGGTGAGGTCGATGCGGGTAAAAACAAAACTGCCAATGATGTTGAGTAAAATAATCAACACAATCACAATCCCAAATTCTGAAAGGGCAGTACGGAGTGAATTGGCCCGCGATGAACCGGAATGTTTTTCTGTATTGTTTTTTACCATTTTCTACTTGCCAAACTTAGTTTTGTGAAACTTAAAAACAAAGCAATCACACTCAAAAAATAAAGTACATCACGACTGTCAACAACACCGCGGCTAATCGAGCTGTAGTGTGATGCGATGCCCAGGTTGCGGATAAACAAGTCAATCGGGCCGAAAAGCGACAGACTGTAAATCATTTCAAATCCCAGGTACATAAAGCCACTCACAAAAACTGCCAGGATAAAAGCGACCAATTGGTTGTCGGTTAGCACGCTCGAAAACATTCCGATAGCTACAAAAGCAGCAGCCAGAAAAAACAAACCGATATAAGAACCCCAAATTCCGCCGGCATCCAGGTTTCCGGGTGGTAAACCTAATTTATAAACAGTAAAATAGTAAAGCAGTGTGGGCAATAGTGCAATGGCAACAAGCGTAAGGCTGGCCAGATATTTGGCCATTATCAGCTGAAAATCGGAGATGGGTTTGGTAAGCAAAAGCTCGATGGTGCCAGAGCGTTTCTCATCAGCAAAACTGCGCATGGTGACGGCCGGAACCAAAAACAGAAAAACAAAGGGTGCCAGGATGAACAAGCCGTCGAGATTGGCATAGCCAAAATCGAGTATGTTAAATTCGTTGGGGAAAACCCACAAAAACAAACCCGTAATGAGCAAAAAAACGGCAATCACCAAATATCCGATCAGCGAACTGAGAAAGCTGCTGATTTCCTTTCTGTACAATGCAATCATAGGTTGAGCCTCCTTAATGGTGGACAAAAATACATTTTTTGAGGCATTTAATCTGTATGGCTCAGTTAAAGGGATAATTTTTAAAGCTTTTTAACCACTCCTAGCGGATTGAAAAACAACTCCAGTCAGAACATTTTGTGATGGCAAAAGTTTATTCCTGCATTAATAATACAACATTCTTATGCAGGCTTCAATTCAAATTGTTCCTGATGTTCGGGCAGTGCAATGTTTTTAAAACCTTTCTTTTTCAGTAATCTGGCATAATGCTCCCGGGCTTCTTCATCTCCGTGAACCAAAAAGAGTTTCTTGATTTTGTCGGCTTGCTGGCATTCCAGGTAATCTGACATTTCCTTGTAGTCGCCATGCCCACTGAATGCATCTATCTTATAAATATCAGCTTTGATATGGTGTGGATTACCGAAAATAGAAATGTCTTTTTCTCCGCTTAAGATTCTGGCACCCAGCGTCCGGGGTGCGCAATAACCTACGGCTAATACGCTGTTTGCCGGATTGTCCACATTGTTGGCCAGGTGATGCTTTACCCTTCCGGCCTCCATCATGCCCGAAGCAGAAATGATCACACAAGGTTCTTTTGATTGGTTCAGTTTTTTGGAGTCGTTCACGTTTTTGATGTAATGCAAGGTGCCAAATCCAAAAGGATCGTTATCATTTTCCATCACCTGCTGCACTTCAAAATTGAACTGATCATAGTGCATCCTGAAAATATCCGTTGCATTTACCGCCAGCGGGCTATCCACATAAATGGGAATTCGTGGCAGCTTTCCTTCGTTGTAAAAATTATTCAGCAAATAAACTACCTCTTGTGTTCTGCCAATGGCAAATGAAGGAATGATCAGCTTGCCTTTTTTCTCAACACAGGTATATTTAACAATGCGAAGCAGTTCATCTTCAGCACCTTGTTTGTCCTGATGAAGCCGGTCGCCATAGGTTGATTCAGTGATCAAATAATCGCACTGTGGAAAGGCATCTGGTGGACGCAGCAGGTAATTGTCGGGCCTGCCAATATCACCGGTATAGCCAATACGCGTCATAGTACCCATTTCGTCCACTTCGAGTGTAACGACAGCACTACCCAACATATGACCAGAGTTGGTAAACTTCACCTTCAGGTTGTTATCGATACGAAACTTTCGGTTTGGTGCTACCCCAATAAACAACTCCATGCAATGTTGCGCATCTTTTTGGGTGTAAATGGGCTCGACTGGTGGCAATCCCTGTCGCGATCTTTTCTTGTTGAACCAGTGCGTATCATGTTCCTGTATAAAACCCGAATCGGTCAGCATAATCGCACACAAATCGCGGGTAGCATGGGTACAAATCACTGATCCCCTGAATCCTTGTTTATAATAATAAGGTATCAGTCCCGAATGATCGATATGGGCATGGGTGAGGATGATATGATCCAGCTCTTCGGGGGCAAAGCTCAGTTCGCGATTCATCTGGTCGGTTTCGAGACCTTTTCCCTGAAAAGAACCGCAATCCATAAGGATTTTTTTTCCATGATCGGTAGTGATCAAATGCTTGCTGCCGGTAACTTCACCTGCAGCTCCAAGAAATTGAATATTCATACGCTTGATTTAATTTACCCGCATCTTGTATGCCGGTAAAAATTTCCTCTAAGGTACGAAATCTGTTTTTATTCGATGGTGAATGGCAGATTATCTTTCCTAAAAACTTTGACATCCGGATTGTATTTAAAATTATTCTTTTGTTGTGTCAGCTATGTATATCAGCAAAAAAAAGAGGTTTACCCAATTTAGGTAAACCTCTTTATCAGTATTAGAGTTGAAATTTAGTTCTTCTCAATTGAAAAAGTTGGCACTTGTCCGGCCAGATACAGATGGATGGTATAATTACCATCTTCTGTGATTTGAATATTGGGCCCGTCTTGTTCAAGGGCTTCCGGAGTTCCGCCGAGGTTGATTGCCCAGTCGTCGTTAGCTCTGAACTTCATCTCTCCAACAACGAGGTCAACCGTTATGGTCATGGATTGGTTAACAGCATCCCAGGTCATATCCTGGTCGGCATCCCAGCCACCCGGTGTAGCACTTCCGATCAAACCCCAATAATTTGCTGAATAAGTATAAGCATTCGGATTACTTAAGTCGAGGATCATATAATAATCGGCTTCAGTAGCCACCGGAATATTGTCGCCACCATCATTAAGCGTTTCGTCACCGGCTGAGCTTCCATAATTGTAAGCCCAATCGTGATTAGCTCTGAACTTAAATTCCTCAGCGGTAAGGTGTAATCCGCCTCTCCAGGTTTTGGTGTAAGGATCGTAAGTTAAACCAGTTTCATCGTCCCAGCCAAGCGGAGTTGCGCTACCAATAACACCCCATTCAGTTGCAACAGCAGTGTAAGTTAAGGTAGCAGCATCCACATTGATTTTATAATATCCGGCAGGAGAAGTAATGTTATCACCAGCAGGATCCAAAACGCCATCGCCACCGCCATAGTTAGGGCCGTCCCAGTTGGGTTGTGTTGCCAGTTTCCATTGGTTGGAGGCATTGGCCATATACACATATCCTTCCAGGTTATCTGAAGAAGTTTCCAGACTTTGGATAAAGGGTGAGGTAGCCGGATCCCAGTCATTCATTCCTGATTCAGGATAGCTGGCAGCAACATAATCACCAGGGACATACCAGGTTCTGGTAAGTATCACGATTTCAGGTGTTACGAATGATAAAACTTCGCCATAGGCCGTGCCGGCACTATTGGTAGCATAAGCCCTTACATAATAGGTGGTATCATCCATTAATCCAGTCATTTCCGAAACAAAAATGCCTAATCCGGTGCCGTCTGTTGTAAATAAACTACTGTCAATCGTAGGCATGTTGTCGAGGCTGTAACAAACACCTCTTGCAGTGATTTCGGCACCGCCATTGGTGAGTACTTCACCACCGCTTTTTGCAGATGTGCCGGTAATATCGGATACGGCTGCTGTTGTAACGGTTGGAAGAATTGGAAGTGTGGTAAAATTAAACTCTTCACCATACAGTACTCCACCAGCTGTTATCACGTAAGCACGTACATAATAAGTCGTTACATAATTAAGACCAGTGATTGTAACCGTAAAGGCGGCCTCATCCAGATCGTCGTTGTAAACAACTTTATTGTCTTCAACCGTTGGATTGGTTTGGGTGCTATAGCAAACACCTCTTTCGGTGATGCCATCGCCTTCAGCTATTACAAATCCCATCACAGTAGCCGACTCTGAGGTGACGTTTTTAACCTGTGCGGTTGTAAGCTCGGCATCGAGTTTTACATTCGGGTTTTCTTTGGTGCAGGCAACGACCATAAAGGCTAGCACAACCATTAAACCCATTATTTTATAAGCTGAAATTCTTTTCATAGTTATATTTTTATTTGTGATTTTTTCAAAAAACTACGGCTGCTCACTGTGTTTATGAGCACAGTGATGCAGACCGAGTATTAGAATTTAGTTTTTATCAATTGTACAGGTTCCGGTTTCATCATTGATGATAGTCAGCGTAATGGTGTAATTACCGGCACTGATTGGAATATCGTCTCCTCCCTGAGTCAGATTGTCAGGTGTTCCGCCAAGATTCCATGCCCATCCATCATTTTTCCTGAATTTGATATGTCCGTCTATCAAATCAAGCGTAATGTACCAGGTACCATTTGCAGGATTGTAGTCCATTTTTTGGTCAGGAGCATCCCAACCATTAGGAGTAGCCGAACCTACAAGACCTATCATATAAGCTTCCATGCTATATGTAAGTGCTTCTATATCTGCTGTAAGAAGATGATAACCCAAATCATCAGCTATTATTCCATCGCCATCAACCACGAGATTTGAACCAATAGCACCATAAGTGATGTCAGTATCCGGATTATACAGGGTAAATGGCTGTTCAGGATCCAGCTTCACATAGCCACTATATTGACTATTGCCGGCAGCTGATTCAATTTTTTGATCAACACCGGAACCAATCAGATCAAGGCGTGGCAATCCATAAACAAGTACCGTAGCTGTTTTGGTTTCAGAAAAATATTCAAATGGATCAGTACTGGTTCCGGGGGCACCAGTACCGGCATCAACTACCAGCAAGGAGCGAATCCTGAAATCAACCGATACTTCCACATCAGCAGGCAACAGTCTGAGCAATATACCATTCAGGTCACTTACTTGAAATTTGATTTCATCAACAGAAACTCCTGAGAATATTCTAACAGACTCAGCAAAGTTTGTTCCTGCAACGGCGGCTTCCAATGAATAACTAGCTGAAGCCTGGAATCCGGGATCCACAGCATTTCCCTTGAATACAATGGTATCGGATGCCATTGAACGATCAAAGATCATATCAGGAATGCTATTGATTGTGGGTGGATTTGGATCAGTGAGCATTATCACTTTTTCCTCGTCTTTTTCACAAGCTGAAAAAAGGCCTGCTAAAGCAATAACACTTATTATTAAGATCAATTTACTTTTCATAGTTTTATATTTTAAGTGTTAATAACCAGGATTTTGAACAATATTTGGGTTGGCAGCAACTTCTTCTGAAGGGATGGGGTAAACATTCAGGTGATTACTGGTCTGGGTTCCGTTATAAACGCCACCTTTCCATGCCCAGGTATAGGTCCCTCCTGTGAATTCTCCATAACGAATCATATCAGTACGACGTTGGCCTTCATAATAAAATTCACGACCACGTTCGTCCAATAAAAATTTCTCATCAAGCTGGCCAGCTGTGATATTTCCAGAGGAATTACCATAAGCACGCTCTCTGATCCTATTAACATCAGCAACTGCTGTTGCAAGGTCACCGGTTCTGTAGGCAGCCTCAGCACGCATCAAAATGGCATCGGCATAACGGAAGATCGGGAAATCAGTATCGGCATAAGCCGGATTGCTTGGAGGTGTTACAGTGTCGCCGGCATAACGGGCTGTAAATTTGTACACACCAATTCCATAATCTCCGCTTGATGAAGCACTTGGGATATCAGGACTTTGTTTAACCCTAAGGTAAACCCGTTTGTCATTACTTTGGGTAAAGAATGGATCGGTGTCCCATGGAACAGGATTTCCGCCGTAAGTAGCCAAAGTGTCGATCATAACATTAAGGAAATGTTTGGTCGCTCTGTTTCCGTTCCAGTTAGTATTGGAGGTCAGCCCGTGAAATTTTTCAGCTCTCAGATAAACAGCGTCGGAGCTGGATTCGATGATAAAGGTTGTACCAACATAACCCTGGATATTTGTTCCATCCTGTGCCCAGGCAAAGATCATTTCCTGATTGCCTCCGTCACGGCCGTTATCAGCACTAAAGTTTTTGCGGTAGTCAGGATCTAGTGAATAGGCACCACTATTGATTACCTTATTCGTATAAATCAGTGCACTGTCGTATTTTGCTGTTTTGGTGTAAACTTCAGCGTTCAGGTATAATCTGGCAAGCAACATCCAGGCAGCACCTTTATCTGCATTAGGATAGGAAAAACCAGGCTCGCCCAGTTGGTCTTCGATACTGTGCAGTTCGGAAACAATATAGTTGAAGAGTTTGGTACGGGCAGTTTGGAAGTCTGTATCAAGTTGTGAAGGGTAAAAATTTCCAACAATGTCATCTTCCGTAGTAAAAGGAGGATTTCCAAACAGATCGAGATACCAGTAATAAGCCAAAGCTCTTAGGAATCGGGCTTCTGCACGATAGCGAATTATATCTGGTTCGGTACTTTCACTGGTAAGTCTGATGAAGTCGTTGGCATAAGTAATACTCAATCCCAGGCGTTGGTAAACAGCCGTAAGGAATGGATTACTCGAACTCCATGTTTGGGTGTTGAGGTCGGCAATACCCACATCACCCCAGGCACAAATGGCTTCGTCGGTAGGTAATTCCTGAAGATTCCACAAGGCCCTCATGGTAGTAAAGAAGTTTTCGTCGGGGGCTGTGATATCAGCACCGCCGTTTGCACCTTGTCCGGCAATAATGAAGCTGGCATAAACTTTTGCCATCACCTGTTCCATATAGGCAGGATCGTCAAACAGGTTTCCGGAGAGAATGGTGTTTGGATCTTTTGGTTTCACGTCGAGATCCTTCATACAGGAAGCGACCATCAAACCAGTAAAGATAACTGCTAGGATTAATATTTTCTTTTTCATTTGAACTAATGTTTTTTAGATTAATAACCAATGCTCACACCTAATAAGAAAGTACGTGGTCTGGGATAGAAATTGTTATCTATACCACCATCCACTTCCGGATCCAATCCGGAGTACTTGGTAATAGTGAACATATTTTGAACCGTAAAGCTCACACGTGCATTCAATTTTTTGTAGAAATCATTAAAGGTATATCCTACTGAGAAGTTATCCAGTTTAAAGAATGAGCCATTTTCAACAAAATAGTCGCTCGTGAACTGCCTTTTAATGAAACGTGTGTCATCAAGTAATTTAGTCTGATTACGCCAGTAACCGATCTGATACATCTGGTCGATAGAGGCTCCTGCTGCAACGGCATTGTAAACATAATTGCCAAGGCTAATGCGTGAGGAAGCAGCAACATCAAAGTTTTTGTAGTTAAAATAGAACGATAGCCCCATCAAATAGTCTGGTGCAGGATTCTTATAGATGTACTTGTCTGAATTGTCGCCACCAACAGCACCGCCATCACCCGAAAGGTCAACATATAAACCTTCGATTGGGTTGCCATTGGCATCGTAAACCTGTTGATTCACAAAGAAGGAATAAGCAGGATAGCCAACCCTGGTAACTTGATTTTGGCCAGTGAAAGCATCACCATAAAGTACACCAATAAAATCAGGATCGTCAGATGCAAGCAATTTTGTGATTTTATTTTCATTGTAGGTAAGGTTAAACCCGATATTTAACGACATATCAGGTTTTGATATCGGAATCAAATTTAAGTTTAACTCTGCTCCTTTATTTTCAAGACTACCGATATTTGTTAACAAACGATTGGAAAAATTACTTCCGGTTGGAACTGTAATTTCGTTAAGCAAATCTTCAGTAACCCTTTTGTAGAGGTCAAACGAGCCGGTTATCCTGTCGTTGAAAAATCCAAAATCAATACCGATGTTTTGGGTTGTGGTTTCTTCCCATTTGATATCGGGATCGAAAGCACTAGGCCTAAGCGTTGGAATGTAATGGCCATTAATGTAGTAATAACTTCCTTCTGATGAGGTTATGTACCGTGCCATGTATGGATAATAAGAACCAACATCCTGCTGACCGGTGATACCCCACCCAATGCGTAATTTCAGATCAGAGAGCACTTCAACATCTTTCAGGAAAGCTTCTTCATTGATTTTCCATGCGAAGGCAGCAGCAGGGAATATACCCCAGCGGTTGTCTTCCGAAAAACGTGATGAACCATCGTTACGAAGTGTGAAAGTTACTAAGTATTTTTCCATGAAGGTATAGTTCAAACGTCCAAAAAATGAAACCAGGAAATTCTCATTGTAAAAGCTTGAACTATCAGTTTTTTGATACGGGTGAGCATCGTCAACAATACCGCGGGTGTAATTGTCGCCTTCAACTTTAAAATGTTGCCACGAGTAACCGGCAGTAGCATCGATACGGCTTTGGATTTGTTTCAGATCTTTGGTATAGCTCAGGTAAAAATCAAGCAGGTCGTTGCTGTTTTTGCCCGTATAGTCGGTTAGTCTTCCCCACAATGGGCTGGTAATTACTGAAGGTGAAGTGGTTGGGCGGTTGTTGTGACCTTCGCTCTTTGTGAAGTCGGTAGCTAAATTCAAATTAGCTTTCAATCCTTTGACAAAAGGCATGCTATAGTCGAATTGAATGTTTCCGATGAATCTGTTTACAACTGAGCGGTTGTCGGCAGCTAATGCCTGTTCCACCGGATTAGGTGTGCCCAGGTTGGCATCATAATTCGACCATTGAAAATAGCCGGCTGAGTTAGGATTGCCATCCATAACAGGGCGGGTAGGACTCATATTAATAGAACTTCCCACAGCACCATTATCACCAAAGTTATGATTTGTATTCATGCCTTTGGCGTTGATATTCACTTTAAGTGTGTTATCAAAGAAGGATGGGGTGAGGTTAACAGCACCTGTAACTCTTTGCATGTCTGTGTTTTCCAGGATACCCCGCTGGTCGGTATAACCTAACGAAACACGATAGGGCAGATTTTTATACGAACCTGACAGCCCGATATTGTGGTCGTGCGATACTGCAGTGCGGAAAATTTCGTCCTGCCAGTCAGTGTTTTCTTTTCCAAGTTTCAGGTAGCTGTCGGCTCCAAAAATGTCGTGATAATCATAGGCTATCTTACGCATTTCGTCGCCCGAATACACATCAACAAATGCTGTAGGTGCCGAAATAGATACATTACCGTTATAGGTAAGTTTAAGCGGTGAGCCTATGGTACTTTTTTTTGTGGTAATCAATATTACTCCGTTGGAGGCGCGGGATCCATAAATGGCAGTGGCCGAAGCATCTTTGAGAACGGTGAATGATTCAATGTCATTTGGGTTAACAAACGACAGGAAGTTAGAACTTCCGGAAACGTTATGGTTGTCAATTGGGATTCCGTCAACGATAATCAATGGATCATTTGAGGCATTGAGTGAGGAGCCACCCCTGATACGAATTGTTGATCCGCTTCCGGGAGCACCTCCTGTTGAGGTGATTACCACACCGGCAGCTTTACCAACAAGAAGATCCTGTGGAGAGGTGATAACACCCCGGTTGAACTCCTTTGTACTTACTGTTGAAATAGAACCTGTGGCGTCACCTTTTTTTACCTGGCCATAACCAATCACAACAACTTCGCCAAGCCGGGTAACTGCTGGTTCAAGATTAACAATAATTTTGGCTGAGGATTGTACCGTTACCAATTGTTTTTGATAACCGACATAGCTAAACTCCAGCACGCTCCCTACACTGACATCAATGGAAAAATTACCATCAATATCCGTTGTAGTGCCAGATGTAGTGTTTTGAACCAAAACAGTAACACCCGGCAAAGAACTTCCATCTACGGCGTCAAATACGGTTCCACTTGCTGTGATTTCCTGTCCGACGGCTGTCAGTGAAAACACAGCAAGTAATAAAACCATAACACCTTTTAGAAAAGTAAAATGCTTGTTCATAAATAAATGATGTTTAAGGTTAGTGAATGAATTAATGTGATAAAATTCTTGTCAATTTTTTTCGATTGTGTAAATATACATAACATATATGTTAAGGTTTAAGAAATTGTTAAAATCTATTAATGATGATCATTTCAAACGATTGCATTTTTCGGTGAAATTATTTCTGTTTGCGTTTTATTGATTTACTTCTTGTTTTTTGGGGTATCAGATGTTTAGTGTGATGATCGAAATTGAAAGGCGAAAAGCATGTAATAAAACAGCAGAAACACTTGAATCTTTATGGTTGCAATTTATTTACCCATGATTTTGTATTTTTTGGTGTTGTTTACAATTCGAAGAATTTCCGGTTCAATAATTGCCTCGAAAAACAGAAAATTAGAACTTTGGATCGTGTAAAGATACAACATCATCAGATAATACCTGAACATTTTTCTTAATATTGGATATTCTTTTAACAAGAGTATTTGTTTCGATACCAGTTAATAAAAAATTGTGATATGAAAGTGCTTACCTCTTTTACGCTGCTGTTTCTTGTCTCATTAAATCTTGGTTCTCAAACTAAAGACCCACTACAGGCAACCCCCGATTGGGCAAAGGATGTTATTTGGTATCAGATCTTTGTTGAGCGTTTCCGAAATGGCGATCCTTCAAACGATCCAACACCTGAAACCATGCATGTTTCATCGAATTTTGAGGACATCCCCTCCAATTGGGCCATAACGCCCTGGACATCCGATTGGTATAAGCCCGACAACTGGGCAACTGAGATGTCATCCGATTTTTACGGGCAGCTACAGCTCAGGAGATATGGTGGCGATTTGCAGGGTGTGATTGATAAGATTGATTATTTGGTTGACCTGGGAATCACGGCAGTGTATTTTAATCCCTTGAATGATGCACCTTCCTTGCATAAATACGATGCACGGAATTACAGGCATATCGATGTAAACTTTGGTCCTGATCCTGAAGGTGACTTGAAGCAGATCATGGCCGAAAATCCGGCTGATCCGGCCACCTGGCAATGGACCTCAGCCGATTTAATGTTTTTGCATCTTGTAGAGGCTCTTCATCAGAAAGGGATTCGGGTTATTTTGGACTATTCGTGGAATCATACAGGGGTCGATTTTTGGGCATGGAAAGATGTTGTAAAAAATCAGGAATCTTCTGCGTACGCCAAATGGTACGAAATCAAACATTTTGATGATCCCGGCACTGCAGAGGATGAGTTTGAATACTCCGGATGGATTGGAATAAGTAGTTTACCTGAGTTGCGAAAGGTTGATACCCGGGTTGGGCATTCATCAGGAATTCCATATGAGGGAAACCTTGACCCGGAGGCGAAAGCCCATATTTTTGAAGTTAGCCGCCGATGGCTGGCACCTATGGGCGATACAAGCCGGGGCATTGACGGCTTCAGACTGGATGTAGCTGATCATGTTCCGATGGGTTTTTGGAGAGATTATCGCAGGTTTGTTCGAAGCATCAATCCTCAGGCTTACCTGGTGGGCGAGTTGTGGTGGAAACAATTCCCTGATCATTTGATGGATCCTTCGCCTTATTTGAAAGGAGACGTTTTTGATGCAGCGATGTTTTATCAGGTTTACCGGCCGGCACGTTATTTTTTTGCAAAGACAGATTACGATATTACCGCCGATCAGCTGGTTGACAGTCTGACTTACCAATGGTTGCGACTTCGGCCCGAAGTGATTCAGGTGATGATGAATACGGCTTCTACACACGATTCTCCCAGGTTGTTGAGCTCTTTCGGGAATCGCAGAAAATACAAATATCGTGCAAAACCCAACGATGATCCTGCTTACATTACAGCAAAACCTTCGGCTGAAACTTATCAACGGTTGAAGCTATATTTGTTGTTTCAGTTTACGATTCCAGGTAACCCTCATATCTGGAATGGAGAGGAAATGGGTATGTGGGGAGCCGATGATCCTGATTGCCGAAAACCATTGTGGTGGCCCGATTTAAGTTTTGAACCGGAACGAACTTCTAACATCCGGTCGCAAATTGCAGGCTATGATACAGTTGGTTTTAATCAGGAAATGCATAAGTATTATAAACAACTTATAAGCCTCAGAAAAACTGCCAGGTCGCTGGCTACTACCGATATCAGTTTTGTTTTGGCCGAGGATAAAAAATTGGTTTATCTCAGAGGAAATCAGAACGAAAAGGTATTGGTGGCATTTAATCTCAGCGATGAAGTTATGACTTATACAATTCCCCTTGTGAAAAAGAAAACTGTCTTGTTTGGTGATGTAAAAAGTCTGGTCAGGGACGAAATAATTCTTGAGCCACTTCAGGCTGTGGCCGTTCAGCTTGAAGGAGAGTATGATTAGGCTTTTCGCGTCTCACAAGGCTAACAACATAATCTCTTTTATTTCTATTCATTTGGTATCCGTTAAATATATAATGGTATCACTACGGGAATTTTTCGTGTATTGTAATGCTTTGGCTACCCACATTTTGTCCCAAGCGTGACAGTCCCGTTAGGGACAAAATGTGGGTAGAATAAAAGGTTACCCCTGATTATTCCAAGTCCCGTAGGGACTGCATTATTAAAGCGATTGAGCGGTTTTATTTGGATTTTACCGGTCAACTATGATTTACTATTGTTAATTTGCAAACGATTGAAATTAATTAATCAATTTGCTTTTGCATCCTAAAGTGCATTAAATTTGTATCTTTATAGCCAATATATAATGCTGTAAGCAAACCAAAAATCGAAAAAGCACTTTACATGAAACGCCAGATCACCATCAAAGATATTGCATTAAAACTGGGATTATCCACCTCAACCGTTTCCAGAGCGCTTAAAGATCATCCCGATATCAGCCCAAAAACACGTGCAGCCGTCAAAGAGCTTGCTGCCTTGCTCGGATACAGACCTAACCGCATTGCCTTGAATCTGCGGAATAATTCTACCAGTACGATTGGATTGATTATTCCAGAAATTGAGCATTATTTCTTTTCAGCCATCATCAACGGCATCGAAGAAGTGGCGTACAAAAATGATTATAGTGTGATGGTATTTCAAAGCAACGAAAGCTACAAACGCGAGGTAATCAATACACAGGCTGTGCTTACCAACCGTGTGGATGGTGTGCTGGTGTCGTTTTCAAAGGAAACCAACGACTTTTCTCATTTCCAGAAACTGATCGATAACGAAA
>Ga0334898_1001353_pt1 | contig 27962 bp, 23 predicted proteins | sample GraSluR3_MG_10_FD_207228 | JGI IMG/M metagenome (GOLD analysis project Ga0334898, IMG submission 207228) | Sludge microbial communities from methane-producing bioreactor in Wageningen University, Netherlands - Granular Sludge_3_08-R3 | ecosystem: Engineered > Bioreactor > Anaerobic >... | reverse complement strand
GATGATGAAAAGCGAACAGTTTTGGAATGCCATACGCGTTTCCTCAACGTATGTTTTCTTCGCGGTTGGGGCCGAGCTGGTTCTGGGTGTAATCATCGGCTTGCTCCTCAATAGGGACAACCTGGTTACGAAAATATTTCGGCCTCTGCTGATTCTGCCCCTGCTGATCGCTCCGGTTATAGCGGTGCTGATGTGGCGGCTCATGATGAGCACGCAGTTTGGTGTACTCAATTACTTTCTGAGCCTTTTTGACAAGGGACTGAAGGATTTTCCCTGGGCGGGGGTTGCTGATTATGCGATGTTTACAGTTGTATTGATTGATGTCTGGATTTTTACGCCATTCATTGCACTTCTTGTTCTTGCCGGACTGCGTTCTTTTCCACGGGCCCCTTTTGAGGCGGCGCAGGTGGATGGAGCGTCCAAGTGGTTCATTTTTAGAACCCAGACGGTTCCCATGCTTACTCCTTATGTTACGATCGCGCTTATATTCCGCCTGATCGACAGCTTCAGAATCTTCGATATCCCCTTCGCGCTTACAAAAGGCGGTCCCGGGGATGCACTGATGACGCTTCAGGTGACAGCATATACTCAGTCGTTTACCTATCTGAACATTGGTCGAGGTGCTGCGTATATGTTTCTGACCTGGATAATTATTTACCTAGTGAGCAAGTTTCTTGTGAACCACTGGATGAAGTGGCGCTCGAAGTTGAGCTAAGAAGAAAGGGGAGTTCGATATGGCTACTGTCACGACAAGAAAAGAAAAAATCATCGATTATGTATTGAATGGGGTAACGATAATCTACTTCGTTATAGCACTCTTTCCGGTAGTATGGGTTTTCTCTCTGGCGTTCAAGGAGACTTCACAAATTCTTACCTGGCCGCCGCAGTTTTTATTCAAGCCGACGCTGGAGAACTTTCAGAGCCTGTTTTCCGGCCTCACAGGAGGAAATACTGGTAGTTCGACCGTAGACTTTCTCAGGAATTTCATGAATAGCCTCATTATCAGTTTTGGGGCTGTAATAATTTCTGTACTGGTTGGAGTACCGGCGACATACGCGATTGCCCGTTACAATTTCAAGGGAAAAGAAGATCTGGCATTTACTATTCTCTCGTTCCGCTTTGCTCCTGAACTGATGGTTATAATTCCCATTTACATCTTCTTCCAGAAACTGGGTCTTCTCGATACCTACACAGGCCTTATCTGGGTATACCAGCTGATCACGCTTCCCATGATTGTCTGGATTCTGCGGGGGTATATAGAAGATGTTTCCCGTGAATTGGAGGAAGCGTGCTGGCTGGACGGTTTTGGGCGTATACGTACTTTTTTCAGGGTTATACTACCTCTGATCCGTCCCGGGATTGCGGCATCTGGTCTGCTGGCTTTTATTTACGCCTGGAACAACTTTGTATTCGCAGTCCTCCTCGGCGGTAGCAGAACTGCTCCTGTTACGGTAGGCGCTATGCAGTTCATCTCGGCCGATGCCCTACGCTATGGTGATATGGCGGCGGCGATTGTATTGGCGGCAATACCCGCGCTGGCTCTCGCGCTCTATGCGCAGAAGCACCTGATTCGCGGATTGAGCCTGGGCGCGGTCAAGGAATAGGGCCGTGAAATCAAAGAACTACAAAAGGAAGTAACGACATGGGAACAGTAAAGTTCGATAATGTGACGAAGATGTACGGCAATACCGTGGGAATAAAGAACCTCTCCCTGGAGATTCGGGAAGAAGAGTTCTTTGTACTCGTCGGGCCGTCCGGCGCGGGGAAAACCACGACGCTGAAGACGGTTGCCGGGATTCTGCAACCTACTGAAGGACGGCTCTATATAGACGGTAAACTATCAAACCTGACACCGCCATATGAGCGGAATGTATCGATGACATTCGAGACCTACGCGCTCTATCCGCAGTTTTCGGTTTACGAGAACATTGCGAATTCCTTCCGGTCGCCCAGATACAGAAAACCTGAGGAGGAGATTGATAAAGAGGTTAAACGCATCGCAGGGATGCTGGAGATTGGTCATCTTCTTGACCGAAAACCGGGCGAGCTGAGCGGAGGTCAGAAACAGCGGGTTTCCCTGGGTCGGGCCATGGTCAGACGACCGTCGGTGTTTTTGCTGGACGAGCCTCTCTCCCACGTCGATGCGAAGGTACGGCATAGAATGAGGGTGGAACTCAACCGAATTCAGCGCGAGCTGAACACCACAACAATCTATGTTACCCACGACTATGTCGAAGGTCTGTCGCTGGGGGACCGTGTAGGGGTTATAAAGGACGGTCAGATAGAACAGGTCGACAAGCCTGATGTCATCTATCATAAACCGATGAATGAGTTTGTCGCCAAACATGTGGGATTTCCGGAAGTGAACCTTGTAAGTACAAGCGGCCGGTCCCACGAGGGAAAAATGGAGTTGATACCGGATGAGCTGCCCTCAATGAGATTCGTTTTGAACCCGGAACAGACAGCTCTGGTGAAGGAGAAGACCAGGGGCGGACGTGTCCGTGTCGGCTTTCGGCCGCAGGCGGTTCTAATAAACAGGGAAGGTAAGAAAGCTGAAGGCGCTTTCACCGGAAAGGTCTATGCCTACAATCCCTTTGTTACCTACGGAATAATGATACTGGAGGTAGATGGGACCCGGATACGGGTATTAACCAGGGCAAATGAGCATTTTGAGGTCGACCAGGAGGTGTCTGTTCGGATTGAGTCCAAGGACATCTATCTTTTCGATGAAAGCACCACGACTAATCTCATATATGTATAGAGTGAGGGTACAGGAATGGCATCTGTAACATTGAAGAACGTCTGTAAGACGTATATCAGTAAAAAGAATGAAGAAGTAAAGGCTGTGCGGGACCTCAATCTGGAAGTGCGCGACGGTGAATTCATGTGCCTGCTGGGCCCTTCGGGTTGCGGTAAGAGTTCCTCGATGAGAATGATCGTCGGACTCGAAGAAACCACATCAGGCGATATTTTCATCGGCAATCGAAAAGTCAACCAGCTTTCGCCGCGGGATCGGAATGTCGCCATGTCCTTTGAGACATATGCTCTTTACACACATCTTACTGTAAGGGAAAACATCCTCTTTCCGCTGCGGGCAAAAAAGGTTCCGGAAATCGAGCAAATGAAACGGCTTGATCAGGTTGTTGCAATGCTTGAGATATCTGACTTGCTTGACCGCGGCCCAACCCAGTTGAGCGGCGGTCAACAGCAAAGAGTTTCTCTTGCGCGTGCACTTATTCGCGAACCGGAGGTCTTTCTCCTGGACGAACCGCTGTCCCATCTCGATGTTACATTGAGGACCTCGACTCGGGCGCAGATCAAGCACCTACACGACGAGCTGAAAACAACCTTTATCTACGTTACCCACGACCAATTGGAGGCTATCTCCCTTGCCGATCGCATTGCGGTCATGAATTTCGCCGTACTTCAGCAGGTGGGAACCCGGGAAGAGCTTCTGGATTATCCCATCAACAGGTTCGTCGCGGACTTCATCGGAGAACCGGCGATTAATTTCTTTGAGTGCACATTGATCGAAGATAACGGTACCTCCACGCTCAAGTCCAATAAAGGAACACTGGAGTTCACGGTTCCTCCAAAATGGAACTCCCGCCTTGTAGCCCGTGGAAGGAAACACTACACCCTCGGCATCAGACCACATGACATTCACGTCGAGAAATCGCCGGATACGACTGCTATCGCAGGCGTGGTTGATGTTTTCGAGTTCCTGGGAGAAGAAAACCATGTCACAGCACAGATCGATGGGGATGTGCTTACAGTGGTCGTGAGCCCCTATCAGTTCTATACCGTCGGAGAGAAGGTAAATTTCTATGTCCCGAATAACCGTGTTCATATCTTCGACACTGAGACGGGAGAATGTGTCAGTACAACGTATAAATTGGAGGATAAGGAATAATGCAAAGAATTATTAATGATCCCGACCAGGTTGTGGAAGACTATTTGAAGGGATACGTCAAGGCGCATCCGGAGTTCATCGCGAATACGGCAAACCCGCGCGTACTGAAATACACCAAAGCGCCGATTAAGGGAAAGGTCGGCATTGTCACCGGAGGCGGCAGCGGCCATAAACCGGCCTTCGTCGGCTACATCGGCAAAAATCTTGTAGACGCTGTGGCGGTGGGAGAGATATTCAGTTCACCCACCGCGAAAGCTTTCTACGACGCCATCAAGGAAGCCGACAGCGGGAAAGGGGTCGCTGTGCTCTATGGTAACTATGCCGGGGATGTAATGAATGTACGTATGGCCGCCGAGGAGGCCGAAGAAGACGGTATCCGGGTGAAGACCGTTCTCGCCAACGACGATGTACCAAGCGCACCCAAGGATCAACTGGGAAAGCGGCGTGGAGTGGCCGGAGAAGTCCTCATGTGGAAGATCGGCGGTGCAAAGGCCGCACAGGGCGCCAGCCTGGATGAAGTAATCGCCGCGGCTCAAAAGGCAATTAATAATACCCGAAGCGTAGGAATCGGGCTGACGCCCTGCGTTATTCCCGCAGTGGGAAAACCGAATTTTTCCATCGAACCCGGCAAGATGGAGGTGGGAATCGGTCACCATGGTGAACCCGGTATCAAGGTCCAGGATCTGCAGAACGCGGATCGTATGGCGGAGATAAGCCTGGAGACTGTATTGCCCGATCTGCCCTTCAGTGCCGGAGACGAGGTAGTCGTCCTCGTGAGCGGTCTGGGCGCCACCCCGGTAATGGAGCTCTACATATATTACAACCGTATCGCGGAGCTTCTGGGCGAGAAGAAAATCTCCGTTTACAGACCCTACGTGGGGAATTACTTCACGAGTCTCGAGATGATGGGTGTTACTCTCACAATGATGAAGCTGGATGAGGAACTGAAGGAACTTATCGATATGGACTGTTATTCCATGGGCATCAAGCAGATAAAAATCTAAGGTATGGGAGAAATTATGGCAGAATCATTCGCAAACTCAAAAGGTCGCATCATTGTGGAGCGATTGATCGATACGATACACGAGAACCGCGCGTATCTGAGCGAAATCGACGGAAAGATTGGCGACGGAGACCATGGCATCAATATGGACAAGGGATTCCAGCTTACGGCTTCACGGCTTGAAGACGGTATGGGGATGAGTGATGCGCTGAGAACGCTTGGTCGAACCCTGCTTCTGGAGATCGGCGGATCAATGGGACCGTTATATGGTCAGTTCTATAAGGCGATGGCCAAGGCCAGCAAAGAGAAGGAAGAGGTCGATGCTGCGGTTTTTGCTGATATGCTGGAAGCTGCCTACGAAGCCATCCGTTCGCTGGGTGAGGCAAAGCCGGGGGATAAGACCCTGGTGGACACGCTGGATCCGGCGGCGAGCGCCCTGCGGAAGGCAGTAGACTCGGGGAAAGGCTTAAACGAATCCCTGGATGATATGCTCGCTGCAGCCGAGGAAGGCTGGAAGTCCACGGAGGATATGGTGGCGAAGATTGGCCGCTCGAGTCGCCTGGGGGAACGATCCAGGGGAGTGCTGGATGCAGGTGCCACAAGCTGTTACCTCATGCTGAAGACTATGGCGGAGACCGCCAGAGAACTTGCCTCTTGATAATAGCCCTGGGGGCATCTGGTCAGCGTAGAATGCTTGACCCTGGCCCGGCATATGCCTGAACAGAGAAGGAGTACCGTGTGAAACTGCAGAACTACGAAATAAGTAATAACGAGATTGATGAAGCCTTCAATAAACTAAGGGTCGCCCGACCGGAGGCAATTAAGAGGCCTATCAAGCTCTCCTGGAGCAACTGGGGCTTTGGCCAGGAATTACTCAGTGTAACTGCACAGCGATTGGCCGCCAACGGCATCGAGTTTATCGAACTGCACGGTAATCATTATGGTTATGACCTTGGGTACGACGTGAAAAGCACCAGGAAAATTCTTGACGATAACGGGCTCACTGTGTCGGGTGTATGCGGGATGTTCTCGACTGATAATGATCTCTCTTCGAATCGCGGTATAAAACGGCAGGCGGCTGTCGATTATATTCGACGGGAAGTGGAGTTTACTCACAGTATGGGGGGCACCTACCTGCTTGTTGTCCCGGCGGCGGTGGGAAGATCAAGAGCTTACGATGACACCGAGATCGAACGCAGCGTTGAAACCCTGAGAAAGGTAGCGGATTGTTTTGCAGGAAGCGGTGTTCGGGCGGCAATCGAACCAATCCGCTCCGCCGAGGTCAGTGCTGTACATACTATTGCTGAAGCAAAAGACTATATTGCCCGCGTGGCTCACCCCGGGATTGGCCACATCAACGGGGATCTGTATCACATGTTTACGGAAGAAGTTCACATCCCGAAGGCATTGCTGGAAGCCGGAGAGATGCTTGTCAATCTGCATGCCGCAGATTCCAACAGGCGTGCCCTTGGACACGGGTTTATGGATCTGGATAGAGTGATCAAGGCGCTGTATCTGATTGGTTACAATCGTGACGGATGCTTCTTCACTCCGGAGCCTCTAGGCCCCGGGGGCGATCCTTACCCTGCCATGCACGGAAAACATGACCCGAAGATCCTCGATGAGCTGGTGCGGCAGACAGTATCGTATTATCGGGAACGTGAAAAAATTGTTCGTGAATCTACTATTTAATCCGTACCGAGAATACACAGATCCTCTGTGGAAAATCTGTAAAAGAAGCGAACTGTGAGGAGTGCAAAGGAAATGCATAAGATGGACCCCAGGACAGTGATTACCGACGGTGAGGGCATACTTGGCATTGAGCTTGGTTCCACACGAATAAAGGCAACCCTTATTGCCCCGGATGCAGCGCCCATCGCTCATGGATCCTACACCTGGGAGAACCGGCTTGAGAATGGTGTATGGACATACGATATGGCAGCTGTCCATACAGGCCTCTCTGCGTGCTATCATGACCTTGTCGGGAATATTGAGCTGGAACACGGTATAACGCTCTCCATGCTTGCCGGAGTTGGAATCAGCGGAATGATGCACGGTTATATCGCCATTGACGATCGGGGAAAACTCCTGGTGCCCTTCAGAACATGGCGGAACACGATAACCAGCGAGGCTTCTGAGCGGCTTACAGAGCTTTTCAATTTTCCCGTTCCCCAGCGGTGGAGCATCGCCCATCTCTATCAGGCTATCCTGAACGGGGAGGAACATGTTCATCGTATCAAGCGTATTACAACCCTCGCAGGGTACGTGCACTATCTGCTTACCGGTAAGTTCGTTATCGGGATGAACGACGCATCGGGTATGTTTCCGGTCGATCCGCAAACAGGAAGTTATTACAGCGCAATGACCGAGGTGTTTGACAAGGTTGTAAAGAGATCCGGAGTTCCCTGGACGGTTGGGGATATCCTGCCGGAGATCCTCAAAGCTGGTACCCCGGCCGGAAAGCTGAGCAAGGCCGGGGTTTCGATTATCGATCCCGAGAATAACCTGAAACCGGGCATACCCCTCTGCCCGCCTGAAGGCGACGCCGGAACCGGAATGGTCGCTACAAACAGCCTCCGGAAGAGAACGGGAAACGTATCCGCAGGAACATCCGTTTTTGCTATGGTTGTACTGGAATCACCCTTAGCAGAAGTACACTCGGAGATCGATATGTTGGTAACCCCCGACGGCAGTCCCGTAGCCATGGCACATTCCAACAACTGTACCTCGGACCTCGATGCGTGGATGTCCCTTTTTCGTGATGCAGCAGGGTACCTGGGACATGAAGTAAGCCTCGATTTTGTCTATAAAACGCTACTTCCCCTGGCACTTGAGGGAGATTCCGATGCCGGTGGAGTGTTGACCTATGGTTATATTTCCGGCGAACACATGACCGGTTTCGAAGAGGGAAGACCGCTTCTTGTTCGCGACCCGGCCCGGGATTTCCTGCTTCCCAACCTGATACGTGCCCATCTCTTCTCCGCGCTGGGGGCAATGCGGATAGGTCTGGACATTCTTACCGAGAATGAAGGAGTCACTGTAGAGGAAATCCGTGGTCACGGCGGTTTATTCAAGGCTCCCGGGGTAGGGCAGCGGATTATGGCGGCGGCGACGGTTACACCTGTGCGCCTTCAGGAATCCGCTGGCGAAGGTGGTTCCTGGGGGATGGCGTTGCTTGCCGCCTATATGGTCAACGGCTTTCAAAGAAAAACCCTGATAGAATACATTGATGCTGTATTCAGTGGTACCGAAACCAGTGTTGTTGAACCGGACGGCAGGGACGTGGAAGGGTTCCGGGAGTACTTCGATCGCTACAAGCGCGGACTTCCGATTGAGCGGGCTGCAGTAGAGGCTCTGCGCGGTTAATTAATTTTGTACAGCGCAGTCAGGTGAATCGGCATAGATGCTTTTTGCTATATATGGAGTAAGTCCCTGTTTTTCGGCACTGCCGGATATAATTTTCTACACAATAGACCACGTAGCTTTTTATGTTGCACCTCCTTAACTAACATGATAGCTTATTTATTACCGTCACAGGACTTTGGATTTTGCTTGGCTCGATACTGTTTTCTTTTTGTAATTCTGTTGGGGGGGACATCCTATGAAGACCGATATCATTGATGCAATTCTCGGCATAGATGTAGGAACCTCTCTAATTAAAGCGAATCTTTACTCCCTTGATGGAAGACATATCCTCGCTGCTTCACAGCAGACCCTGCTCATCCACCCGCAGCCCAGATGGGCGGAATACGATATGGCTGAAATATGGAATAAGATAAAAACATGTATCCGTACCATTCTCAACAGAATCGAAGCGGCACGGATCCGCATAATCGGGATTGGAGTTACGGGGCAGGGAGACGGAACATGGCTTATAGATAAATCTCTGAAACCCCTCAGACCGGCTATCACCTGGCTGGATGGTCGTTCCTCTGAAATGGTTTTAGATTTGCATGAATCAGGTATATCAAAGAGTATTTTTGCCATTTGCGGAACAAGCGTTAATCAAAGCAACCAGGCTGTACATCTATTATGGTTAAAAAATCACGAACCCGAGGTACTAAAGAAATCATACAAGGCTTTGCGGGCAAAGGACTGGGTATTTCTTCAACTGACCGGGGAAGTTTCGACTGATATCTCCGATGCCTCCCATACCTATTTCGATATAAAAAATAACAGATATGATTCCAGAATTCTTGAGTTGTATGAGATCCCCGAATGTGAACGTCTGTTGCCCCAGGCACTTCACCCCCGGGTGAATTCTTCACCGATCAAAAAGAGCCTGGCAGCAGAACTGGGCCTTCATCCCGGAACTGCGGTAGTATCCGGACCGGTGGACATGATATGCTCTGCCCTCGGTCTTGGAATCATAAAGCCGGGACAATGCAGCTCCATACTCGGTACGGCAGGTATTCACCAGGTACCAATTACAGACCCGCCTGGACCTCCTGACAATGCTGGTTATACAATCTCGCATATTATTGATGGTGAGTGGATGCGGGTTCTTCCTCCCATGACGGGTACCCTTAATTTACAGTGGTTTATAAAAAAGTTGTATGGATACAGTGAAACCGTGCAAAAGAAAATTGACTGGGAAACAATAGAAGAGAAGGTTGGACAAGTACCGGTTGGTTCTAACGGCATAATGTATCATCCCTTTATCGATCCTGCAGGTGAACGGGCACCCTTTATGAATCCCGCAGCAAAAGCGCAATTTATCGGAATTAATTATCATCACAGTAAAGAGGCCATGCTTCGTGCTGTATATGAGGGGGTAATTTTGTCGGCCCTCGATTGCTATTCATTTCTTCCGGTAGTTTCGAATGAAGTGAGGCTCGCAGGAGGCGGTTCCCGGAGTGAGTTGTGGTCGCAGATGCTCGCCGACGCCCTCGGTCGCCGGGTTCGGCATGTTCTGGAAAAAGAGACGGGCACAAAAGGTGCTATGATAAACGCGGCTGTTGTTTTGGGAATATATAAAAACTATCCTGAAGCTGTAAAGGCGACGGTGATTCCGGGAGAGAAATTTGAGCCTAATATGGAAAATCACCAGAAATACAAAGAGCTTTTTAAAATTTACCGGAATACCTGTAAAGCGATGATGCCCATTTGGCGTGATCTCGACAGTTTTTCCCGGAGATCATCATAGCAGGCCGAACTCGACTGGGAGGCTCTCAAGGGGATGGTCCGGTAACGGTCTAATCCGTTTCAAATACCGAACCGTCCAGGTACTGGGACCAGACAGTCTCGAACCAGGAATCTTCCATGGGAATTGGCCTGGCCTTGATCCAGTCGAACTCCGGCTTCTCTGTTTCTGGATTCCAGCGGATATGCTGGATCCTGCCCCGCAGTTCCAGATTCTCAGGCACTATGCGCCAGTCCGGGAGCAGCGGGTGGACCGGGGTGCCTGCCTGGTCCTTCGCGGCAATGATCAGGGATGATGCGCGGCTTCCGCCGCCGTGTTCGATATAATCAGCAATAGCCTCCAGATATATGCGATGGGCAAAGACCATGTGCCGCAGTTTTAGGGCGATGGAAAGGCGCATGGGATCGACCCGCAGCCCGGCGAAATTCCGCTGCTGCTTTTCTGCGGCCGTTTTTGCCTCGTGTACCGTTTGTGCGCCCCTCACGGCGGCGGCGAATTTGCTCATGCGCCGCTGAAGCTCAGCTTTATATTCCCTGTCGCAATCTGGAACCGGCTGTCCGGCTGTTAATTGCTGAATTATCCCCAGTATTTCCGCTGCAGCCAGTCGGCCGGATTCCATGGCCTTGTCGATGTCCAGCGACTTTTCCCGGTAGGCCAGGGTGATTTTCTGGGCCGCCCGGAAGGCTCCGACCTGTCCGGAGTTGAGGGCGGTCCCGCCGGGACGGGCGGCGCCGTGGGTGCCGTTGGCCTCACCCACCGGGAAGAGGCGCCGGATGTTCACCGATTCCCACCAGATGTCCGCGGCGAGTCCGCCGTTGTTGTGCTGGGCGGAGACCGCCATCTCCAGGGGCTCGGCGGCAAGGTCTATGTTGTGATCCAGGTAGAGCTGAATAGCCGCGGGATTCAGCTGTTTGAGTCGCTCTATGGGTGTTTTTCCGTCTATGCCGGAGTTTTGCCAGTATTCGGCAGCTTCCCTGCCAAGAGGCGCAGGATCAAAGTTTCCGATGCGATCGTTCCCCTTTGGGTTCTCCCGGAAATCCATGTAGACCCTGCGGCCCAGGACCTCCGTTTCCCGGTAGACCAGCACGTCCAGCAGCGAGGAGCCGTAATCGGGGATCTTGCGGGGATCGAAGGGCCATTGATAGCCTTTCAGAAAGACCGCGTTCATAAGGGCGGCCATGTCGGGAAAATAGTCGTTCAGAAAATCGAAGGTCTCGCCGGTTTCCGGATCTGTGCTGTAGTAGCGGGGCAGGACCTGATGGTAACTGCCGGAGAGGTTCCAGCGGAATTTCTGGGAGGTAAGACCGTACTGGGACTCCGTCAGGTTTGCGGCTTTCGCTCCGATCTCCAGGGCCAGTCCGATTCCTCCGTTCTGGGGCTTGGGGTAGACCGATTTCTCGTAAAAGCCGCCGGGACCGCCGAGCCCGAAAACAAGGTTATCGCAGAGAAAGAGCTTGAGGCCCCTGGAAGGTGTATCAGTTTCCCGTTTGTTCATGACCAGGGCCCCGGCTATCCGGTCACCCTGGCTTACCAGCTTGACTGCATCGTGATGGTCGAGTATATCGATTCCCAGGGTCCGGCATTCCCGCTCCAGGTATTCGGTCATCAGCCTGGAGGTGTACGGCCCCAGGGACACCCCCCTCTGCAGAGGGTCATGATCTGTTTTGTAGCCGGTAAAGCCTCCCCAGGTATTGTACGGAAAGGGAACCCCCATTCCCACCAGGTTGTAGAATCCGTTCTCCGATCCGATGGCTTCGATAAGGGCGATGTCACCATGCATGGCACCCCCGGCTGTCAGGGCTTCAGCCATACGGTAGGGTGTGTCCGGATCCCGGGTGGAGTCGCTCAGTTTATAGTAGGTCTGCTTGTCCGAACCTGTGTTACGGGAGGTTCCTCCGAAGATGTTGTCGGTTACAACGCAGAAGTCCTCAAGGCCTGCTCGTTTTAAACGGACCGCTGTACTTAAGGAGGCGCAGCCGCTGCCGAGTACCAGGGTGTGGTAATACGTGCAGGGAATTGTTACGGAATCGATTACTACTGGATGAAGCTTCATATGAGTACTCCCGCTGGGATGTGGTGTCAGAGAATAATTACACGCCTGTATGCTGCTGTCAAGAAAGAGCTGACCTGAAAAAAAGGATTACCCTTGACGGAAATGCAGGAATCAGAACAGCTTTCTGCTCTGCAGTGTTCCCAGATCTATGGCGAAATAGGGGCTCAGGGTGCTGTTGCCGCCCCCCGCACAGCCGGCTCGTAAAAGCACAGCAAAACCGTCGTTGATCCGGAGACCTGCACCCAGGGAAGAGCTCCAGTGGACGAGGGGGTCGCTCTGGTCGAGGGATTCGAATTCCCTGTAGACCAGTCCGGATGCAAAATGAAACCGTGCAAAGAGGGGCAGGGGGAGGGATTTCTCAAGAAATTCCAGTCGTCTGGTCAGCTCCAGCCCATTACCGATTACGAGGCTGCCGAAACGCTTTTCTGCTGAGAGAGGATTGGGAAAAAGACGGCGTCCCCCAAGCTCGGGCTTATGCAGATATGGTGCGGAATCCGGATGGTCCACCTCTCCGGTAAAGTCAGTGCCTGCATCAAAAAGGTATCCTGCGGACAGATATCTTCCCAGGGGAATATGGACTTCTCCCCTGGTGGAAAAGGTACTGAACTCGCGGGTGGTGTGAGAGGTCGGAAGCCCTCGTTTAAACATCAATTCCAGCGCTCCACCCTGCATGGGAAAGAGAGGACTATCCAGGCGAAGAAGATCGAAACCTGCCCGGGCCAGCAGAATGTTTTTCTCCGCCAGCTCCGGAAGGTAGATATCTGCAGCCGTGTCTGCGATCCATTCCCTGGAAAGCCCTATGTGCATCCTGGCCCCGGGCCAGGGATAGACGCCGAGGGTCCCATTGATCTGGGCTTCCGTCTCATAGAAGATGTAGTCCACCGAGGATTCGTCCCTGTCCGATGCGTAATAGGTCTCAAAATCCTTGCGCAGGAACACGCCGGTTTCAAGATAAAACCGGTCCCCCAGGGACTGGTATACCTCAGCCTCGATTCCCATGGCCCCCAGAATCTCGACATCGAGACTCAGTTCCAGTCCCGGCCACAGAAGGTCTCCCAGAATGATCCCCTGGGTAAACTGGAGTCTGCTCGATATGGAGTCTGCGTAGGTCCCTCCATAACTGAGGCCCATGCGAAGTCTGTTTTTCCGCGACTTTTGCGACTGGATTTCCACTTCAAGGATATTTTCCGTATCCGCGGACTGCCGTATGCGGACGCTTTCAGGCGCGCACTCCAGGTAAATGTCGACAATCCGGCCGGCAAGGTCGTTGGGTGAAACGACCTGTCCTGTCAGGGGGGCAAGAATGCGGCGGGCGCTTTCCCTGTCCTCGGGGGTTCCGCCGCTATAGCGGAAACCTTCGATGGGGTCGCGATGTGTACCGGGGATACCGGTTTCGGATTCGCTGGTATCGCCCATAATCCGGTCGCGCAGGCTGATCAGTTCACGCTTGAGCTCCTCCGCCCTGTGCCGGCCGGCGAGCATGATTTCTTCGCTCCGTTGAAAATCGGCGGCGGTATATGGCTCCAGCGGTACTTGTATTACATAATCGGCGTGTTCCAGCTGACCCCGTACATTGGCGTCAAGGATAAGGTCGACGGTACGGGACAGGTTTTCGATGGGTGAAAGATCAAGATATCCCCGTTGCCTGGAAAAGCCTCCTTCAAGGTCCACGGCAATTACTATATCCGCTCCCATGGAGCGGGCCAGGTCCACAGGAAGATTGTTTACAATACCACCGTCTATCAGGGGGTGTTCACCGAGCATATAGGGCGCAAAAACCCCGGGTATCCCCATGCTGGCGCGCATGGCTTCTGAGAGAGAACCTTTCCGGATGATCACCTCTTCTCCGGTAGTAAAGTCCGTAGCCACAGCACGGTAACGCCGGGGAAGATCGTCAAAATCCAGGTCTCCGGAAACATAACAGGTGAGTCCGTCCATGTAACTGAGGATCCGGTTGCCCGACAGAAGACCTCCGGAAGCCGGTGTCTCCTTTCCGGAAATTCTCAGGGAGAGGAAATACCGCCGCCACTCTTCGAGAGCCCGGTAACTTTCGTTTTTTGGAACCGAGTATTCAGAGAAGAGGCTGATCCAGTCGGTCTCTGTCGCCAGGGCTTCAAGTTCCTCGACGCAGAAACCGAGGGCGTAAAGTCCTCCGACAATCGAGCCCATGCTGGTTCCGGTGACGATATCGACGGGAATTCCCGCTTCTTCCAGTACCCGTATTACGCCGATATGGGCGATTCCAAGGGCTCCGCCGCCTTCCAGCGCCAGAGCCACGGTAGGGCGTTCACTGTGACCGGCGGACCGGTCATTTTCCGTAAAGAGCTCCATCGGCAGCAGGCACAAAAGGGTTAAAAACAGAACAGGGAGTTTACCCTTCATTACACTCCTCCTCTCTGCCTGGGATATTCCGGATCAGTATTTTTGTATGCCCCGCTTGATGTAATCTTCGGCGAGTTTTCTTCCGTCCTCGTCAGGCAGGGAGAGTATTTTATTGTTCAGACCTTCGTCGTTCTCAGCCTTGAGCATTTCGATGACCTTGTCGATCAGGCTGTCAGTAAAATAGCCGTCCCGGATGTAATAATCCCGGTGATCGTTCAGGGTCCTGGCAGTTTCCACGCAGCTGGTGGCAATATCGATGAACTCCCTCTCCTTATCCGGATCATTGTGAATGTTCCCGGAGACATAGTTCTGATCCGCAAGTTTCAGTGCCTCCTTCGGGTGCCGATAGGCCCAGAGTACTGCGGTTGTCATGGCGGCAAGCAGCATATGGGTATTCGCGCTGCCGTCGGCGCTGCGGAGTTCTACAGTCTGACGGCTGTCCTTGCGTTCCGCTTTGAGCCGCTGCTGCGGGTTGACCTTCATTGCCAGGTTGTCCAGGTTTCGCCAGCCCAGGGGTACTCGGATTAATGCACTCCGGTTGGAGTAGCCCCAGCAGACCTTTGTGGGCGCCTCCTGATGAGGTACCAGACGCAGGAAGGAGCCGGCGGTCATATTGCCGAAGGCCGACAGGGTCGGCGCATAGCGGCAGAGTCCGCCGATCAACTTGAGGGAATCCTCCGACAGCTCCTGATCGGCATTAAGCATAATGTTCCTGTTGTTCCTTTTGAGCATGGTATGAAAGTGGAGTCCGCTGCCGGCGTCGCCGATCTGGATTTTCGGATAGAAGGTGGCAATCAGGTTGTAGCGGTTTGCGATGCTTTGACAGAGCCATTTACCCAGCACGACCACATCCGCCGCGTCTTCCACGGGGGTGGGAAGAAATTCGATCTCCACCTGTTCAGCCAGCTTTCCGTTAAAGAGATGATTATCAATTTCCAGACTGTTGATAAGGCCCACTTCGTTATGGGCATACTTGATTTCACTGGTTATGTTGGTCATAACTTTGAGCATCTCGTTGACAATACAGGTTGTTTTTACATACGGGCTGCTGCCGTGGTATCCCTTCTGGTTCGGCAGGGGATAGAGGTTCTGCTCCGAGTTGCCCACAAGATAAAACTCCAGTTCTCCCAGGGCATTGAACTCGACATCGAACTCCTCCTTCAGCTTCTTGTGGGTAATAGCCAGGAGATTGTCCGGAGCAAATGGGGCAAGCTCCCCGTCTCCGGTTACAAAACGACAGACAAAGTCGAGGCTGGTGTGATCAAAGGGATTGATAAAGACCGATTTATAGACCGGAATTACGTAAAGGTCGGATTTTCCGGCATCAACAACACCTTTAAAAAGAGATGACCCGTCGACACGCTCTCCCTCGGCCAGGACAATCTCCGCCTGTTCATAACTGGTTATCGGAAGCCGAAGCTCCTTTACCTTTCCGTCGATGGCTGTATAGTGAAAGGTCAATCGTTCAATATTCTTTTTATTGATGATGTTGATCAGATCGTCCCTGGTCAGTTCGGATCGCTTTTTACCGGTTAAAACTTCAATAGGGCTTTCAAGTGCAAAATGCGTGTTCATGGTATTTCCTTGTCTTAGATAATCTTGCGCCGTACGATGCCGGTTACGATCTCGCCAAAAATTACGACAACGACGATGGATACCAGTACCATGGAGACGGTGTTCCAGCGAAACAGATCGATGGCGACCTGGAAGAGCATGCCGATTCCTCCGGCGCCGACCATGCCCAGGACCGTGGATTCCCGTATGTTGATGTCCCAGCGCAGGATTGCAACGGCCCAGAAGCTGGGGATTATCTGTGGTACGATTGCATAATTAATGACATGACCCCGGGATGCGCCTGAAGCCTGCAGTGCCTCGATGGGCCCCCAGTCCATCTCTTCTATGCTCTCTCCGATAAGCTTGCCCAGAAATCCCACGGAGCGGCAGGCGATGGCTGCAACGCCCGCCAGGGGTCCCGGTCCCAGAATGGCAACAAAGAGCAATGCCCATATAAGGGTATCGATGGAGCGGGATGAAACGATTATTACCCGGGCAATAGCGAGGGTTATACGGTTGGGGGATACATTTTGTGCGCCGAAATAGGCAACCGGAAGGGAGATAATTATGGCCAGGAGGGTTCCTACGCTGGCAATATTTATGGTTTCAAGCAGGGCCGGAAGTATTTCGGGCAAAGCCCTGGGATTCGGCGGGATCATGCGGTAGATCATGTCCTGCATCTCTTCAGGAGCGGTCCATACCCAGGGCCAGAAGACATCGATGGTACTGATGGTCCAGAGGAGTATTCCGGCTATAATGAACATTCCCGCGAAACGTCTGAGCCGCTGAAGGGGAGTGTAGCGTTCCCAGCGGAAGCTCTCTCCTCCGATATCTTTCAAGGGGGCTGCGGTAAGGTTCTTCATTTTGTGAACCTCCTCAGCCTGGAACTGACTGATTCGGCGAAGAGAATTATCACGATCATGATCAGAAGAATGGCGGAGGCGGTACCGTAATCATATCGGCCGAAGGCGGAATTCAGGGTGTTTCCAATACCGCCTGCACCTACGAGACCGATAACCGCCGAAGCTCGCAGATTTATATCCAGCTGGTACATGGTCAGTCCGATAAGACGCGGCATGATCTGGGGAAGCACCGCATATACAAGAACGGAAAAATACCCGGCCCCGGTAGAGCGTATCGCCTCGATCTGTCCGTGCTTTATCTCTTCTATTGCTTCGGCCAGCAGTTTGCCCACAAACCCGAGGGTGTAGATAATCAGGGTAAGTACCCCGGCAAAAGCGCCGAACCCGACGGCCTTTACAAAAAGTACACCCAGGACAACGGGATGCAGGCTGCGGGCGACTATGATGATTCCCCGTCCGAGTCCGTAAATCGGCAGTATCGCAATGTTCCGGGCCGCCGCGAAAGCAAAGGGGATGCTCAAGAGCACCCCGGCAAAGGTGGCGAGAAAGGTTATCTGAATACTTTCAACAAAACCGGTAAAGATCAGCTTGCCCCGGGCGCTGAAATCCGGCGGGATTGCGCTGGAAAAAATCTGCATGGCCCTGGGGATTCCACGGGCAATACGCGCGGGGTTTACCTCCAGGGTGTTGAACACATAGGCAAAGTAGACTACGAAGGCTGCAAGGAGACCGTAACGCAACACCGGATTCGCGATAAAGGGAGGGCGTTTCCAGCGGAAATGCCCGGCGGAAGAGCCTCCGCCGCTCAGAGCTTTGTTCATCGGCTCTGCTCCGGGTGGGGATGAAGCTGTTCATCGAGCTCTTTTTTATCGGCATATATCTTTTCCAGATGCTCATCGCTAAGCTCTTCCGGTTTTCCGTCGAAGACGATAACCCCGCCCCGGAGACCGACGATCCTGGCTGCGTACTGTTTGGCCTGGGCTACATTGTGCAGGTTGATAAGTACGGGCAGGTGCAGCTCCTCTGTCAACTGGGCGATGAGTTCCATGATTCTCTCGCTGGTCTTCGGATCCAGAGAGGCCGTCGGTTCATCGGCCAGCAGGATGCTCGGGTTCTGCATAAGGGCTCTGGCCGCCCCGACCCGCTGCCGCTCTCCGCCGGAGAGTTCGTCGCAGCGCTTGTTTACGTACTGTGCCAGCCCGACCCGTTTGAGCAGGGCATAGGCGTGGTCGATATCCTCCTGGGGAAATTTCCGGAAAGCCCCACGGAGAAAGGGAATGTATCCCAGTCTGCCGGACAGTACGTTTTCCATAACCGTCAGACGGTCTATCAGATTATAGGCCTGAAAGATCATACCGATCTTTCTGCGGGCACGCTGCAGCGCTTTTCCTTTCAGGGTGAGCAGGTCAACCCCGTCGAAAAGAATCTGCCCCGAATCTGCGGTAACCAGACGGTTGATGCAGCGCAGCATCGTACTTTTTCCGGCCCCGGAGGAGCCGATGATGGCTGTCAGATGTTTATCCTGGGTGGAGAAGTTCAAACCCTTCAGCACAGGTTCGCTTGCTCCGTAGCTCTTAACGAGATCTTTTATTTCAAGCATGATGCCTCAGTTTAGATTCAAAAAAAACCGGTGTCAACGAAAATATCGACACCGGTCAGACCATTTATAAAAAGTGTTTATTTGAGTCCCTCGAAGGTATACTCAATGCCGTTATACTCATTGATCTTCCTGATCTGGGCCCACTGGTCCTTGTAGGTAATCTCGATAAACCCGTCGACCTTGAACTCCTCGCCCAGAGGGGTACCGGCGAATTTGTAGGTCAGGAAAGCCTCCTTGATCTTTTTTACCAGATCAGGATGCAGATTGTGGGCGTAACCGTAGGAAGTGGTGGGGAAGGGATCGGTTTCAAAGATGATCCGGACATCCCTGGGATCAAAGAGTCCCCGATCGGCCATACGGTCAACAACCTCGGACGCGACGGGGGCGGCATCATAGTCTTTTGCGACGACACCGAGGGCTGAGTTTTCGTGGCTGCCGGAAAACTCTACCTTGTAATCTTCTCCGGGAACTACACCGAAATCGGGAAAGAGCGCGGTGGGGGCCTGGTTTCCGGAATTTGATGTCGGGGTTGTATGGGCCACGCGTTTGCCCTTCAGGTCTTTGAGCTCGTACAGATCACTGTCGGCATGTACGTATACCTGCAGGGTATAACCGAACTGACCATCCGCTCCGCCCATAATTGCAAAGGGTACATAACCGGCAAGATTGACTGCAAAGGGTGTCGGGCCTGTGGAGATTCCCGCGATATGCAGCCTGCCGGCACGCATGGCTTCAACCTGGGCGGCGTAAGAATCCACCGAAAAGAAGCGTACCTTGCGACCGGTAACTTCGGCAAGGTAATCCATGAAGGGCTGCCAGATGTCCTGATAAACCGCCGGGTCTTCAACAGGGGTATAGGCAAAGATGAGGGTGCTCGGGTCGGCCCACTGGCTTGAATCTTTGGGAAGATCCGCTACAAGGTCCATATCCTCGTCACAGTACATAACGTCGAGTAGCCCCCGGTTTGAGCATTCCACCGGTGCCTGCGGTTCTTCCGCAGAACCGCCGGCAAATACCATTGGCACGGCTGTAAGCAGCAGTAGCAGGACAAACGGTACAGATTTCTTCATTCAGTTTCCTCCAAATATGTAGTATGGAAATATCATATCATGAGACGCGGCAGTTTCGGTTAAAATCGTGTTAAAAACGGATATCCGGGAAAAATTCTTCAAAGGGCAGGGGTCCGGCGGAACCTTCCCTGACTGTCCGGATAAGGTAATTCAGCAGCGGCAGCCGATCGTTGGTGAGGATTTCCCGTTCCTCAAGCCTGGGCAGGGCTTGTGCCATGGCTTCTATTGTCGAGAGAGACTCTATGGTGATTCCCTGCATCTCCCTGAGGGCTTCCTGCATACTTTTGCCTGAACCCAGAAGGCGCCCAAGGCGCATGTTGCGTCCCCCCGCGCAGGTAACGTAGTAGTCTCCGGCCCCCGGCAGGGACGAGGCGAAGGAATCGTTATAACCGGAGGATCTTGTAAGGTATTTCATCTCGCTTATCCCCTGGCCGAAGACCGCAGCTGCAGGGTTGTGCATTAGGGCCCCTGCGGGGTCCTCGGCCCCCGGTCGCTCCAGCAGTCCGCCGGCAATACCCACCGGCAGGGTGTAGGCGTTCTTGAGGGCCACGGCTATCTCCAGGGGATAGACTTCGGCGGAGGGCCAGATGTGGTAGTAGCGTGTTCTGAAAAGATCCGCGAACCAGCGGGAACGTTCCCTGTTCTCCGACGCGAATACCACGCAGGAGTGGCGCCGGGCGGCAAGCTCGCCGGCAATACAGGGTCCTCCGATGGCGGAGACGGAACACGCCGGTCCTCCTGCAGCGCTGAGGGTCTTTTCGTAAACCGTGGTCAGTGAGATGAGGTCCCCGTTATCCGCGGCTTCGAGTCCCTTGGTAACAGCAATTATCGGAAGGGGCTTGCGCAGGACCTTTGCCAGGGTTTCCGCGGACCAGCGTACGCCGTAGGAGTTTACCCCGGAGAGGATAAAATCCGCCCCTTCGAGGGCCCGTTCGAGTTCTGTCCATTCGAAGGCCTCCACTCCCGCGGGCAGATACGTTTTCAAACCTGGGTGGTAAGCCCCGGTTTTGACCTGGTCGAGGATATCCCCGTCCAGGTGGGTTCCCACAAGGCGTACGCTGTGGCCCTTGTCGGTGAGCGGAAAGGATATAGCCGAGCCCATTACTCCGGCGCCGAAGATTACTGCAGTTGCCATAGGTTACTGTAAAACGGAAAAGGCTGGTAGGCAAGGGAGAAGAGTCTGACGTAATCCTCTATGCCAGCGGATTCGCCCAGGACAGCTTCGGAAATCTTGCAAAGTCACTGTCGGTGGAACAGAGCGTAAGACCGTGTTCCATCGCCAGGGCGGCCAGATGGGCGTCAGGAACCAGATTCGCGGCTGGTTTAATGTTGCGATAAATATTTTCCTGAATGGAAAGGTGATTTTCCGTCGCTTGAGGAATCCATACGGGTTTGCAGGAGGTCCAGTACCTGATCACCTTCCAGGCTTCCCCCGGGGAAACCGGAGGAGAGAATATCCGGGGATTGGTGACGATTCGGAGAAATGCAAGCATACTTTCCCAGGGGATCCCCACCGGAGCGTTTCCGTTGAGTTTTCCGTCCAACCACTCTTTGGCACCGGCATGACTGGAGCTGGACTTCATGCTCGCATAAATCAGCAAATTTGCATCAACCAGAATCAAGAGTAATCCTCACGCTCTGCTACTGCGAGAACTTCTAAAATGTTATCAAGATCTGCAAAACGGCAGGGACCGGAGCTCAATTCCGGGGTGGAATAGTGCCGATGTTCCTCAGCCTGCTGACTGCTTTCCACCAGGCCTTTGCGCAGCAGATCATTAACCACAACCTTGAAGGGTTTCTGATCCCGCCTTTGTATCCTTCGTATCATTGCGGCCACATCGTCTTCGATTGTCAGAGTTGTTCTCATGTACGGAATTTACATTGACAATGTTCTGATGCCTTTCTTCTCCTGGTGGTGTAGCAGTTCCTTGATCACCTTTCCGGCCATAAAATCCAGGGCTTTTCCGCGCCAGGAAAAGTCATTGAAGCTGCCGATAATGAAGGATTCCGTTCCGGGATGATGGAACATGAAGGCGCCGGTAACGCCGACGCAGCCCCAGCAGTAATACTTCCTCGGCAGGATCAGGGGAATTGTTCTGGTTTTCCAGACAGAATACCCATAATTGAATGCAAGGCTGGGAAAACCCATGAACACATCATCTCCGATCATTTTGTCCAGGGTTTCCTTCTTCACTATCCGGTGATTTACCAAGGCTCGCATAAAGGTCAGAAAGTCCGTCAGGGGTGCAATGACGCTGCCTCCTGCATAATCTATCTCGTGAATATTGCTAATCGAGAGCAGATCGCAACCTTTGATGTACAGTCGTGCCGTCGGATACTCGGATTCAATCTCGGGTTTTGACAGCCCGTGTAACCATGCGTGCCGCATGCCAAGAGGATTGAAAATCTGGTCGTGCATGACCTCATGAAATCCTTTTTTCGTTATACTCTCAATAATCAAGCCCAGCAGGTAGTAGTTGGTGTCAGTATAGAAATGCCTTCTGCCTGGTACTGCTTTTGGTTCTAGATTGTTTTTGCCCCAGATGATCGCATCCCGCGGAGTAGTTCTGAAATCCGGGTCAGCGATCTTCTTCTTCCATAAATGATAGAAAACATCGTTCAATCCGGAGGTCTGCATCAGGAGCTGCCCGATTGTTATCTGATCAGAATAGTCTTTGCCTCGGTAAATATGCAGGCCTTTCATCAGATCGGCATCGAGATATCTGACGACAGGATCATCATAATCGAGCTGCCGCCTCTCGTGGAGAATGCCGATCAGTGCGGCGGTAAAGAGTTTTCCCACACTGGCAAGGTGGTTGGGCTGCCCGATATGTGCTTTTGATCCGTCCGTTGTTCCTGCTGCGGCATTCAGGTGAATGTTCAGTTTATCCGAGTCTACCAGCAGGTATGCGTTTTTTACTCTCTCGTCCTTCTGCACCTGATTCCTGAACAGGGATTCTATTCTGGTCTGTACATCCTTTTCTTTCATGGATCTTTCTCCAAAGGCGCTGTGTAAAAAAGCCCGGATTTAGTTCCTGCCCAGGGGAACAGAAATATAAGCCACAGGGATACTGTAAGGTATCGCAGAAAGGCGAAACAGTTCCCGGAGGGGAGTATCGCTTTAAGACTGGTGAGAAGCAGGACGGAGACTGCAAGTCCCAGAATATACCGAAACGCCTTCCTTGCGGTTTTTGCCTCCGTGCTGAAACCGACCAGCCTCGTCTCCAGTATGCAGCCAGCCATTGCCCCCGCGGCTGTGCCGGAGATCTTGTAGAAATCCCGTATCTTCAGGGAATCCAGGGTTCCGGTTTTCTCCAGGACGAAGAGGGCAAGGGTGAGTGCGACGATAAGTACAATTCCCCGGAGAAGGAGCGACTGCAGTCTGGGGGGATCGTTCAGCATGGGTTCCAGAAGGCGGTATGTTCCCCAGGCGCTCAGTACACCGAGAAGAAGCCCGGCGATAACATCGAGCGGCCAGTGGACTCCCAGGTAGACCCGGCTCAGAGCTATGAGGAGCATGAGGACCGCTGCCAGACAGCTGAACCAGAACCTGCGCAGCAGAAGGGCTGCGGCGGTCAGGACTCCGGCGGCTCCTTGAGTGTGCCCGCTGGGAAAAGAGTATCCCGTGGCTGTATGAACCCGCTTGCCTTCAATGCCGGAGAGGACCTCGAAGGGCCTCGGAGCCTGGACCAGAATTTTTACACCGACATTTACCATGGCAGATGCCAGATAGCTGAAGGCGAGGAGCAGTCCCGCTTTCTTGGAGATGTTCCAGAAGACCAGAGTTATGACCGCGATAAAGATGTACTGCTCCCCCATCATGGTGATTCCCTCGGCCAGGGCGTCGAGCCATGGGGCGGCAATTCTGCTGAAGAAACGGAGGATCCCTTCCTGCATATTTATCCTGCTCCGAGGTTTCGTTTTATGGTACTGGTAAATTCCTGGGACGAGAAGATATGATCGATAATTAATGTCCCCGCCCCGGTGGGGCCGGACTTATCCTTCAGTTCGGAAATGCACACATTCAGTTCATAGGTTGCAAGGTGCAGGGAGCGCCGGATTACGGCTTCCCGTATGGCGCCGACAAAGAGGTTTCCGAAGGCCGACAGACCGCCGCCGATAACAATGGAGGAGGGGTTGAAAAAACTGACCAGCTTGGCAAGCACCCCTCCGATCACGCTTCCGGCATCCTTAATAAGCTGTATGCAGGGGAGGTCCCCGGCGATGGCGCCGTTGTTTATATCCACCGCACTGAGCCGGTGATTGCGTTCCAGCAGCTCCTTCAGGTAGGGGCTCTCATTATTCGCGGCTATCTTCGCAGCCTTCGCCGCCAGGGCTTTTCCGCCGGCGATCGCCTCGAGGCAGCCCTTGTTTCCGCAGTGGCAGCGTACATCACTGCCGTCCACCTCGATGTGACCTATGTCGCCGGCGCAGCCCTTGGCTCCCCGGTAGATCCTGCCGTCCACCATCAGTCCGGCTCCTATTCCCGTACCGACTTTGACAAAAAGAAAGTCCGATTCGTCGGTGGTGCAGCCTTTATATCCCTCTCCAAGGGCCATGACGTTTACGTCGTTATCAATGAGTACGGGGCAGCCGAATTCCTTTTCGTAGATCTGCCTCAGGGGGTAATCGTGCCACAGCGGGACATTCGGCGGTGAGTCGGGTTTTCCTTCCCGGAAATTGACGGGAAAGGGAAAGCCTATGCCGATCCCCCACAGCCGTTCGATTCCGTTGTTTCTGCAGAGCTCCTTCAGCTGCTGAATGATCTGTCGGTTGCATTCCACCGGATCGCTTATGGAATCAAAGGAGTGGAGCTCTTCGCACTTTATCTGCATATCCAGATTGAAGATGACGATGCTGAGCTTTGTGATGCCCAGGAATACCCCAGCGACAAACCCGAGGTCTCCCCGTATCTTCAGCTTCAATTTGCGCTGACTGCTGTCGGGGGGTGTCTTTTCTTCGATCAGGCCGAGTTTTATCAGCTTGTTTATCTGAAGGGAGATGGTGGACTTTGATACCCCGCTGATCCGCGTAATGGCCATTCTGTTGATTTCGCCGTTGTAGCGAATGATGTTGTAGATCTGGGCTGTGGTGTTGGGGGTAATCAGTTCTTTTTGATTCATCTGTGTCTGAATCATATGCTTTCCCCTGAAAAAAATCAACAATCTAATATAAAACGTATAGGTTTAATAATAAGACAAAAAAGTTGACAGATAAAACAATGAAGTGTAGAATTGGCAAAGATAACGACGAGGAATGAACTTAAATGAAGAAATTACGGGTTGCTGTAATCGGAACCGGCTTTATCGGACCGGTTCACGCGGAGGCTGTGCGGAGAAATCCTGACCTGGCGGAACTTGTCGCCATTGCGGGGAGTTCCGAAGAAGCTGCCGGAGAAGCCGCGGCCAGTCTGAATGTACCCTTCCATTCCGGTGATTACAGAAATGTCCTGGACCGGGACGATGTCGACCTGGTCCATATCTGCACTCCCAACTATCTGCACTATCCCATGGTTCGGGACTGCTTCGAGAACGGCAAGCATGTTCTCTGCGAAAAACCCCTGGCCATGACATCCGGGGAGGCCCGGGATCTGCTGCGGCTTGCGGAGGAAAAGGGTCTTAAGGCCGCAGTAAACTACAATCTCCGCTACTACCCGATGATCCAGGAGATAAAAAGCAGAAACGGGACCAGCCCCGACGGCCGTATCTTCGCTCTCCAGGGCTCCTACCTGCAGGACTGGCTGCTCCACGAGACCGATTACAGCTGGCGCATGGAATCAAAGCTCAGCGGAAAAACCAGGGCTGTCGCGGATATCGGCACCCACTGGATGGACCTGGCCCAGTATGTTACGGGCCTTAAAATTGAGAAGGTGCTGGCTCAGTTCGGCCGCATGTTCGAAACCCGCAGGAAAGCTGCGGGAGGCAGGGACCACAGCTTCGACAGGGGAGGGGCAAAAAAGTCCTCGGACTATACAAGTTATCCGGTGGACACTGAGGATCACGCCCAGATCCTCCTCTCCTTTGAAGGTGGAGTGTTGGGGAACCTGACGCTTAGCCAGGTGAGTGCAGGCTATAAAAACTTTATGGAATACCGTCAGATGGGGCGGGACGTATCCTACTCCTGGAATTCCGAAGCCCCGAACAGAGTAACGATCGGGCACCGGGACCAGGCCAATGAAGTACTGATGAAGGACCCGGGACTCCTGAATCCCAGGGCGGCTTCGATGTCCGCCTACCCCGGAGGACACCAGGAAGGCTATGGAGACACCCTCAAGTTCATTCTCCGGGAGTTTTATTCTGATGTGCTGGGAAGCAGTGTCGAGGGGGGAGCATGCGATTATCCCACCCTGCGGGACGGGCTTTCGGAGATGCTCCTGTGCGAAGCGATACTGCAAAGCGCTGAAACCGGCGCTTGGGTGGAGGTGGGTAAATGAACAATCCTGTATGGATCATGAGTTCGGCGTATCCGGGCTTGTCCCTGGAAGAGCTTATGCAGAGGGCTGTGAACGTCGACGTCCAGGGACTGGAACTCTGCGTCTTCCGGAGGGACGGAACCAGGGCCGACCACGTGGCAACACACCTGGATTACGAGAATTTCGATTCCGAAAGGGCTAAACAGACTGTCGAGGCCTTTAACGAAAAGGGGCTCCGCTTCTCCATCGGAGCCTTCGAAAACCTGATCGGCGGCGATGAAGCGGAGAGGATAAAAAACCAGAACCATCTTCTCAAACTGATCCGGATGGCAGCCCTTTCAGGGGGAGACGAAAACGGAATCACCGTCGGTACCTTCGTCGGATACAAGCATGAATGGGACCTCGAGGAGGGGGCCTTCGAGAAGAACCTCCGGGAGTACCAGAGAATTTTTACCCCCATTATCGGCTATGCCGAAGACCTGGGGGTGACCGTCGTCTACGAAAACTGCCCCATGGAAGGCTGGAGGTCCGCAGGATTTACAAACACGATGAACAACCTGCCTTCCACCCTGGCGGCCAGAAAGCTGATGTACGAGCTTATCCCCTCAAAGGCCCATGGCGAGACCTACGATCCAAGCCACGATGTCTGGCAGTTTGTGGACCCCGTGGATGTGCTCAGGCACAGCGATATGGAAAGAATAAAATCTGTGCATCTTAAGGCAACACGAATGAAAAGAGATGCTGCATCCATCCACTGGGGCAACGTTTTCGGAAAACAGCTGGTTTCAAAGCAGCTGGCAGAGGCTGCGGGAGTTCCGCTTCCTCAAAACGAGTGGGACCGCTTTTCCTATGAGCCCATGGTCCCGGGATTCGGCGGCTCCGACTCCATGGACTGGCGAAGCTTCATAGACTATCTGATGCGGAATAATTTCGAAGGAGTCTTCTCCATGGAGAACGAGGGGCTCAACTCAAAGGGCACGGAAAATGACGGCGCCATAGAGCAGGGTTTTTCTGCCTGTCTCTCTTTTATACGGCCGTTGATCTGGCCCCTTGCATCCGGAACCGGCTACAGCTTTCCCGGTCAGGCTGCATTAAGCGAGCCGCCTGTAAAGAAGCTGCCGGCGGTTGAAATACGGGATCTTACAGCCTGATACGGGCTGAAAAAAACAATAAGAATTCCATGGGAATTCTAAAAGGAGAAAGAGTGTGAAAAAGCTGATTGTGTTCATGCTGGTTTTCGCGATGGCCGGAATCTCGTTGACCTATGCCGGGGGACAGAAGGACGACGGGGTAAAAACCCTGGCAGTAATAATGCCCAGTGCCGACCACGGATTCCTGGGAGAGAGCATCAAACATGCCGAACATGCAACCAGGGAACTCGCCGAAGCCAAGGGGTTCAATCACATCTTCCTGATTTCCGATGATGTTGTCGAGCAGGCCAACCAGATCGATACTGTCGTCGCCCGGGGCGTGGACGTTGTTGTCCTATGGCCACATAACGGTGATGAGCTCAAGGCTGCTGCCCAGACCATTGTGGATGAAGGAATTCCCCTCATTATCTACGACCGGCTGATCAGTAATTTTGATGAGACTGCCGAGCTCATGGGAGACAATTTTACCATCGGTGAGGAATCCGGCCGTTATTTTAACGAGTACTTCAAGGATGAGCTTGCAAGGGGCAAGGTCAACATCCTGGAGTTCAAAGGTGATAACTCAAGTGTTCCCAAGCAGCGCTCCGACGGCTTCTGGAAAACTGCAAGTTCCAACTTTGTCCGGGTTAACGATTACGTAACCAACTGGAGCAAGGACACAGCCCAGACCCAGCTTGAGACCTTCCTGAACTCCAGTACCCGGGAAGAGGTTGAAAGTATCCGGGCTATCTTCAACCATGATGCGGATGTAGCTTTCGGCCTTCTTGCCGCCCTGGAAGGCTACGACGGAAATGCCGATCTCAATATCAAGCTGGTAT
>Ga0334898_1001346_pt1 | contig 28113 bp, 23 predicted proteins | sample GraSluR3_MG_10_FD_207228 | JGI IMG/M metagenome (GOLD analysis project Ga0334898, IMG submission 207228) | Sludge microbial communities from methane-producing bioreactor in Wageningen University, Netherlands - Granular Sludge_3_08-R3 | ecosystem: Engineered > Bioreactor > Anaerobic >... | reverse complement strand
GCGGGAGCTGAGTCCGGGTATTCCGGTACTTCCCGCGGCCGGCGGAAAGATCAGCCTGGCGGATATCGAACAGGCCGTGTCGGCAGGATCTGAAATCCCTGAACCCGACCAGGACTATATGGGCTGGGGCAGTTCCGGCCGGCCCAAAAGCTATTATCTTCATTCTTCTCAAGCTGTTTCACGAAAGTCGCTGGAAGGCTTTCTCAGGCAGGCGGCCCCCAGGTCGTTTCGCATCAAGGGCGCGATCCCGGCACAGGAAGGAGGGCATTACCTGGTCGACTGCGTAGGCGAGAACCCCTTTTATGAGTATATAAAGGATGAGGCTCCGGTCCGGGGGCTCGTAATAATCGTTCCAGGGGACGGAGTTGAAGCCGACAATTTTGTTTCTCTCTGGAAGGATCAGGTAAAGACAGAAGCTCAAATACGCTGATACCTAGTTACGGTGGATTTTTGTGTATCTTTTCAGATCCTCCGACTCAAAATGCATCCGCCGGGCTGTGTGCTTTCCGATAAGGAATGAATCCTCCTGCCTTGTCTCTGGCACGGACTTATTGTGGCGGAAGACGCTGATCCGGTAGAGGAAGCCCTCAATTCTGCGGAGCCGCCGCTCCTGTCGATCCCTTTCGTTCATTGGTATTTACTATTATATACAGAGGTCTGGGGGAATGCAAAAATCCACAGTGAAAATCATGCAGGATATCAATAAAAAAAGCCGGCCTTAAGCCGGCTTGTAAATATCGTTCCTGTAATTTGAAAGGAACTGGTATTTCGTTTTGTTACTCCCAAAGGAGTTCGAAATTACCTCTTCGGTAAGCCACTCTATAGTGTATTTCTATAGGCGCCTCCGCTTTGATAAAATTAAAATCTACCAACACAATCCGAATGCCGGGTCTGATCCCGGCCTGTCCTTACAGGCGGTTGTTCCATCGGTGCCTCCTTATAACAAGAAACATCCAACACCATCAATGTAGTCCATCATGTTCCGGAAGTCAAATTTTTCGGTAAATTTCCTTGGGATTTTTTTACTGTTCAGAATCGTGGGGATGAAGGGCTGCCAAAGGCTGACGTGGAAAGATTTTACCAGCCCAAGGTGGTTTTATCCGGGGGAATATCCAGCTTATCGGTATAATCCCGGCGCGAAGGGATTTCCATCCCCACGATTCTGAACACTATATGCGGATATCCGGAAATTAAAAATCCGGAAAAAAACCGCCGGGGTTATCCCGGCGGTTGATATCCATCGATACGGTAATTTTTACACGTTGTAGGTACTGGCGGAAACGTCTCCGCCGGTTCCGGTCCAGTTGGTGTGGAAAAACTTGCCCCGGGGCTTGTCCACGCGTTCGTAGGTGTGGGCCCCGAAGTAGTCCCGCTGGGCCTGGAGCAGGTTGGCGGGAAGCCGGTCGTTCCGGTAACCGTCGTAGAAAGCCAGGGCGGTGGAGAAGGCCGGGGTGGGAATACCCAGTTCCACGGCTTTGGCCACAACCCGACGCCAGGAGGCCTGGCACTCGTCGATCTTGTTCTTGAACCAGTCGTCCATGAGCAGGTTGTTCAGGTCAGCCTTCTTATCGAAGGCTTCCTTGATACGCCCCAGGAAGACAGAACGGATAATGCATCCACCCCGCCACATGAGGGCAATTCCGCCGTAGTTCAGGTTCCAGCCGTACTCTCTGGCGGCTTCCCGCATCAGCATATACCCTTGAGTGTAGGAGATGATCTTGCTTGCCAGAAGGGCCTTCTTTATATCTTCTATAAAGGTGGCTTTGTCTCCCGAGAACCTGGTATCCGGTCCGGAGAGCACCTTGCCGGCTTCGACCCTTTCCTCCTTCATGGCGGAAAGACAGCGGGCAAAGACCGCCTCGCCGATCAGGGTTACCGGTACTCCCAGATCAAGAGAGCTGACTCCCGTCCATTTGCCGGTACCCTTCTGGCCGGCGGTATCCAGGATCTTCTCAACCAGGGCTGATCCGTCCTCGTCCTTGTAAGCCAGAATATCCCGGGTAATCTGGATCAGATAGGAGTCCAGGTCGCCGGTGTTCCACTCCTTGAATACCTCGTGCATCTCGTCGGCGTCCATCCCTAAGGCATTTTTCATGAGCATGTAGGCCTCGCAGATCAGCTGCATATCCCCGTATTCAATGCCGTTGTGGACCATCTTTACGTAGTGACCCGCGCCGTCTTCTCCGACCCAGTCGCAGCAGGGCTCGCCGTCGTCGGTCTTGGCGGAGATGGACTGGAAAATATCCTTTACCAGGGGCCAGGCCTTCTTGTTTCCCCCGGGCATCATGGATGGTCCAAGGCGTGCCCCCTCTTCGCCGCCGGATACACCGGTGCCGATATAGAGAATACCCTTGTCCGCCAGGGCTTTGGTGCGGCGAATGGTATCGGGAAAGTGGGAGTTTCCGCCGTCGATAATCAGGTCTCCCTCTTCAAGGTGGGGCAGGACCATCTCGATGAAGCTGTCCACCACGTCTCCTGCCTTTACCATGAGCATAACCTTCCGGGGGCGTTCCAGCAGGGCGACAAACTCCTCCATGGAGTGGGCGCCGTAGATTGTCTCCCGACCTTGGGCCGGACCTTTCAGAAAATCGTCTACCTTGCTTACGGTCCGGTTAAAAACAGCAACCTTGAATCCCTTGTCGTTCATGTTCAGGACGAGGTTCTGTCCCATAACCGCCAGGCCGATGAGGCCGATATCCGCTTTTTTTTCCGCCATAATGACTCCTTATACTCTTACTCTGTAATAAAACTGTCAGTTGTCAGTAAATCTCTCCGGCACGGCCCAGAGGCCTACCGCAGGGTTGGATACATAATAGATTTCTTCGCCGTCAGGGAGGGTATTCCAGCCGTCGGTGAGGCTTTCCGGGTTGTAGCGCCGGGTAGTCTCACTGATATCGGCGTATGTATAACCCACGGCGCTGATTTCTTCCCTGCTCAAGTGTCCCGGACAGTAGGTTATGGAGAAACGTCCCTCCGGGGAACCGTGAATCAGGTGGGCTGCTACCCCCAGGTTCTGCTGCAGGTCCTCGTTCTCATCCACCAGGCGGAGTACCTCGCTGGTGCGCACGTAGCCGTACTTGCGGATGATCCTGTCGTTCTCCGCATCCTCCCCGAACTCCTTGACCCCCGGGGCCAGAACGATGAGCTCTCCTCCATCGGCTATAGCCATGCGGGTACGGTAGATACTCTTGTTCCCGATCCAGGTGCTCTTGAACTCCTCGGGATCAAGGTAAACCACCGCCTTTTTTATAGGCCTGTCGAGCATGGTAAAGTTGACCTTCAGGGAGAGTTCCGCGGCCTTGTAGAAGCACTCGTGATCATCCCCGATAAAAAGGCCCCGGATGGGCAGGCTTCCGTCCTCTGCCCGGCCGATTACGGTAAGAATGTAGACCAGCCTGGGGAGCGTGTCGCCGAAGTGCTCGGAGGCATAGTTCAGGATTGCCCGGACGGGATTGTCCGCCCGTCCCATGATTCTCTCCATACCGTAGACGGCGCCCACGAAATGGCTCTTGTTGATACCCTCCTGGCCGCCGGTTCCGACAAAGATGTTCTTGTTGTAGTTTGCAAGGCCGATGACCTCGTGGGGCACCACCTGTCCCACCGAAAGGATAAGATCGTGACCGCCGTCTGTAAGCAGGCTGTTGACCTGGGCCGGCCAGTCGAAATCGAGCATTCCACCGGTCTGTTCCTTTACAAACTCAGCGGGAACCGTCCCCAGGGTGGAGAGGTCCTTTCGCCAGCGGTGTTCCCGGAAGAGTTCCCGGGGAACCCCGGGAAACATCTTGTCCGTCTCCTCCCTGCTCATGGGGGCATGGGTCCCTATGGCAGGCATGATGTCCGTAAGGGCCTTTCCGTAGTAGTTGTACAGAAAGGTGGTAATCTTTCCCGCCTGGGAATGAAAACGGCTCATGTCCGGGGGCAGGGCGAGTACCTTCTTCGGATTCCCCAGTTTCTTTAAGGTGGCCTGGACGATGCTTTTTAGTTCCTCGTCATTAATAACCCTGTCTTTCGAGCCTGTGGCGTAATAGAGCATTTCTCCTCTCTCCTTCCGGCCTAGTTCCAGCCAGGCTTTTCGGGGAGGTACTGATCAAACTCCTTCAGAAGCTCCTCCTGGTAGCTCCCGGCAAAGGTCCCGGCAAAAAAGCGGTCCAGGCCCTCGTTGTAGAGTTTTTCCCAGCTCGCCTCCTCGTGTCCGGGGTTGATGGGGAAAAAGAGGGCATTGTTTCCTTTAGCGGCCTTGTAGTCCCCCGGGGCGTCGCCGATCATCAGAATCTTTTCCGCGGGATACTTGCCGCCGGCGGCAAACTTGATATGTTCGGTCTTGGTTCCCCGTTCCTGGCCGGCGATCATGCGGACGTACTTGTCAATGTCGTGTTCGCCCCATTCTCTTTCCAGAGCTTCGGTGGGAGTCTGGCTGACAACGATGGCGTCGGCTTTTTCCGTCATTTTCTGAAGGCTCTCTTCCACCAGGGGATAGGGGGGCACATTCTTGACGAACCAGGCGATGGTTTCGTTGACCCCCAGGGACCAGGCTTTGATCATCTTCATCTCGTCAGAGGGGTTCCGTTCCACCTCCGCCAGGAATGCGGGATTTCCTAGTTTCGTCTCCCGTTTGCACCAGTCCGCCAGGTCCTTGAGAACCGGAACCTCGGCGTGACGGTCCTTTACCTCTTTACGGGCAGCAAGAAGCTCAGTGGCGTACTGGATAGCCATGAAGCGGTTACAGCCCCGGTTTTTGGAGTATAGATTTACAAACTCCCATACCTCCCGGGCGTATTTTGAAACCGACTGCAGACCAAAGTGGTAGATAAACTGGGGGCAGAAACACTCCTTGTGTTTGATCTCCATGGAGTCGAAGGCGCAACCGTCGGAATCGATACCAACGAAGAACTCCTTTTGAGGTTTAAAATCCTTTAATTCCTGTACTGGGTCGCTCATTATTCCTCCTTGACGGTACAAGACCGGCGGGATACGATAGTTTTGTACGCTTACGTTTATCAGTCTGTAATGAAACTTGTACTATGTCAACGGGGCTGTGTCAAGTTTTGTAAACCCTTACATTTTCTCATTGACACCCACCGTATTGCGTACTACTGTAGAAACCGAAAGGAAACGAAATGCCAGCCAACAGACGGCACGATGAAATACTTAGCATTCTCTCCCGGTTGCGCTCCGTCAGCGTGGGAGATCTTACCGCAAGGCTGAAGGTTTCCGAGGTTACCATCCGAAAGGACCTTACAACCCTCGAGGAGATGGGCTTTCTGATCCGTACCCACGGGGGAGCCGAACTGGCGGAGGATCGCAGATTTCGGAGGACCTTGAACATGCGGCGCAACGAGAACCGGGAAAGGAAACTGGCCATAGCAGCCAGAGCAGCTGAGCTCGTCAGGGAAGGGGACACCATCTACATAGATTCCGGGTCCACCTGTATGCTCTTTGCAGCGGCGGTGGCGGAGATTGCCCTGAGGGTTGTAACCAACTCAATCGATGTGATGAACCGCCTGGCGGACAGCCCGGGAATAAGTCTGATCGCTGTGGGGGGAGCTTATCACAAGGAGGCCGGCAGTTTTCTCGGGCCCACAGCCATAGAGAACCTGCGGGACTTTCAGATCGGGACCTGCTTTATGGGGGCCACCGGGTTTTCCGCTGCGGGTGTTTTTTCGTCCCAGAATATCCTGGAGGCTCAGCTCAAGCAGCGGGCCCTGGAGGTTTCCGAACGGCGGGTGATACTGGCGGACTCATCGAAATACGAGCACTCCGCTTTTTCAGTCTTTGCCCGGGCCGACATTGTGGATGTTCTGATTACCGACAGGGATTTTTCCGGTGAAGATAAAATGCGGGCAGCGGGAATCGATGTCCTGTTGGCCGACTATTCTGCGGAATACAGCGACTGACTTTGGATGCCAACCCGGGTCGTAAAGGCCGGGGGATAAAATTTACTTTTAAGGAACGGATTATGAGTTATTTGGAAGAGATGTTCAGTTTAAAAGGCAAAACCGCCGTAATTACCGGCGGAGGCGGAAACATCGCCTATGCCATGGGTGAATCCCTGCTCCGGGCTGGGGCCAACGTTTCTCTCTGGGGACACAGGTATCCCTCCATCGACGAGAACCTGGAAAAGCTCACCACAGCTACGGGTTTGACAGACCAGATTCAGCGGGTCAAGGTCGATGCCGGTGACGAGGCAGGCGTGGCCGAAGCCTACGAAGAGACGGAAAAGCAGTTCGGCTCCGTGGATATCCTGATTAATGCCGCAGGGGGCAACCGGGGAAAATCCGACTGGGTGGACGTTGACATGAAGATCTTCGAAGAGGTTCTTCACCTCAATCTGGTAGCCGGCCTGATGGTTCCCACCAAGGTGTTCGTAAAAAAATGGAGGGAAAGGAAGATCAAGGGAAGCATCATCAACCTGACCTCCATGACCAGCTACATACCCCTTTCCGGAACCCACGCCTACGGTGCCGCGAAGATGGCGGTTCTGAACCTTACCATGGCCGGCGCCCGGGAGTTCGCCCCCGACGGTATCCGTGTAAATGCCATTGCTCCGGGATTCTTTGTAGGCAAGCAGAACAAGGCTCTCCTGATGGACGAGACTACGGGAAATCTGACTGCCAGAGGCCAGGCCATCATCGATCATACCCCTTTCGGCCGTTTTGGCGAAGTCCAGGAGCTTGCCGGGGCGCTGCTCTTCCTCTGCAGCGAAAAGGCTTCCGGCTTTGTAACCGGTGTCTCGATTCCGGTGGACGGCGGTTACCTGGTTCATAATATCTAAAGTAGTAAAAAAGGAGTCTTTTATGGCGAAACAGTTTCTCGATGACGATTTCATGCTGCAGAACGATGCGGCCCGCACCCTCTACCATGAGTACGCAGCGGATATGCCCATATTCGATTATCACTGCCATCTGCCGCCGGAGCAGGTGGCGGAGAACAAGCAGTTCAGAAACCTCACCGAAATCTGGCTCTACGGAGACCATTACAAGTGGCGCGCCATGCGGGCCAACGGTGTGGCTGAACGTTACTGTACCGGAGACGCCCCGGACTGGGAGAAGTTCGCCGCCTGGGCGGAGACGGTTCCCAAAACCATCGGAAACCCCCTGTACCACTGGACCCACATGGAGATGAAGGATCCCTTCGGTATTACCGGTAAGCTGTTGAATCCCGAGACTGCCAAAGGCATATACGAGGATATCAATACAAAGCTCGCCTCCGGCGATGAGTTCCGGGCCCGGGGTATCATGGAGCACTTCAATGTAAAGGCGGTCTGTACTACGGATGATCCCGCGGACAGTCTTGAACACCATGCCTCGGTGGCTGCGGACACCAGCTTCAAATCAAAGATGTACCCCGCCTTCAGGCCGGACAGGTCCATGGCAGTGGAGACAGGCGAGGCATGGATCGAGTATCTTTCCAGATTGGGGGCAGCCGCTTCCATGAGCATCGACTCCTTCGGGGATCTGCTCTCCGCCCTGGACAAGCGGCACGAGTTTTTCCACTCCATGGGGGGGCGCCTCTCGGACCATGCTCTGACCCTGCCGGTGTACGTTCCCTCCTCCGACGCGGAGCTGGAGGCCATCTTCAAAAAGGCGAAGACCGGCGGAGAGGTCAGCTCCGAAGAGGCAGACAAATTCCGTACCGCCCTGATGCTCCACTTTGGAAGGATGAACGCGAAGAGGGGCTGGGTAATGCAGCTTCACCTGAATTGTCTGCGGAACAACAACACACGACTTTTTAAGAAACTGGGACCCGATACAGGTCTGGACGGCATGGCAGACGGTCAAATCGCAGTACCCCTCCGCAATTTCCTCGATGCCCTGGATATGGAAGAGCTGCTGCCGAAGACCATCCTCTACACCCTGAATCCCCGGGACAACGAGCTTCTGGCATCCATCGGCGGAAGCTTTCAGGACGGAAGTACCCCCGGCAAGATCCAGCTGGGTACCGCCTGGTGGTTCAACGATCAGAAAGAGGGCATGCTGAGCCAGATGAGCGCCCTGGCGAACATCGGGCTTCTGAGCCGCTTCGTGGGCATGATCACCGATTCGAGGAGTTTTCTCTCCTATCCCCGGCACGACTACTTCCGGCGCATCCTGTGCAATATGGTCGGCACCTGGGTGGAAGAGGGAGAAGCCCCGCGGGACATGGACCTTCTGGGAGGCATGATCGCGGATATCTGTTACAACAATGCCCGGAACTACTTCGGCATGGAAATTGATTAAGCACAGACTACTGTAAGGAGAATAAACATGAAACTGGAAAAATATTCATTCGGCTGCGGCGACCGCTTTTTTCATCAGGGAAGACCTCAGCTCGAGGCGATTATAGCCGCCAAGGAGATGGGAATCGATATTGTCCCGGTCTGGAACAAGAGCTACCGGGAACACAGCATCGTGGGAACCGACCCCATGTCCGCCCGCAAAGAGGCTGACGAGGCGGTCAAGGCTTTGAACTGGAAGGACTCCTACTACGTGGACGCCGACCACATCGGCCTTGGGAACGTGAACCTTTTTATCGAAGCCTCTGACTTCTACACCCTGGACGTCGCCGATTTTACCGGAAAGGCCGCGGACACGGATTCCATCGAAGCCTTCGTAAAGAAGTACTCCTCCTACATCGGCAGCATCGATGTTCCCGGGATAGAGAAAAAGCTGGAGATAACCGAGGCAAAACTCCGGAGCATCGCCGAAAAATACCTGCTGGCTGTACAGGAAGCAGGAAAGATCTACCGTCATGTCCTCGAGAAGAAGGGGGAGGGGAACTTTATCCCCGAGGTCTCCATGGACGAGACCGATCTTCCCCAGACTCCCGACGAGCTGCTCTTCATTCTGGCTGCCATAGCCGACGAAGGCATCCCCGCCCAGACAATCGCCCCCAAGTTTACCGGTCGCTTCAACAAGGGTGTTGACTATGTTGGCAACGTCGAGCAGTTCAACAAGGAGTTCGACGAGGATGTCTGCGTAATAGCCTTCGCCGTCAAGGAGTTCGGTCTTCCGGATAACCTTAAACTCTCCATTCACTCCGGGAGCGACAAGTTTTCCATCTATCCCGGAATGCAGGCAGCCATGCGCAAGCACGATGCGGGACTTCACCTGAAGACCGCCGGAACGACCTGGCTGGAGGAGATTATCGGGCTGGCCGAAGCCGGCGGAGAAGGCCTCGAGATCGCCAGGGAGGTGTACCGCACGGGACTGAAGAAGTTCGATGAGCTCTGTGCTCCCTACGCCGCAGTCATCGACATCGACAAGAACAAGCTGCCCGGTCCCGATGAGGTGGACGGCTGGTCAGGTCCCTTCTTCGCAAAGGTCCTGCGCCACGATCAGTCGGAAAAGCTCTACAACATGCACGTGCGGCAGCTTCTGCACGTGGGCTACAAAGTCGCCTCCCAGATGGGAAGCCGCTGGACCGACGCCCTGGAACGCTACGAGGATGTCGTTGCCGACCAGGTCAGGGAAAACCTGCTTGAACGCCACATAAAACGTGTGTTTTTCTAGAATATTCTGATCGAGAAAAAATGGGGCTGTCCGGGGATTTTTCTCCGGGCAGCCCTTTTTCATTGACGGTGTTTAACCTCAGCCCAGCAGGGCGTCCACCTTTTTCAGCTCTTCAATGATGGGGATCTTCTGAGGACATTTCGGTTCGCACTCCCCGCAGGCTACGCACAGGTCGGCTTCGCTTCCGGCGAGAAACTTGCCGTACTGGAGGCGCTGCTCCTGTGGATTATTGAACATGTGGGCGTCGTTGTAGAACTTGAAGGACCGGGGAATATCGACCCCGCTGGGGCAGGGCATGCAGTACTGGCAGGATGTACAGGGCACCTTGATGCGCTGTGTATAAAAGTCCCGTACCCTGACAACCGTTTCCAGTTCTTCGGGGCTGAAGGATTCAGGCTCACCCTCGGCGGCGCTCTTGAGGTTCTGTTCGAGCTGTTCGGGAAGGCTCATCCCGCTGAGGACTACAGTTACCCGCGGATCGTTCCAGACCCAACGCAGGGCCCAGTCCGCCGCCTCCCGCTTAAATCCGTTCCTGTTCCAGAGGGCGGAGACCTCGGGCGGAATGTTCCGTGTAAAGTACCCTCCCCGCAGGGGTTCCATTACAATGATGCCCACACCTTTATCATAGGCATAGGTCAGCCCATCGGTTCCGGCCTGGAAATACGTATCCAGCAGGTTGTACTGGATCTGACAGAACTCCCAGGAGTAGGCGTCGATGATCTCCTTGAACAGGGGCAGCTCGTCATGAAAGGAGAAGCCGATGTGCTGTATTCTGCCGTCCTTCAGCGCCCCGTCGATAAAATCGAAGAGCCCAAGACTGGTCAGGTTTTCCCAGCGCGGGGTATTCAGGGCGTGGATGAGGTAATAATCGATATGCCCGGTATTGAGTTTTTCAAGCTGTCTGTTCAGGAGCCGGTCCATGTCTTTTCGGGTGTTCACCTCCCAGCTGGGGAGCTTCGTGGCAAGATAGACCTTTTCCCGGTATCCGTCGGCCAGGGCGCCGGCCAGAAAGTTTTCGCTCTCTCCGCCATGGTAAGGCCAGGCTGTATCGATATAGTTAACACCCCGGTCGATGGCAGTTCGGAGCATCTCGGTTGCCAGGGGAATGTCGATATCCCGGGGATTGTCGCTGGTCTGGGGGAGTCGCATGCAGCCGAAGCCGAGAATGGACAGCGTCTCGTTTCTAGCGGGAAAGGAGCGGTAGAGCATTTTCCTGTTCATAGTGACCTCATGTAATAAATTATCTTATGGGTTTCAGGATACCAGATCTGTCCGGATTCTGCAAATGTGGCCGCAGGCTTTTCGATCGTCCCGATTTTGCGATAGACTGGTTGAAATCCTGAAAGTGAGGAAAACATGAAACAGATAGGTTTGATCGGGGGAATGAGCTGGGAGTCCACGAAGGAGTATTACCGGATTCTCAACCAGCTGGCTGCGCAGGAGTTCGGAGGGTTGCACTCGGCGGAGTGTATTATCGCTTCCGTGGATTTTGCTCCCCTGGCGCAGTGGATGCACCGGGATGAATGGGACCCAATCCGGGAGCACCTGATCGGCAAAGCCCGGGCCCTGGAGCTGGCAGGAGCGGAACTCGTTCTGATTGCCACCAATACCATGCATTTGCTGGCCGAAGATATTGCCGCAAGCATTGCGGTACCCCTTGTCCATATAGCCGATGCCGCCGGAGAGGCCTGTGTCGCCAGAAAGCTGAAGAAGCTTGCCCTTATGGGGACGCAGTTTACCATGGAGATGGGCTTCTACACGGAAAAGCTGGAGAAAAGATACGGGCTCGAGGTCCTGACCCCGGAAAAGGAAGGACGGAAAAAGATAGACGCCATTATCTTCAGCGAGCTCTGTACAGGAATATTCGAGGATTCCTCCCGGGATTTCCTTATTGACGAGGCGCGAAAGCTGATAGATCGAGGTGCTGAAGGGGTTATTCTGGGATGCACCGAACTGCCCCTGGTTGTACAGGATTCTGATCTGCCGGTGCCGGTTCTGGATACAATGGAGCTCCATGCAGGGATGGCTTTTAATCTGGCTGTTGGAAAGTAGGATCTGTTACAAGTCGTGGGCATGAAAAAACCCGGCCTTTCGCCGGGTTTTGATACCGATTCGCCCTCATTCACGAAAGGGCAAATAGCTTATCCCGCTATGATTGCGTCTACCGGACAGACCTCGACACAGGCGCCGCAGTCAGTGCAGAGATCGGGATCGATCCAGCGGGCATCGTTTTTTTCGCTTATGGCCTCAACCGGACACTCGGGTTCGCAAGCGCCGCAGTTGGTGCACTCGTCAGTAATTTTGTGAGCCATGAGTCACCTCCAGAGATTTGGTATGACCAATACTATAACCGGAAAGTCTCTTTTTTTCAAGTCTTTTCAGATCCATCCCCGGCGCTTTTATCCTGGTTAAGGAACGCAAGGTCTTCCGTGCCTGCAAGCTTCCGATAAAAACAGCTGCGCCTGCCGGTATGACAGGCCGCACCGGTCTGTTCCACCAGCATCAGTACGCAGTCCTGGTCGCAATCCACGCGGATTTCCCGGATCTTCTGCAGGTGTCCGGAGCTCTCCCCCTTTTTCCAGAGGCTGTTCCGGCTCCGGCTGTAATAATGGGCGTAGCCTGTCGTCAGGGTGGCTTCGAAGGCTTCCCTGTCCATAAAGGCGCACATCAGGACCTCCTTCGATTCCGCATCCTGGGCTATGGCGCTTACCAGACCCGTGCCCTTGCTGAAATCAAGGTCAACACGTGCGGATGTTTCCCTGTCCGACATTACTTTAATACCCCCAGGTTTCTGCCCAGAAGCCGGGCCTCTTCCTTCAGTTCACTGTAGTCCTTGGGAATCCAGCGTTTTCCTTCCTGGCGCATCCCGTACTCCTCAAGAAAGAGCTTCTCGAGCCCCCGATTCAGTTTTCTGCCCACCGTCTGCAGGTCCCTTGCGGGATCCGGATCGCTGGGAAACTGGGGGTGCTCCAGGTTCAGGCCGTTGGCAAGAAAACTCTCCAGAAGCAGCTTTGCTGCGATAAAGCGCTCGTACTTGTCCACACCGAAGATGAAGAAATCCTCCAGCATGCCGATAACCTCCCAGGTTACCTGTTCGGCCTGGGAGTAGCGACCGGCGTCCTTGTCCTGGTCGGAGAAGCGGGTTGGCAGGTTGCGGATAATACCGGGGAGCTCCCTGGTCAGGTAGTCCAGGTTAAAAAGGCCGGTGGCGCAGTTGAAGAGAATCGCTTTTCCTGCCTCTTCCGCCTGGGATAGCTCCGTTTTACTGATGGCGGGACCTATGTCACCGCAGTTCAGGCGTCCCCGGGTGTCCCGGATCAGGATGCCTCCCTTGATATCCACCGGGGTCTTGAAGGAGAATTCGAAACCCGCCTCCTTGCCGCTCAGCGCCATAAGGCCAACCCCGGCGGGACAGGGCAGGTTTGCCAGGTTGTCCACGTTACCCAGGTAGGCAAAGAGCCGGCCTTCTCTGTGAAGTTCCCGGTAGATGTCCTGCAGTACGGCAAAGTTCTGGCCGTGGCCCCCGGGAAGGGGAAGAGGGGTTTTACCGTCCCTGCCGAGAAATACCTGCTTGGGCCTTCCCAGGTCAGAGTGGGTGTAGGCTCCGATCATGGGCTGGGCGCCGGAGCGACAGCGGGTCATGTCGGTGCCGAGCTTTTCGATAAGTTCCTTCAGAAAGGGACTGTTCCGATACTCCCGGTAAGCCTCGGTTACCTCGTCATTGTTATTGACGCTGGTCATCTGGAACATGACGGGTCCCTGGGAACGATTGTCGCCGGAGAGCTCCCGGTAAATCAGTTCCCGGATAAGGAGTCCCCGCATCTTCAGTTCCATATAGCTTGGGCCGGGGCTGCCGTCGGGGTGGATACAGGCGGGGGTAATGCCCTTGGCTCTCCCCCTGGCCAGGTCTGCTATCTCTTTGAAGGGTTCACGGCAGAGCTCCATGAGCTTTTCGTTAAAGGCGCTGTTCTTTTTTTCGTCAACGTAACTGGTGGCGGAGCCGCCGTTCAGGACTCCGTAGGCTGTCTTGGGGTAGAGAAGATAGCCCATAGCCGTCAAACCCCGGCGGGAAAAGACCGCCCTGTCTTTCTCTATCCGGGCAAAGATGTTCAGGGGCTTATTGACACCCAGGTTTTTCAGTCTGGATTCAGCTTCGTTTTTGTCCATCTCCCAGCGGGCATCCTGCATGTCTATGACGCTGGTACCGTCAATTCCGGGGATATCCTTCATCTCCACGGTGGGCTGATTGTCAAACTCCCCGGCATTATAGCGATCCAGGATCTCAAAGGTCAGCTCTGCGTCGATACCGGCATTCTGCAAGAGTGATGTAACAGCGGGTTTATCCATTGCCTGCTCCTTGTATTGTTCCTGCTTTCATTGTAAACCAGAGAAATGAGAACCGCTATCCCGGTCAACAGAGCCCGGCGAAAATTTTCTCGATAATGGAGAGGGCGATGCTCCCTTTCAGAGGAAGCTGAGGGTGATCGTCGCGGTTGAACCAGCCGGCATCGCTTATCTCTATTCCGTCGGGACTGATTTCTCCGGAACTCCATTCCGCGGTAAAGCCCAGCATCAGGGAGTCGGGAAAGGGCCATGGCTGGGAGGAGACGTAACGGATATTTTTGACCTCGATGCCCACCTCTTCTGAAATCTCCCGGGCAACCGCCTCCTCCAGAGATTCGCCGGGCTCCACAAACCCGGCTATAAGACTGTACACCGGGGCAGCGAAATTCTTGTTGTGGGCCAGTAAAATCCTGTCGTCCTTTTTGACTGCAGTTATTACCGCCGGGGATATCCGGGGAAAGGTTACCAGGCCGCAGTCCGGGCAGACCCGGGCCTTCTCCCGGTGGTGAAAGCTGTTTTCCTTTCCGCAGCGTCCGCAGAAGCGGGAATTCGCGATCCACTGTACCAGGTGGTATCCCAGCATGGCAGCCCTGAAAAGTTCCGGATTCAGGTGTCCCAGAATCGGCCGGAAGGGCAGGGAAAGCAGTTTCTCCGGAGGATTGTCCCTTTCCATGATGAACAATGGCCGCTCCCGGTAGATTCCCAGGCGTATCATTCCTTCAGCAAGGTATTCGGGAGAAAGATCATCAAGGGGAATCAGCGGTGTTCCTCCGGCCAGCGCTTCGTCTGAATCGTCCTTGGCGTTGTAACAGAAGTTTCGTTTGCTGACAATCATCGTCCAGCCCTCAGCCGGAATATCTTCGGCCTCGGTCCAGCTCCAATCGGGGATAAACATGGATAGTACTCCTCGTTTCAGTCTAACAGCAGAGTAGCGGCGTGAGCGGCACCCAGCAGGGAGACACTGTACTCCTTGATAAGGAAAACCGGAATCCTCTGCTGCAGGGCTCTCATCTTGAGGTTGTAGTTGCTCTCGAAGTAGCGCATGAAACGCTGTTCGTGGAGCAGATACTCGATGTTCTTCTGGGCTATGCCGCCAGCAAGAAAAAGCCCCGCTTCGGGCAGGAAATTCAGGGCTGCATTCCCGGCGAATTTGCCGTAGATGCGGGTAAAGAGTTCCATTACCCTGCTGCAGACCGGGTTGGTTCGTCCGTGGCGGGATATAAGGGCCGGCCGCTGGGTTTCCGGCAGGGAATCAATCTCCTGGAGAATATCGTCCCCGGGACCTGCCATGCTGTCCCGCACGTAAGCGTAGATGTTGGCGATGCCTCGCCCGGAGAGGACGCACTCTGTTCCCGGCCAGCTGTCATAGCGGGTCTTGAGGAAATTTCCCAGCTTCTGGGTCTCCCGGTCGAAAGCCGGAAAATCGGTATGTCCCCCTTCCGAGGGAAAGGCCACGTAGCGGCTGCCGATCCTGCTGAGAACCCCGACTCCAAGCCCCGTTCCAGCGCCGATTATGGCGTAACTGCCCCCCTTGGGCTCAGGGTATGAACCGTCGGGATGGGGCAGGGGAAGTACTTCCTCGGGATTCGTCAGGTTCAGAAGAGGCAGGGAGTAACTCAGAGCCATGAAATCGTTGATAATTACAGTGGGTATTCCCAGTTCCTGCTGAAGCCTGTCCCCGTCGATTATCCAGGAGAGGTTGGTCGGCTGGCAGCGGTTGTTCTCGACAATACCCGCCGCGCTGATGCAGCTGTACCGGGGTTTTGCCGGGAGCTCGAATTCGGCGACAACCTCTCGTACCAGCTGCACAAAGTCGATTACATTCTTCGATTCCCGGGTCAGCTTTCTGACGATGCTGAAGCTGTCCCCGCGTCTGAGTACCGCCGCCAGGTTGGCGTTGGTTCCGCCGATATCGCCTGCAAGAATGATTTCGTCACTGGAATGCAGTTCCACGCTCATATTATACGAGCTCCTTAATTCTGTGATTAAAATTGCTTCGTGCGGGTGCTGGTAAGCCCGGGCTTCTCTTCTTATAATACGGCCATGAAGAATTTGCAAGCTGAAGGCAGAACCCTGGCCTTTATTGATTTTGACGGTGTTTTCTGCGACTCCCTTACCGAGTGTTTTGTCAGCTCCTGGATTGCGTATCATAAATTCCATAAAAAGGATAATCCTGTCTCTGTCAGTGCAGCCGACCGCAGACTCTACGATGTTTACCGCCCCTTTATCCGGCGGGGAGGGGACTATGTGATTCTGCAGCTCTGCGTCAGCGAAGGAATACAGCTTACGAAACAGGAGGATTTCGACCGCCTCGAGGCCGAACTGGGAGACACCGCCGATGAGTTCCACGATCTCTTCTACCGGGCCCGGCGGGAGCTCCTTGCCGCGGACAAGGAGTTCTGGATCTCCATAAACCACGTCTTTGAGGGATTGGCGGATGCTTCGAAAAAGTGGGCGAAATCGGAGAACTGTTACGTCCTTTCCACCAAGGAGGCACCCTTTATCCGGGAAATCCTGGTACACAAGGATATTGACTGGCCCCTGGAGCGGATTATCTGCTCGGGCAAACGCAGAAAGATCGACATAATACGGGAGGTGCTGGCCGAGACCGGAGCCGACGGGGGGCTTCTTTTCGAGGACCAGGTGGACCATCTCTACCGGATAAACGACCCCCGGGTAAAGGGATTTCTCGCATGCTGGGGTTACGTAAAGCCCGAGTGGCTGGAGCAGAAGGATTTTCCGGTCATCGATCAGCCGGAGATGGTGCGGCTTGTGGACGGGGTTATATGAAGTAGCAGATATTTGAAAATTTGTCGTAAGATATCCTTACACTGTTTTTAGAAATAAAATACAGAAATTGCAATACTGCACTTTATGCTTGATTTCATTTTGTTTGTGTGGTATATTATGCAGAAATAATGTTTCTGCATAATGAGGTGTAGTTTGCGTTTGAAGTTAAAAAACCTTGCGAGTGTGCAAATGGGATACTCGTTCAGGTCTCGTCTTGAAGCCTCGGAAGGTGACGGAGTCGCGGTTATTCAGATGAAGGACCTTCTGGATGTCAATACAGTCGCCTGTGATGGTTTGGTCAAAATCGATATGGAGACAGTAAAAGAGCATCATCTCGTCCAAAGAGGGGATCTGGTGTTCAGGTCTCGCGGTCAGCTTACAACAGCAGCTGTTCTTCTTGATGATCCTGGTAAAGCTGTTGTCGCCGCTCCTTTATTTCGGATAAGGGTTACCAGGCCGGGTAAGATTTTACCCGAATATCTGAACTGGTTCATCGGTCAGCGGGATGCGCAAGCTTACCTGACCAGCAGAGCAAAAGGTACTGTTCAGAAAATGATAAGCAAGCAGGCGATTGAGGATCTTGAGGTCGCACTGCCAAGTCTGAAGAAACAAAAACTCATCATAGAGCTGGCCTCTTTATCTGTACAGGAACAAACCCTGCTTCATACCATTGCCGATAAGAGGGAGCAATACATTTCAACAGTACTCATGCAGCTTACGAAAGGAGAATAAAACATGAGCAGTAAGATTGAGCAAAAAGATATAAACAACGCGGCATGGGCGGCGTGTGATACCTTCCGGGGGGTTGTTGATCCGGCGCAGTACAAAGACTATATCCTTGTGATGCTGTTTTTAAAGTATATCTCCGATGTGTGGCAGGACCACTACGAAGAGTATCAGAAGCAGTATGGGGATGACGATGTGCGTATCCGCCGCAAGCTCGAGCGTGAACGTTTTGTTCTCCCGGTGGTTAAACTCACTAAAAGAAATGACGAAACCGGCGAAGAAACGGTTCTGGATGTATTTCCGGCCAACTACTACAGCCTCTATGAGCGCAGGTCCGCCGCCAACATCGGTGAGCTGATCAACATCGTGCTCGATCATATTGAAGAGAACAACAAGAGCAAACTCGAAGGGGTGTTCCGCAATATCGACTTCAACAGCGAGGCCAACCTCGGACGGACAAAGGATCGCAATAAACGCCTGAAAACATTGCTGGAAGACTTCAACAAACCACAGCTGAGCATGAAGCCCAGCCTCGTTTCCGAGGATGTTATCGGCAATACCTACATCTACCTGATTGAGCGCTTCGCCTCAGACTCCGGAAAGAAGGCCGGAGAGTTCTTTACCCCGCTGAAGGTGACCGAGCTGGTGGCCAAACTGGCAGGGCCAAAACCGGGGGATCGCATCTGTGACCCGGCCTGTGGATCGGGCGGTCTATTGATTCAGGCAGCCAAAGAGGTAGCCCGGAGTGCGGATAGCGCTCAAGAAAGGCGCAACTTTGCCCTTTTCGGACAGGAGTCAAACGGGAGTACCTGGGCGCTCTGTCGGATGAACATGTTCCTGCACAGTTTTGACAGCGCCCGGATTGAATGGTGCGACACCCTGAACAGTCCGCTGCTGGTGGAAAAAGACCGGCTCATGAAATTCAACTGCGTGGTAGCTAATCCGCCGTTTTCACTGGACAAATGGGGTGCCGAAAATGCCGAAAGTGATCAGTACAACCGCTTCTGGCGCGGGGTCCCGCCCAAGAGCAAAGGGGACTGGGCGTTTATCAGCCATATGGTGGAAACCGCTCTTGAAAAGCAGGGGCGGGTTGCCGTGGTAGTGCCTCATGGTGTGCTGTTTCGGGGTGCAGCCGAAGGACGTATTCGCCAGAAAATGATCGAGGATAATCTGCTGGATGCCGTCATCGGCCTGCCGGGCAATTTGTTCCCGACCACCAATATTCCAGTGGCGATTCTGGTCTTTGACCGCTCCCGTGAAAAAGGCGGCGTTCGGGAAGATTGTAAAAACGTCTTCTTTGTCGATGCCAACCGAGAGTTTGTCTCCGGAAAAAATATGAACACCCTCTCGGAAACGCATATCGGCAAGATCATGAAGACCTACGCCGCCCGGGGAGAAGAGGAAAAATACGCCCATGTGGCCGACCTCAAAGAGATCAAGGAAAACGACTTCAACCTCAATATCCCACGCTATGTGGACACCTTTGAGGAGGAGGAGGAAATCGACATCGATGCGGTGCAGGCGGAAATTGATGAGCTGGAAAAAGAGCTGGCAGCGGTGCGGGTGAAGATGGCCGAGAAGCTGCAGGAGATTCAGCGGTGAGCACAAATGGACACGGAACTATATCAACAATTTAGGAAACCGCGAAAGTCACGAATTTCGCGAAAAAGGGCTGCCTTGCTATCGCGACTTGTGCCTATTTCGCGCTTAGGAAAGAACCTTGCACTTGGCATTCGCAATTCAGATCTCGCTGCAGGTGCATGGCTTAAGGAGATTCAGCGGTGAAAAAAGTGTTGTTAGGAGATATTGCTCAAATAAAGCAGGGGTATACATTCAAACCAAAGTATCAGGGACAGCAAGGAAAAAAATGGCCGTATATAAAAGTCGCTGATGTTGGATCTCCTGAAAACATTAAATATCTGAATGTATATCAAAATTCGGTTGATAATCAGACCCTAAAAGAAATGAATGTAAAACCATTTGAGTCCGGTAGCATTGTGTTTCCAAGAGTTGGAGCAGCACTAAGAAACAACAATAAAAGGCTTTTGGCAGTCGACAGTCTAACAGACGATAATGTGATAGTCATCACGGTAAGGAAGAAAGATCAATGTTATAATGAATACTTGTATTATTGGTTTGTTTTAAAAGATTTAGCCAGGTTCTGTAATGATGGTTTAGTTCCTGTTATTAATGCAAAAAACCTTAATTCTCAAAAAGTATTTCTACCCCCGCTGCCCGAACAAAAGGCCATTGCCGATTTGCTGTCCACCTGGGATGAGGCCATCGAGAAAACCGAACGGCTGATTCAGGCGAAGGAAGCCTGCTTAAAGGGCCAGATTCAAAGAATAATGAGGAAAGAGGCCATTGATGCAAATGGCTGGTCAATGGTCCACTTGGGGGAGCTCTTTTCCGAAGTAACACGCAAGGTTGGCGAAAAAGAACTAACGCCCTACAGCATTTCCGCTGGGATTGGTTTTGTGTCTCAGCGTGAGAAATGGGGCAAAGATATCTCCGGTTCTCAGCACAAGAATTACACACACCTTAAAGCTGGTGAGTTTTCCTATAACAAGGGAAATTCAAAGCGTTACCAACAAGGATGCGTATATCTGCATAAAGATGGGGAAATCTGCGTTCCTAACGTATTTATCAGCTTTAAGCCGAAAGTAAAGAATGTTGTTCCCGAGTTCTTCGAACACTATTTCATTGCCGATTATCATGCCCGTGAATTGAAGCGATACATCACAAGCGGTGCCCGATCGGATGGGCTACTCAATCTGAATAAGAAGGACTTCTTCAAAATAATGGTTCCATGCCCATCACCAGATGAGCAAAAAGCCATTGCTGAAGCGCTGACCGCATCACAACACGAAATCGACCTGCTGAAACAGCTTGCAGAAAAATACAAAACCCAAAAACGTGGCCTGATGCAGAAACTGCTCACCGGCGAATGGCGCGTGAAACCGGTAATCGTTAACCAATACATGGAGGCGTAATTATGGTTAAAGGTAAGAATCAGCACGTTGTAAAACATCCCGATGGATGGGCGGTCAAGGGCGCAGGGAACAGCAAGGCGACCAAAGTTACCCGCACACAGGCGCAGGCCATTGATAAGGCGGAGAACATCGCCAGAAACCAGAGGTCGGACACCAAAATTCATGGCGTGGACGGAAAGATCCGTGCTGGCAACAGCTACGGAAACGACCCGTGCCCTCCTAAGGATAGAAAGTAAGGAGGGGAATAAATGGATATCGAGATTAACAACTGTAACAACATTGATTCGGCAACAATTTCTATCGTTGAAGACAAGTTGAATATCAAGTTCGCGCCCAACGGGACAGGAAAGAGCACAATAGCAAAAGCCATTATCCTCGGTACATCTGATAAATCGGATTTGGCTGAACTCATGCCTTTCAAACTGCGACAAGAGAATCCCGAGAACAAGCAACCTGAAGTCAAAGGGCTGGATAGCATTCAGCAAGTTATGTGTTTCAACGAAGATTATGTTAGTCAGTTTGTGTTCAAGCCGGACGAATTGCTCAGCAATAGTTTCGATATCTTGGTTAAAACCGATATTTATAAAGAAAAAGAGCGTGAAATCGAAGAATTAGTAGCTACAATTAAAAAGTTGTTCGTTGACAACCACGACCTTGAGGCCTTAATTAACACTCTTGAAGAGATGGGCGGTGTCTTTAAGTTGACAAAAACAGGGTTGTCAAAAGCATCATCCGGGATGAAAGGACTTGCTGGAGGAAACAAAATTCAGCATATTCCGGAAGGACTTGAATCGTATCAGCCCTTTATTCAAAGCCAGCAGAGTGTTGGTTGGGTTGATTGGCAAACTAGAGGATATGATTACACTGAATTGTCCGATAACTGCCCGTTTTGTACTTCATATACCGCGGACAAGAAAGAACAGATTAAGAAAGTCGGCCAAGAATACGACAAAAACACAATTAAAAGTCTGGTCGCCCTCATTGGTATAATAGAACGGCTCGGTGATTACTTCTCAGATACTGCACGAGAAAAGCTATCCACAATTACTACACTGAAAGATGGCATAGAGAAAGAACACGAAGACTTTCTTGTTGATGTTAAAAATCAGATCGACACCTTCGTCGCAAAGCTAGAAAAGCTCAGGACTCTTTCCGGATTTCAGTTTAATGATGGAGAAAGGGTTGCTGAAGTGCTTCCGTCATTCAAGATAGACCTATCATTTATAGAGAAGCTCAATTCAGATAAAACACAAGAGGCTATAAAGCCCATAAACAATTCGATCGATTCCATGATAGAAACGGCCGGGCGCCTTCAGAGGGCAATTTCCCAACAACGCAGTGAAATGAAAAGGGTTGTTGAGAAGCATGAAAAAGATATAAATACCTTTCTTGCTTATTCCGGATATCGCTATGCAGTACAGGTTGCTGGTGAAGGAGAAAAAGCCCATCTCAAGCTCCGGCACCTCGATCATAATGAACACCTCAGTGGCGGTAACCAACACCTCAGTTTTGGCGAGAGAAACGCCTTTGCGATCGTGTTGTTTATGTACGAATGCCTCTCTAAGAAACCGGATTTAATCATTCTGGATGACCCGATTTCTTCTTTTGATCAGAACAAAAAATACGCCATTCTTGAGATGTTGTTTAGACGAAATGCGGACTCATGCTTAAAAAGTAAAACCGTGGTGATGCTTACACATGATGTGGAACCCATAATCGATACTGTTAAAGTCTTATCTCACAAGTTCAAAAACCAGACTGCGGCATCATTCCTCAAGCTCAAATCAGGTGTCATTGAGGACTTACCCATTAAAAAAAAGGATGTCCAAACATTTGCTGAAATCTGCAGGAATGCACTGAACTCAAATAAGGATGACATCATTAAGTTGATCTACATACGGCGACTCTTCGAGATCACAGATGAAAAGGGTGATGCCTATCAGGTGCTTTCTAACCTGTTACATAAGGGTAATGGAAAAGTACGTGGCATTGATATCCGAGAACCGAAAGATGCTGAAGGCAAACATCCTGAAATGGACCAGAATAAGTTTAACAATGGATGTAATGTAATATCCAGCAGCCTTAAAGGATTTTCGTATTCTGCACTTTTGGATCGCATTTGCAATACCTTAGAGATGAAGAAAGTATATGCAGAATCTACGAATGGGTACGAAAAACTCCAAGTATGTCGACTCATCGATCATGAAGAAAATGACGCTGTTATTGAAAAATTCATTAAGCAAACGTATCATATCGAAAATGAATTTATCTGTCAGCTTGATCCCACCCAGTTTGATACTATCCCGGAATACATTGTCTCTGAATGCGACAAAATCGTTGTGGCGACTTCATTATGACTTCCGAATCCCAAAACATCGAATGGAAACAATCCTGGAACGACGACTACCTTAAATGGATCTGTGGATTTGCCAACGCACAGGGCGGACGAATCTACATTGGTAAAGATAATGGTGGAAAAACCGTTGGCTTGCATAACGCCAGAAAATTGTTGGAAGACCTGCCGAACAAGATCCGTGATCAGCTGGGGCTGATGCCTCATATCAATCTGTTGGAAGAAGACGGCAAAGCTTATCTGGAAATTATCGTCGAACCATCGACCGTACCGATCTCTTTGCGCGGTTCCTACTACTGGCGATCGGGATCGGTGAAGCAAGAGCTGAAAGGCCATGCGCTCACTGAATTCCTGCTGAAGAAGATGGGCGTGACCTGGGACCAGGTAGTAAAAGAGAAAGCGTCATTGGGGGACATCGATGAAACTACGATTGAGCTGTTCAAAAAAGAGGCCGTCACGGCCGGTCGCCTGCCGGATATTTCCGATCTTTCCATCCGAGACCTGCTGAATAAATTACGCCTGCTCACCAAAGACGGGCTGACTAATGCGGCCCTGGTATTGTTTGGCAAGGACCCGGGCGAATATTATCCCAACCTGTTTGTCAAGATCGGCCGTTTCGGTGCGAGTGTGGTGGATATGCGCTTTCAGGAGGTGTGTGATGGCAACTTGTTCCAGATGCTTCATGATGTGATGGAGCAGCTTGAGAAGAAGTTCCTGATCAAACCGGTGCGCTTTGAGGGACTTCGCCGTATTGAAGAGTTGGAATACCCCGTTCCGGCCCTGCGGGAGATGCTGCTCAATGCCCTGGTACATCGCAACTACATGGGCAGCATGACCCAATTGAGAGTTATGGATGATCGGATTGCTTTGTGGAATGCCGGGACTCTACCGATAGAGCTTTCTATCGAAAAACTGTTCCAGCTACACAAATCCATTCCCCGCAATCCTTTGATCGCCGAAGTATGTTATCGAGCCGGATATATCGATTCCTGGGGACGGGGCAAAAAAAAATAACCGACGCCTGTGAACAAGCCGGCTTGGCAAAACCCATCATTGAAGAAGAATCCGGAGGCGTGGAGGTCTCGCTGCTAAAGAGTCGAGCTTCTGAAGAGTTGGGTAATCGGTTAGGTAATCGGTTAGGTAATCAGTTGGGTAATCAGTTGGGTAATACGAAAGAGAGAATTCTTGCCGAGATGAAATTAAATCCAAAAATATCAGGTGTTCGACTATCTGAATTACTTGAGATCAGTACAACGGCTGTTGAAAAGAATATCAGTCAGCTTCGGGACAATGGACTGATTAAACGAATCGGCGGAACTCGAGGCCACTGGGAGGTGAAGGAATAATTATGTGTGATTTTGCAACCAATGAAAAATTGACATCCCAGATCCCGGCTCTACAACTGCTGATAGCCATGGGCTATGAATACATCTCCCCTGAAAAAGCTCTGGCAGAACGTCAAAGTCGCTTTTCGAATATCTTATTGGAAAACATATTACGCGACCAGCTCAAAGAAATTAACCGCATTCGTTACAAAGGCACTGAGTATCTCTTCAGCGAGGAGAATGTGCAGTCAGCCATCCAGAAGCTTAAGAACATCAAATACGACGGATTGCTCAAGACCAACGAGGCTATTTACGATCTGATTACCCTCGGGACGGCCATGGAGCAGACCATTGAGGGCGACTCAAAAAGCTTCAACATGAACTATATCGACTGGCCTCTTTCTGACAATAGCTCCGGCCGCAACAAGTTTCACGTAACGGTAGAGTACAGTGTTGAACGTTCACGATCCACTGAAACAGTCCGCCCGGATATAGTTCTCTTTGTTAATGGCATTCCGTTCTGTGTTATTGAATGTAAAGCACCGCAGGTTGAAGTGGAACAGGCGGTTTCTCAGGTCGTCAGAAATCAGAATGATGACCATGTTCCGAAACTTTTTGTCTTCAACCAGATTGTGTTGGCCCTGAATAAGAACAGTGCCATGTATGCAACAACGGGTACCGCTGCAAAATTCTGGGGAGTATGGAAAGAACCAGGACTAACCACGGAGGATTTTACCGCGAAAAACACAAAAAGTGTGAAAGTTAAAGAACTGGAAAAGCTGGTTCAGGATTCTTTGCAGTATCAAGTCGATCCCCACTCCTTTTTTGTGTCTTTCGCGCCTTTCGCGGTTCAAAAAAAATCGCGATTAGTGACTGAGCAGGATGTCGCGCTGTTTGCTTTGTGTCGACCCGAGCGCTTACTTGAGTTGGCGTGGAAGTTTACGGTGTTTGACGGGGGTATTAAAAAGATTGCCCGGTATCAACAGTATTTTGTTATCAAGTCTGCACTGAACAGGGTAAAGCACTTTGACCGCAACGGCTCACGAAAAGGCGGTGTAATCTGGCATACCCAGGGCTCGGGAAAATCCCTGACCATGGTGATGCTGGCCCGAAACCTGGCTTTTGATCCTGAAATCTTGAATCCACGAATTGTTCTTGTGACAGACCGGGAGGACCTTGATAGGCAGTTGGGAAACACCTTTGTCGCATGTGGCCTTGAAGCAAACCGGGCCACATCAGGCAGAAACCTGCTGGAGCTGGTCGCTGAAAAGAAGTCAGGAATTATCACAACCCTCATTCATAAGTTCGACAAAGCGTATGCGGCAAAGAAATATCAGGATGAATCTCCCGACATCTTCATTCTGGTGGATGAAAGCCATCGCACCCAGTTCGGTTCTTTTTCCGCCCGAATGAGACAGATGTTTCCCCATGCCTGTTACTTAGGTTTTACCGGTACGCCGCTTTTAAAGAAGGAAAAAAACAATTTCACTAAATTCGGAGAGCTGGTGGAGCCCCATTATTCCATCACGCAGGCCGTTGAAGATGGGGCTGTTGTTCCGCTCCTCTATGAAGGACGACATGTCGAGATGACTCAAAACAGAACAGCTGTTGATCTCTGGTTTGAGCGGCACACTCAAGGCTTGACAAAGGAACAGCAGGCAGACTTGAAGCGGAAGTATGCACGTGCGGAAATGCTGAATAAAGCCGATCAGGTCATATATATGAGGGCTTTTGACATCAGCGATCACTTCCGCTCCAACTGGCAGGGAACAGGGTTCAAAGCGCAGCTGGTAGCACCAAATAAAGTCTCGGCGCTCAAGTACAACACGTACCTGAATGAGATTGGAATTGTCAGTTCTGAGGTCGTAATCTCGCCGCCGGATATGCGTGAAGGTTATGAAGAGACTGATGATGAGACAACGGATGATGTTGTGAAATTCTGGCAGAAGATGATGAAGCGCTATGGCAGTGAAGAAGAATATACAAAACAGCTCATCAACCAGTTTAAGCACGGCAATGAACCCGAAATTCTTATTGTTGTTGATAAATTGATTACAGGTTTTGATGCACCGCGAAACACGGTTCTTTATTTGTGCAGGGTATTAAGAGAACACACGCTGCTTCAGGCAATTGCACGAGTCAATCGGCTTCATGAAGGCAAAGAGTTCGGTTTTATCGTTGACTATGCCAGCGTTCTCGGTGAACTGGACAAAGCACTTACAATGTACAGTGCATTTGAAGGCTTCGATGAGTCCGACCTTGTAGGCACTCTGACTTCTATTAATAGTGAAATCGAAAGGTTGCCGGACAGATATTCTGATCTTTGGGATCTGTTTAAAACTGTTAAGCATTCCTACGATGAAGAAGCCTATGAAGTTCTGCTTGCAGATGATGAGCTCAGAGAAGATTTTTACATGCGTTTTTCGGAGTTCGGTAAAACCCTTGGCATTGCACTCTCTTCTGAAAAATTTCTGGCTGAAACGGACGAGAAAACCTTGTCCAGATATAAGGCAGACCTTCGGAAGTTCCAGTCCCTCAAGGCGTCTGTCAAACTCCGGTATGCAGAGGCAATTGATTACCGGGATTTCGAGCCTAAAATCAAAAAGTTGCTGGATACCCATATTCAAGCCAGTGAAGTGGTTCAACTGAATGAGCCGGTCAATATCTTTGATGATGAAGCATTCTTAATGGTGAAGGAAGAGCAGGAGGTTTACGGTAGTAAAAAGACGACTGGGGCAAAAGCTGATACGATTGCACACGCCACCAAGAAAGCAATCATCGAAAAGATGGATGAAGACCCTGCGTTTTACGAGAAGTTCTCAAAGCTGATACAGCAGGCAATTGAGGATTTCAGATCGAAAAGGATATCCGATCTGGATTATCTGAACAAGGTTGTGGATATCCGCAACAAGATTGTCGGTAAAGTGCATGATGACATACCGGCAAAGCTTTCCGGCAATGAGGATGCCATGGCCTATTTCGGTGTTCTTAAGCCTTTCTTCGAAGAAAACATACTAGATGAAGAAGCCTTCGAGTCTGCTGTGGCGGATACAGCAATTGTCATACATGGAATTCTGGAAAAGCATAATAAAGTTCACTTCTGGGATGATGAAGATGCTCAGAAACAGGCGATCAATGAGATCGACGACTATCTCTATGATGAGCTCAAGACAGAACGAGGGATCGAATTGTCGCTTGACCAGATGGATGACATCATTGAAAGGGTTCTGCAGGTGGCAAAGCACAGGAGCTATAAATAATGGAGGACGTAATCCATAATAACAAATACTCGATTGTCTACGGGCGGAAGACTATCAATTTCAGCCTGCTGTACTGTGACAGAAAAACGATGGAAATTGCTGTGCATCCCGACAGCACGATTATTGTCAGAGCGCCCGTACAGTCCGATATCACCTTAATAGAAAAGAAGATAATTATGCGGGCGCGGTGGATTTTCAGACAACTGATGTATTTCGAACAGTTTTATCCAAAGACGCCTGATCGATGTTACGTGAACGGCGAGACTCATCTGTATCTTGGAAAGCAATGCCGCTTAAAAATAAGCAAGGGATCGGAGAACTCGGTTAAAATGTTTCATGGTTTCCTTCATATTACTTGTCGGAGCGAGCCGACTCCAGATACTGCCAAGAAATTATTAAACAAATGGTATATAGAAAAAGCGCAACTCCGATTTGCGGAGAGTATGGATCGCTGCTGGCGGAAATCCAATGACTTTGGTATAGAGCAGCCAAATTTATCCATAAGGCGAATGCAAAAAAGGTGGGGCAGTCTTTCGGACAAGGGCACAATAACCCTCAATACAGACCTGATCAGGGCACCTAAAGAATGCATTGACTATGTTGTTACGCATGAGCTGTGTCACATGAAATATAATGATCATAGTCCAGAATTCTATAAGCTCCTCGACTCTGTCATTCCGGGATGGAAAAAGACCAAGCATAAATTGGAATCAACTCTATCCTGATTTTTCCAGATTTAACATATTTTCTCTAAAAATAGCTGTCATCCCCAGACATTCCCCCCTTGCGTCAGAAAGCATTTGGTAATATAATCAAAAGCAATACGAAAACAAT
>Ga0334898_1001344_pt1 | contig 28161 bp, 21 predicted proteins | sample GraSluR3_MG_10_FD_207228 | JGI IMG/M metagenome (GOLD analysis project Ga0334898, IMG submission 207228) | Sludge microbial communities from methane-producing bioreactor in Wageningen University, Netherlands - Granular Sludge_3_08-R3 | ecosystem: Engineered > Bioreactor > Anaerobic >... | reverse complement strand
TTAAAAAATGAGAATTAAATTTTTTGTATAATTGTGCATCTTTCAAAGTGGCACCGTTTCAACCGAAAAGGCTGGCATGGTCAGACCGAAATCGCCATCAATCACTAAATATCCGTTATCATGAGAGATACAAAAAATAAAACCGGAAAGGAGTTGTCCTATTACGGTCTTTCCCTCTTTTCTTATCTGCAGGAAAACCACCCTGACCGCATAGGAGACACAGCATTTATAGAAGAACGTGCCGATGCCGCAGCAGAAACTTACAGCAATGTTGTTAAAGACGGCCAGACACATATTGAGGCTGAAGAACTGGCTTCGAATGTACTTTTCCAGGGCCTGCATTTTTCCCCTTATAACACCCTTGTTCACGTTCTTTGGAACGAATTTTCGGACGAAATACCTGAAAAAAGAGCAAAAGATATTGCCCTTAAAATCTTACCGTTTTGCAGTGAAGCGCTGGATAAATACACCCTTTCGGATGATTTTACCGGTACTTCGCAATACGATGAATTATATACCGAACTGACGGGAACCGTCGAAATACTGCTCGAAGATGGCTTACAATAAAAAAGTGCACCTACGGGCAAATGTCGATGCTATAAAAACGGCGTTTACCCTTGAACGGGAGAACAGGCGGGCAACGGCCGAAGAAAAGGAAATACTCGCCAGCTATTCCGGGTTTGGCGCAATTAAGGTAATACTCGAACCACTTCCGGCTAACGGCTCAGCCAATCCCCTGATAAAAGAACTGCATGATGTTTTAAGAGAAAATACCCGTGATGAAAAAGAATACAAACGCTGTTTCGACGGCCTGAAAAACTCCATTCTAACGGCATTCTATACACCGCCGAAAATAGTAAATGCATTGGCCGGGGCACTCAATGAACGCGGAATCAAACCGTTCCGCCTACTTGACCCGAGCGCCGGAACAGGTATATTTGCACAGGCTTTTAAACAGTTTTCTCCCTACATAGAAGTAACCTGTTTTGAGAAAGACCCAATAACCGGAATGATACTCAAACACATTAATCCTGAAGACAAAGTAAGGGTACACGGGTTTGAGAACATCGAAAAAAAATATACCGGTTATTACGATGTGGTGGCAAGTAATATCCCTTTCGGTGATGTGGCGGTGTTCGACCCGGCCTTATTCTCCGATAGCGACCCGGCAAAAAAGATTGCCTCGCGCTCCATCCACAACTACTTTTTTCTGAAATCAGTGGATATGCTGCGTCCGGGAGGACTGGTGGCCTTCATTACCTCGCAGGGAGTTCTGAATGCCCCGGCAAACCGTCCGGTGAGAGAATACCTGATGTTCCGCTGCGAGCCTGTTTCTGTTATCCGGTTGCCAAACAACCTGTTTTCGGAGTATGCGGGAACCGAGGTTGGTAGCGACCTCATTGTCCTGCAAAAACGAGAGAAACAAGACCAGTCTCTGGATGGGCATGGTAAGCTGGAATTCATCGAATCACGTACGCTGTCCAACGGCATTCCTGTCAACAATCGTTTTAAAACCTTCGACAGGGTGGTGCATACCGATGCCAAAGTCGATACCGACCCTTATGGCAAACCGGCAATGGTGTTCATCCATAAAGATGGAATTGAGGGAATTACCAAAGACCTGAAACAAATGCTTACAGAAGATTTTTTACACAATCTTAATCTGGATTTGTATCGTTCATTTGCCCCGCAACAACTGGGGAAAAACATATCGCAAGGAAATGTACAAACAGTTTCATCCGGGATAAAACAGCCGGTGACAAAAGTAGCCCAACAGGTAAACATTCAGCAGGAACCGCTGCTTTCCTTGTATGACTTATTTGGTCTTTCGGAAGAAGAACGAAACCAAAAGAAACATTCTATCCGGAGAAAAATGCAACCCAAAAAAACGCAGGTCCAACAGGAAATTCCTTTCATGGAGTGGCGTGAGCGATTGCATTACCTGGGAATGCAAAAGAGAAAGCAACAGGAAAAAGATTCCTCAAAAAATGGAAAAAACAGCATCGAAAAAGGAGAACAGCCGGAGAGCTTGAAAAAAGAACGGGAGCAGCGCGAACGTCAGGAAGCAATAAAACCCGTGCCGTTCAAAACTGAACTGTTACCCCATTACCGGGAAGGTTCGCTGGTATCTGACGAAACCAACCGTATCGGCTATTTGAAAAATATTGAAGGCTTACAGCCGGTGTTCCACCCGTTGGACATAAGTACCGTCCAAAAGCAGAAAATATCTCTTTACATCGAGATACGGGACACTTATCACCACCTGTACCGCAACGAAGCCGACCGGCTGGAAGCCAATCCCGCCCTCCGTCAAATGCTGAACCGCCTGTACGATAATTTTTCACGCCGGTTCGGACTGCTCAATGACAAGAAAAATCTCGACCTGATTAAGATGGATGCAAGGGGAACGGAAGTTTTATCGCTGGAACGCTATATTGATGGCAAAGCGGTAAAAGCTGATATTTTCAACCGCCCGGTGGCATTCAACCCAAACGAGATTACATCGGTTGATACCCCGCACGAGGCGTTGGCAGCTTCGCTTAATAAATATGCCGGGGTAAACCTGGACTATATGGCATTACTGACCAATAATACGGTGGATGACCTGAAAGAGGAACTGAAGGGAACGGTTTATTTCAATCCAATGACCGGCGAATACGAGGTAGCTGATAAATTTATCGCGGGCAATGTTATTTTCAAGGCAGAAGAAGCAGAACGTTTCCTGGAACATAATCCCGGACACCGCGAAGCAGAAGAATCGTTACGTGCATTGCGGGAAGCCACGCCAAAACCCATTGCTTTCGACGACCTCGATTTTAATTTTGGTGAACGATGGATTCCGACAGGTATCTATAACAAATATGCTTCGCACCTTTTCGATACAGAAGTTAACATCCATTACGCCTCCAGCCGTGATGAGTTTAGCGTTCAATCCGACTATTCGAATGTAAAGATTACTGACCAGTATGCTGTAAAATCACAAAATCGTACTTTCAACGGACTCGCGTTAATGAAGCATGCGTTGCAGAATACTTCGCCGAACATTACAAAATCAATTATGGTGGATGGTGAGGAAGTAAAAGTTCGCGACGGAGAAGCTATCCAGCTTGCCAATACCCGTATCGATGAAATGCGTAATGGTTTTCCCGACTGGCTCCGGGAACAGTCGCCGGAGTTTAAAGACCGGCTGGCCGGTTTGTATAACCGAACCTTCAACTGTTTTGTCCGTCCGGCTTACGATGGTTCGCACCAAAGTTTTCCCGGCCTTGACCTGAAAGGGCTTGGCATTGACAACCTTTACCGAAGCCAGAAAGATGCCATCTGGATGGACAAACTCAACGGAGGCGGTATTTGCGACCACGAAGTAGGCGGCGGCAAAACGCTTATCATGTGCTGCGGGGCGTATGAAAAGAAACGCCTCGGGCTGGTCAACAAACCGATGATTACAGGTTTGAAAGCCAATATCCACGAAATTGCCAAAACATTCTGCACGGCTTATCCCAATGCCCGTGTCCTGTATCCTGGCAAGGAGGATTTTACGCCCAAAAACCGGCAGCGGATTTTCAACGAAATAAAAAACAACAACTGGGATGCAGTCATCCTTACCCATGAACAGTTCGGGATGATTCCACAGTCGCCGGAAGTACAGCGCGATATTTTACAGGCAGAACTCGACAGTGTGGAAGAAAACCTCGAAGTCCTCAAACGTCAAGGCAAAGAAGTTTCGCGTGCCATGCTGAAAGGCTGTGTAAAACGTAAACTGAACCTGGAAGCCAAGTTAAAAAAGATTACTTTCAACATTGAAAACCGGAAGGACGATGCTATGGATTTTCGTCTGATGGGAATAGACCATTTGTATGTGGATGAATCGCACAAGTTCAAAAACCTGACCTTTAACACCCGGCACGACCGGGTAGCCGGGATGGGTAATCCTGAAGGTAGTCAGCGTGCATTAAACATGCTTTTCGCACTTCGCACCATACAGGAGCGGAATAGCAGGGATTTAGGGGCAACCTTTCTTTCAGGAACCACCATTTCCAATTCCTTAACCGAATTGTACCTGCTGTTTAAATACCTGCGGCCAAAAGAACTGGAACGGCAAAACATTAAAACATTTGACGCATGGGCAGCTATTTTTGCCAAAAAAAGCATTGACTATGAGTTTTCGGTTACCAACGAAATCGTTCAGAAAGAGCGTTTCCGTTATTTTATTAAAGTGCCTGAACTGGCGCAATTCTATGCCGAGATTACCGACTACCGGACGGCTGCCGATATCGGTATCGACCGCCCGAAGAAAAAGGAAATCCTGCACAATATTCCGCCGACACCTGACCAGGTCGATTTTATAAACCGGTTGGTTCAGTTTGCTAAAACGGGGGATGCGACGTTGTTGTACCGTGCCCCACTGAACGAGCGGGAAGAAAAGGCAAAGATGCTTATTGCTACTGACTATGCCCGTAAGATGTCGTTGGATATGCGTATGGTTGATTCCCGCTTTGATGATCATATTGACAACAAGGCAAGCCACTGCGCACGGATGATTACCGGTTATTACAGGAAGTACAACGGATACAAGGGGACGCAGTTCGTATTCAGCGATTTGGGAACCTATAAGCCGGGAGAATGGAACGCTTACAGCGAAATTAAGCGCAAGCTGGTAGAAAACCACGGCATTCCATCATATGAAATACGTTTTATACAGGAAGCAAAAACAGAAAAAGCCCGGAAACTGATGATTGCTGATATGAACAAAGGTAGAATCCGGGTATTGTTCGGCTCCACTGAAATGCTGGGAACAGGTGTAAACGCCCAGAAACGCGCCGTAGCTGTTCATCATCTGGACTGCCCGTGGCGTCCGTCGGATTTGGAACAGCGTGATGGAAGGGCGATACGGAGGGGCAATGAGATAGCCAAAACAGTTGCCGGAAATCAGGTGGATGTTATTCTTTATGCCGTGGAAAAATCGCTGGATGCCTATAAGTTTGGCTTGTTGCATAATAAACAGCTTTTTATCCGCCAGCTAAAAAACAACAATCTGGGCTGCCGTACCATTGACGAAGGGGCAATGGACGAAAAAAGCGGCATGAATTTTTCCGAATATGTGGCCATTTTATCGGGCAATACGGAATTACTGGAAAAAGCAAGACTGGAAAAAAAGATAGCCGCACTGGAAAGCGAACGCCAGGCATTTGTCCGGGGAAAGTCATCGAGCTGGTACAAGCTGGAGAATATTACACAAACAGTAGAAAGGAATAAAGGACTTATTGAGCGTATCTCCAAAGATATCGAAAACTTCAAATTCCGCGTTCAGACCAACGAAGACAGTTCCTATCGTAACCCGGTAAAGTTGGACGGGGTTACCGGCAGTGATTTCAAAGTAATCGGTAAAAAGCTGAATGAAATTGCTGGTAATGCCAAGACACATGGCGCACACGAGCCAATTGGAAGTTTGTACGGCTTTACGCTTTACGTGAAAAGTGAAACCACCAATAAAGACGGACTTGATTTCATACAAAACCGCTTCTCTGTTCGTGGCGAGGGAGAAATCTATTATCAATACAACAACGGGCAGGTGGCAGTTGACCCAAAGCTGGCTTCTCAAAACTTTTTGCATGCTTTGGTGGAAAATATGCCACGGCTGTTAGAGCGGTATAAGGCTGATAACGAAAAACTAGCAAAAGATATTCCTGTGCTCAAAGAAGTGGTGGAAAGTACCTGGCGAAGGGAGCCTGAACTGGCTGAACTAAAGTCGGAAATGTTAAAGCTGGAAAGAAAAATTGAGCAGTCACTGAAATCTAATGGTGAACAGGAAGGGCAAATTTCTGTCCCGGTTAATGAAACTGCAAGTAAACAAAAACTTCAAACCATAGAGCAAAATCTGAAAGTACCGCCTGAAATACCGGAACGTATAGAGAAAATTGCAGAAGCTTCGGATGAAAAAATTATTATCTCCGGTATTGGTCATTTGGCGAAACCGGATAATCCTCCTGTTTCAAAAAGTTTGAAAGTATAGCATACAACGAAAAGAGCCGGTACTGCAAATTGATACCGGCACTTTTCTTTTAACCTTCAAAACCCGCACCGTTAAACAACGAAGTAGGTAAAGCAAAAAATAACTCATTTTTTATTTTTCTTGTTGCGCTTTGTATGGAAACGGCTGAAATGTGTTTCAATGAATTTCATAACGTCCGTTTCTTTATAGAATGTCTTGTGATATATCATTTGAAAGGGGAGTTCGCCTGATGAGCGGTAACGCTGTAATGTTCTTTTACTGACATTGAGCATCCGGCAGACATCGTAGTTATCCAGTAATTTTTCCCCCTCAAATAAAGGAATTTCTTCCCCGGAATCGTCAAGTTTATCAACAACGTCATCCAGTCGTGACAAAATACGCTGCATCCAGTTCTCAAAATATTCCTTATCTATAAACATTACAGTGACTCATTGAATTACTGCAAAACTAAAGGCTATTCGAACGGCTTATCAGGAAGTCGGTACTACTTTCTTTGAAGTAATTTGTGACAGATTGGTGTTCAGTATGTTACAGGCATTTATTTGGTGAAATAGTTACGAAACAAATGGTAAAATACTCGGTTTTAAGTATTTATTTTCTTCTGCCCATACGCCTGAATAGTGCGTCTTTCAGTTTGTCCAAAAACGGGGTAGGAATATTGCGGATTTTCATGTCACTGAACGCCCGTGAAAGGTTCTTGTCGAGTTGGATATTGAAAACATTTTGGATATAGTCGGACAGTTGCGTTAGTGGAATATCGCCGAAAGTACTGTCACTGTCCCACGAGTAGAGTTGCTCCATCAGTTCCGTTTTTGTTCCTTTCCATGTCAGCTTAATTTTAGGAAAAGAAGATGGGATGGGCAAGTATAAATTACTCTCCAAAAGGGATAGTTCTTGCATCAGATAGGCTAGCAACATATCATTGGCCAATATCTTGGCCACGATAAAATCACAGTTGGTAGAGAAGTTAGGGTCGAGCTCGTAATAAAATGTTTCCAGGTATTGTTCGTTGTCCATTTTCCCACGTAAGAAATATAAAGAATCCAAATGGGTAGAGCCGGAACGGTAATAACGGATAAAATCCAGCCTTTTGTTGGTGTATTTATTGATGGAGTCCAGTTCTTCACACAAGTATTCTTTTTGCCTGTCAGTACCTGCAACAGGACGATTCATTTCGATATTATACAGTTTTCGGTAATAAATCAGGCGATAGCAGAATTTTGGTTTTGTTTCTTTAAAAAAAGTGATTTCTTCTTCTTCATTTTTGAACTGGTATAAAAGAATAAAGGTTTTTAGCTGGTCAAACGCTTCTGCAAGGATATGAGAGGCTTCAAGCGATTTTTTCAGGATATTACTATCCGACGATTCTATGCCGTCGATTGCTTCGTCCGTTTCTTTACGCAGTTTGGCTATATAATCAATCATGTTATTCATTAATCCAGATAAAGATTTTGCATTAGTCTGATTTTAATTTCTTTACATACCCATTTTTTGTTCGTATTTTTTCTTCAATATCTTAGTACTTTCTTTTCTCTAATTTACCTGGTAGATTCTGTCTTATTATTTTTATTCGACTATCACACTTAATTATCATGTCTGTATTTGTTTTTCAATTTGTTATAAAATAACTTTTAATATAGGAAGGATATAGAATGACAGACCAGTTATTAATTTTCAAGATGGCCTTTGCGACTTGATTTTGAGAGATTTAAAAGCTATACTTCGCCTTTTTCAAAACTCAAACTAATTTCGTGTATTTTTTTAGCCGACAAAAAAAGTGTTGGGAAGGCATAACTTCCATCGGGGTGTCTGGCATGAAAATCGCCAAATCCGGCCTGGGTAAGCATTTCTTTTAATGTTGTTTCAGGCAATTTATGCGTCGGATAACCCAATATCCGGGTTTGCAGTTCTACCAGAGAAAGGGTTAACGAACCTTCTTTGTCAATTGCCTTATCGCAGATGTGGTTCGACACAATTATCCCGCCCGGTTTCATGCACCGGTTCACTTTTTTAAAGAATTCGCCCAACAAACCGTTTGCTGCATATTCGTAAATAAAATGGGAAATAAAAAAGAAGTCGTAGCCTTCGCCAAACGAGTCATCTTTTTTTATGTCAAAATCGTGGTAAGTAACCCTGTTGAAATCTTTTTCGTTTTGTTTTAACTCTCTGGCATTTTGACAAACTACAGGCAAGTCATAAACATGAGCGAAAAGGCTGGGGTTTTCCTGCAAAAAAGCATACGAGAAATATCCGATGTTTCCTGCAAAATCGCACATATTGGTGCAGGAACCGAATCCGGGGATGCTTTTCACAAAAGAAACCACGCTTTGCAGACCTCCGGCTTTCATGCCCTGCTCTATTCCTAAAGCCATTTCTTTTGAGCTCCACATTTTACCATCGAATTCCGGTATTTGGCCTTTTAGCGCCTGCGGCAGGAAATCGAATGGTCCATTACTCCCCGAAAACCGTTTTATCTCGTGTAACTGGTTGGCTACCGATTTTTTGACGAGGTATTCTTCTGATAAACCGGTCAGACTGTACCGGCCGTTTTCTTCGGAAATCAACCCAATTTCGGTCAATACATTTAAAAGGGCTTCGGTAACCGACTTTTTTGTATCGAGCTTTTCAACTACATATTCCAGGGAAAGGCTGTTCCCGGAAAGGGTCTCAAACAGGTTTATATCTGCTGCTGCATTTATTACCTTCGGCAGATAGCTCATATACAGCAGGTTGTTTATGCTGCTGTATGGTGTTTTTAATGCTGGTATGTCCATGTTATTTCAGTTCTGCTGTTATTGCTTTTATGTTCATTATCAATAATTAAATCATGAAATCCCTTACAACAGTCATATCCCGTTTGCAGGGTAATATGGCTAACACCAAATTTCTCTTGCAGCAACTTTTCTGTTTTTTCCCTGACTGACATCATTTCTATCATATCAATATTGTTTTTCAGGTTCAAATGAGCTTCGAGATGGATTTGTGAATCGTTTAATTTCCATACGTGTACATGATGGATATTATCCACTTCATCCTGTTGTTCTACCTGCGCCTTTATTTCTTTGAGGTCGATTTCGTGAGGCGCTGACTGCATGAGTATATCAACGGTTTCTTTAACAATGCCCCAGGTGTGCCAGATAATGTAAAAGCCTACAAAAACCGTGATAAGCGGGTCCATCCAGTAAATTTTCCAAACCCATATTGCAAGTCCGCCAGCCATTACGGCTACCGACGAAAGCGTATCGCCCAATAAATGCAGGTAGGCAGCTTTTACATTCAGGTTGTGCGATTTATCTTTGTGCAGCAAAAGTACTGACGCCAGGTTGGCCAGTAACCCGAATGTTGCAATCGCAAGCATCAACTTTCCTTTGATAGGCTGTGGATGAATAAACCGCTCGTAGGCCTCGTAAAACAGGAAGATGCAGATAGCAATAAGCACAATGGCATTAAAAAGCGCTGCCAAAATTTCAATCCGTTTATAACCAAATGTTTTTCGAGTATCCGGCTTTTTCCTGCTGATTTTCCCGGCGACAAATGCAATAAATAATGCAGAGGAGTCGCCCAGGTTGTGCAAGGCATCGGATAACAGCGACAGACTGTTGGAAATAATCCCGCCGATAACCTGGACGATGGTTATAGATAAATTGAGCAGGGTTACCCACAAGAGGCTTTTCTCACACAGTAGTTTATGGGTATGATGATGCCCGTGGCTAACGTCTGTATTTTGTATTGTCATCTTCCATTTATTTTTGATTAATTGTTGCTTTGATAAAAAAGGCTTTTGATTTTTCACCAATCAGCTCCGATTCAACAATGTTGAAACCATGTGTTTTTCTATAACATAATAATTCCATTCTTCGAAATCATTGGCGAAACGCGACCAGTATGTTTTTTGGCTTCATCTTTTTGGTTTAAAATTAATTGATAGGAATTGATGGGTGCATTTGTCGCTCCACCATTTTCTCAAAAATGCCTTTTTGTTTTTTTAGTTCATCAGGAGTACCGCTTTCGGCAACGTTTCCGTTTTCCAACACCACAATTTTATCGGCATTGGCCACGGTACGCATTCGGTGAGCGATAATGAGCACCGTTTTGTTTCTGATAAGTTCTGAAATTCCTGCCTGTATTTTGGTTTCGTTCTCAACGTCGAGCGAGGCTGTTGCTTCGTCTAAAAGCACAATTGGTGCATCTTTCAGCAAAGCCCGGGCAATTGAAATGCGCTGGCGTTCGCCACCCGAAAGGGTATCGCCGTTTTCGCCAATAACGGTGTGGTACTCTTCGGGCATTTTGCTTACAAATTCATCGCACTGGGCCAGCCTGGCCGCGTGCAGGACTTCTTCGTCGCTTGCACCGTGTTTGCCTAACCGGATGTTATCCATAATGGAAGCATTGAACAGCACTACATCCTGAAAAACCACCGAATAGTTCTTCAACAAAGTCTCGGGCTCAATTTCACCAATGTCTTGTCCTCCCATTGTAATAGTGCCTTTGTCGATGTCCCAAAAGCGGGCAGCCAGCTTGGCCGACGTGCTTTTGCCCCCGCCCGAGGGGCCGATAAGCGCGGTAATTTCGCCTTGCTTCGCGGTAAACGAAACGTTTTGAAGCACCTGTTTGCCTTCTTCATAAGCAAAACTGACGTTTTTGAATTCAATGTCGTAGTTCGATGGGCTGAAATCGGTTTTTCCCTGCTGAATGGGCATAGCCTGCATTTCGTTCATACGGTTTATGCGAACGTTGAGATAGAGTAGAGCAGCCAGGTTGTTAAACACTTCGTTGACAGGGTTGTAAATGCTTGCCGAAATCATCAGGAAAATAAAATATACGAATAAGCTTGTTGCGCCTGTGGCAACCATATTTGCCCCAATAATTACAACAGAAGCAAGCCCAAGTTTCAAAAAAGCTGCAGAAGAGTTGACAAATACGCCCGTTAATAATTCTCCGCTTATCAGTCGTCGTTCGTACACGTTAATAGTAGCATCCAAACTTTTTATATAAGCCGCTTCCTGATTGTACGATTTTATTTCCTGTATGGTATCCAACCCTTCCTGAATGGCTTCGCTTACATCTCGTTTGCTTTTATACCCTTTTTTGTTTTCCTTGTCAATTTTCCGTTTCGCAATTATCAAAATGGCCGATGCAAAGGGTACCACCCAAAACAATGCAAGTGATAATTGCCAATTATAAAAAAACAAACCAACTGCAATTAAACCGATGCTGATAATAGATGCGAAAAGTTGCGGAACGGTATGCGAAAAGGTATGTTCCAAATCGGTATTGTCGTTCATTATGGTTGATGTCAAATCCGAAAGGTTTTTTTCACCAAAGAATGCCAGTGGCAGTTTTCGTAACTTTTCGGCCAGTGAAATACGCCGGTTGGCGCTTTCTTCGTAGATGGTCGTATAGGTGCTTTTGTATTGTATCATTGCAACAATAAAAAGAACCGCCATAAAGCCAAGCCCAAGAAGGATATAGTATCCATAACCGTGGGTTACCGTGGCCGATGGGTCCAGCACTTTAGTCAGATATTCTTCCAAAAAAAGGAAAATAAACACGGCTGGCAACATCAAGGCAATATTGAGCAAGGTGGTACACAAAGTCCCTTTTATAAAATCTTTTGCCCCTTTCTTCGATAGGGCGAGTTTTTTTTGTACTGTACTAAGCATGGCATTCCTCCTTCCCAATTGTCCATTTTCCCGATTGTTGATATTCGTCCCACATGTGGGTATATTTTCCATTTTTGGCTACCAATTCATAGTGCGTGCCTTGCTCTGCAATTTTCCCGTTGTCGATTACAAGGATGTTGTCAGCATCCATAACACTGGTAAGGCGGTGCGCAATCATCAGCACGGTTTTGCCCTCGGTCAGTTTTTTAAGAGCTTGTTGAATAAGGTGCTCGTTTTCAGGGTCGGCAAAAGCGGTTGCCTCATCGAGCACCACAATCGGTGCGTTTTTCAGGAAAGCCCTTGCCAGGGCCATTCGTTGCTGTTCGCCACCGGAAAGGTACGTGCCTTCGGTCCCAATTTTGGTATCAAGGCCGTTTGGCAAACGCTCAATGATTTCACGGCACTGAGCCAAGTCAAGCGCACGGTTAACTTCTTCTAATGTAGCAGATTGATTGCCGTATTTGATGTTTTCTAAAAGGAATGTTTTAAATAGCCGGGTATTCTGAAATACGAATGAGATGTGGTGCATCAAGTCTTCGTGGGCAATATTTTTAACGTTAATTCCACCGATACAAACCTCACCTTCGTCAACATCCCAAAAACGGGGAACAAGGCGGGCAATGGTGGTTTTCCCGCCTCCCGATTCCCCCACCAGTGCCACTGTTTGCCCCGGGTTTATTTCTAAACTGACATTGTCAACAGCTTTTTTATTGGCACCGGGGTAGCTGAATGATACATTTTTAAATTGAATAATGTGGTTTTTAACCTTCTGTGGAATTTCCGGTTCTGTTAGCGGAGCCGTTGAGGTAAGGTTTTCCAAACGGTCGATGGCTTCTTTGGCCTGCCCGAATGCCTGGGTAAGGTACATACTCCTCATGATACTTTGCGAAAATACAGGTACAATAAGTATGTAAAGGAACATGTTGAGGATTACGGTGGCATAATCGTCCGAGTTGCCAATGAGCAAAATTGCAACAGGGACAAGGAAAAAGGCAAAACCATTAATTATAACCGTGTACAGCGACATGGGAATCTGCCACATCTTGGTATGTACCGAAACCATCACCTTGTATTTGATGATGCTGTTGTAAAAATTTTTGAATGAATGTACGGTTTGCTGGAACACTTTTACCACCGGAATGCCGCGTACATATTCAACAGCCTCGTTATTCATTTCTTCGAGCGAATCCATATAGGCTTGCATAAAATAACGCCCACGTTTTCCCATCATCGACCCCATGATTACCATTGAAAAGAAAATGGGGACCAGGCAGGCCAGTCCAAGCCGCCAGTCAAAAACAAATATTAAAATGGCAGCGGTGAGAGGCATTACGATGGTGCTTGCAAGGTCGGGTATTTGGTGCGCCAGAAAACTATGCGTGATGCCAGCATTATCATCAATAATTTTGCGTATCCGCCCACTTGTATTGGTGTCGAAAAAGCCAAGTGGCATGTTAATTATTTTCTTCATGGCATAGCCGCGCATGTTGCATTCGACCCGGAATGCAGCCAGGTGAGACAACGATAAAGCCACGAAGTAAAGCAACACACTGACAAAGGCCAAACCAGCTGCCCACCATGCATACGTGTTGACGATAAGCTGCGACGATGTACCAACAGTTAAAAATTCGCGGATTATAAACCAAATCAGGATGTACGGTGCCATCCCGGCCAGGGCGCTAAGGGCCGAAAGAAACAACGATAGCGGCATCAATGCTTTTCTGCCGGTCATGTGTGTTTGTAGTTTTGATAATGTACTCATTTTTATGTTGTTTTATTTGTTTTTAGTTTTAATTGCCATTCAAAAACGAACAATGTTCTTGTCCGTTCAAAAAAAATTAACCGGTCACCCGCATCACTTTTTTCCATCCGGCAGTTCCAAATTCCATGTATTCCCGGATAAAATCTTCTTTGTAATTTTCAACCAATCCGACAAACATATCAATCTGGCTTCGGAGGTATTCTTCTGAACTAAAAATATCAGTACTGATATAATCGGGGCTGTTGTGCTTTTCCATCGTTGAATCAATAGCACAAAGCAAGCCGGAAAGAACGTCGCAGAAAATTTCATTCTTGTTTCTGAAATAGTTGTAGATGTTACTCAACGTTACCCCGGCACTCTTTGCTATTGTCCTCATGGAAGCATCCTTGAACCCTTTTTCCATGAATTCTTCCCTGGCTTCCCTCAGAATGACTTTTTTTATGTCGTTTTTTTGAAATTGCATGGACGAAACAAGTTTATTCCCTCGAAAAAAACATTGATATTGTGGATAATCCAATCCCTGTTTTGAAATGCTTCATCTGGATAAAATCATCACCTGCGTTGTTGTCCCCAAAAACAAATTAGTTGTTTTTAATTTCTTCAAATTCTTTTAAAGCCTGCATCGCCATTGTTCCGTAAACAAGAGCGGGGCCACCTCCCATTAAAACAGCAACTCCAATTGCCTCAACAATTTGGTTGTGTGTTGCGCCAGCCTGAAGTGCATCTTTAACATGACAGGCAATACATCCTTCGCAATGCACAACAATAGCAATAGCAACTGCCAGCATTTCTTTTTCTTTCTTAGTTAAAGCTCCATCCGAAGAATTGGTTTTATGGAGCATTCCGAATCCCTTCATTAGTTCAGGGCTTTCTTTAGCCAATTCTCCCATCCCTGAATAAACTTTTTCGTATAGTTCCAAATAATGAGTTTTCATAATTATCCGTTTTTAGTTTTAAATTGTATTTTGTTTTTAGCAGAATTCAGCTTTAAGTTGTTCAAGCCAGGCTTTAATACGTTCGTCTGTTAAATCCCCCTGGTTATCTTCATCCAGCGGGAGGCCGACAAACTTTCCATCACCCAAAGCTTTAGAATCATCAAATTCATAACCTTCAATATCAGTTTTACCTATGATTACACAACCTTTATCTTTTATAGCATTATAAATAATTCCCATTCCGTCAACAAACGAATCGGGATACATATCGGCATCGCCCAGGCCGAACAATGCAATATTTTTTCCTTCCAGGTCAGCTTTTTCAAACGCAGGTAGAAAGGCATCCCAATCATCTTGTAAATCACCTATACCGAGTGTCGAGGTCCCCAATATCAGATTTTGGTATTTAGGTATTTCTGAAACAGGTTGAGAGGCAACATCGAATATAGCTGCATCCAATTCAGTTGCAATTTTTTTTGCTACTGCTTCTGTATTTCCGGTTGTAGAACCGTAGAGAACTGCTGTATATTTCATTTCAATTGAATATTAATATGTTATCAAAATATAATTTACCGGGAATAAGATACCATGTGTTATTTTTCCCGGAGAGTAAATTTTTTAATTCAAAAAGTTCACTTGCATATAAACAAAACTTAACCCTATTGCACCCCACTTCCAGCAACAATTTGCGGTTGTTAAAAGCATCTTTGTTATGATTCCGATAATACTTATAATCAATGGAGCAAACATATTTGTAAAAACTTTGCAACTCCCGCGGAGTTAGTGTCAGAAACAGATTTCCAAACTCCAGATGAAATACTTTGCAATCGGGGCAGAAAACAATTTGTCCGTTTGAAGTTTTGTTTACCAGTTTCATGTTAAGAGTATTCACCTGGTTAATGTTGAATTGCAATCGAAATGCCGCCATAAAACATAGTCCCGAAAACCGGGGCATACATAAAGGCGGCATCGTCTAAATGTTTTTCGTCCTGCACATAATTGAAAATATTGTTAACGCCGGCATACAACCTAAATTGGTTCAGTTTTTTCGAAACTCTTGCGTTGAACAACATAAACGGGTCGGTTTTTTTAATCTTCGACTGGTCGCCAACTATGGGGTCAATTTCTTCGTTGTAATAATCGATGTACATTTTCCCCTGGTAGTTGCCGGTCACGGTAAATGTCCAGGTTTCCGGGGCATATTCAATTTTCAGGTTTCCGGTGGTGGTTGGGAACCTCGAAATGTATTTGCTCACCGATTCATATTCGGTACCTACCCAGTCTTCGCGTACATTTTTATATTCGCCCTGGTTGAGTGTTATATCCAGACCCATGTCGAAATGCTTTGCAACGTTTGCCATAACCGACAGTTCAATTCCCTGAACAAAAGCATCATCAATGTTTTTCCACTGGTAATCGTAACCGAGAGCAGCCACATCGGTATCGGCATCGGTAAATCCGATTTTGTCTTTTAAATCGGTTCTGAAAAGATTAGCGCTTAACCGAACCCTGAGTCCGTAATAATCAGCCGAAAGATTGTAGCTGATTGATTTTTCAGGATTTAGTTCCGACGATTTCCAAACCCTGGGCGAACCGCTGCACAAATGCAAGTCCTCTGAAAAACCGTAAGGGGCGCGAAAACCGGTTCCTGCGTTGGCACGCAGTGTAAACCTGTCGGAAACTGTATATTTTATAGCAAGCCTGGGGTTGATGGCTGTTTCGTCGAAGCTGGTTTTCGGAAAATTGTTAGAGGCAAACACCTGTTTATCGGCTATATATTCTTCTCCTGAATGGTGATGGTCGAGACGGACGCCCGGCACAACCACCAACTTGTCGGTTACCGACCATTCATCCTGAACAAAAAAGCCAAATTCGCGGGCCGATTTGTCGGCAACCGAACGGTACGATTCGCCAAAATATTCGCTATCTTCATCAACAACCACATACATTCCCGATTCTTCGAGTTTTGTATAAAATGCCTGGACACCGGCAATAAAACTATGGCTGCCAAGATGCGAATTGAACGAAAGGGTTGACGTGTAAGAATTTTCGTCTGCAAGATAAGGACGCATATCGCGCAGGTCAGGCACTTCGTCGTTGTGTGTGGCCATGTAGTCTCCCAAATACGAATCATTTGTTGCATTACGGTTATGTTTTACATAAGCCAGTGAAAAATTCAACTCAGAGTTGGTTTTCATCGGTTTGTTATAAGCAAGCGAAGTTTCGTAGCGGTCGGTGGTAATGTTTTCGGTTCCGTCGGTAAGTGGGTTACGGAAATAGTCGTCGGTCATGGTTCCTCCCTCGCGTTTTTCAAAAACCGACTTTCCGTGAAGGGTAAGTTTGTCGTTATCAAAAAACGGATTGTCGATATACAAACCAAAACCTGCATTGGTGAGATTGGTCATCACACGGTCCGAAACACCATCTTTGTTTCTTACTTCATCTTGTGTTAATCCTTCGCCGGTTTGGTCAATTGCATCCTCAGTATAACGCTGCGCAAAAATATTCAACCCGATGTTTCCTTTATCGTTGCGCATTGATGAAGAGACGTCGTATTTATTTGTGCCGTAGCTGCCCAACTGCACATCAACCGTTGAAGACGGAACAAACCCAGGCTCTTTGGTTACGATATTTATTGCACCGGCAACGGCTCCACTTCCGTAAAGCGCCGAACCTGCACCTTTTACCACTTCAATTTTGTCGATGTCAACCGTGCTTAACTGCTGCAAACCGTAAACACCTGCAAGGCCCGAATACATGGGCTGGCCGTTAATCAAAACCTGCGTGTGTTCGGCCCCTAAGCCCTGCATCCTAATCATGGTGAAATTACAATACTGGCACTGGTTTTCGACCCTGATTCCGGGTGTGCCTTCAAGCGCCTGGTAAAGGCTATTTGCATTCTTGTTTTCGATAGCCTTTGATGTAATTACTTCAGTACGGATGGGAACATCTTTAATATAGTGTTTGGTTCGGGTTCCTGTAACCACCACCTGTTCAAGGTTCAACACGTCCTCTTCCAATTCGAAAAACAGTTCAACCGCTTTTCCTTTTTCCATAAATACCTCTTTCTCCTGTGATTTGTAGCCCATTGATTGAGCAACAACAATGTTTTTACCCACTGGCAGGTGAGCAAGTTTAAAATGGCCGGTACCATCGGCCACCGTACCCATATTGGTGCCTTTTACTGAAATTGTTACATACGGTATGTGTTCTTTTATTGTAGCTGATTTTACATCGCCAAAAAGCATGGCATCCGTTTTTTCCTGTGCATGTGATTGCAGGATTAATAATAATCCTGTGATTAGGATAAAAGTTTTTTTCATTTTGGTCTCCTTGTTTTATATAATTATTGAAGACACAAAAAAACGGAACTCCACCCGAAAGCACAATCCCGTAAACATGGGTTTTTTAAGAGGGTAAGCATCCCCTGAAAATGGGATAAATGATTAGCTTATTCCCGGTAATCTTCCATGTTGATTATATTATTGGAAATTTTTCAAATGACACAATATAACTATGTAAGCCATACAAAAAGTACCGGAATTATAATTCCTACAGCCAGAAACCATTTTCCACGTCCTGCGATACCCTTCTTACCAGGAAACATGAATAAACCCGACAGTGCCAGGAAAATCAGTGAAAAAGCGAAGAAATCGGCAACCGGAGTCCAACCGTTAACTTTGTTGTAGTGAAACTTGTTCAGGTAATAAATCAGTATCTTTTTTCGATGAAATTCATAATCAACTTCACCCGAAGTGATATTGTAGATTCCAACACCGCCATCAAACATAACTCTATAAAAACCTTCATTGGCATTTAAAATGCCTTTTAAAGGCGGGAGTTCCGGCTTACCTCTCCACATATCCCTAAGCTCTTTCTTCGACAGGTCAGGTGTCAAAGCTACCTGCTCATAGATGGTTTCATAAGCCGGATCTTCTCCGTCCATGTGATTTAACAAGAAGCCGGAAACAGCATAAATGAGGCAGAATCCGACCAAAAGGTAGCCTAAGTCCCGATGCAGGATGCGCAGCCACTTACGTACCTTATTCGATAATTTCATAGTCTATTCCATTCAGAAAAAATATGGAGTAATAGTCTTTGTTGTTTTCAGCCATCCAGTCGCGCATATCGTTAATATTGCTCATTTCGGCCTCACAGGTTTCTGCTGACCCATCCTCTTCGAGTTCGCGGGCTTTTACCTTTTCTGCCCATTGGCTTAGGTATTCTTCACTCAAACGACGCTCTTTAAGAACACCACGGATTTGCAGCTTGTTGCCAACCAACTCGCGGTTAAAACCGGTTATTTTACCGCCTGCTTCAATCCGCATGGAGAAGGTTTCATTATCGCCCACAATAAAACAGCGTTTGCCTGAGTGTTTACAGGTATGGGTGACATGCCCGACAACTTCAATTTCCTGATCTACCAGTTCAGTGGCAATTTCTAAAATATTATCCACAGGGACTACCTGGATATTTGCTGCTTCAACAGTTTGTTCTTCTGTTTGAGCAGCGGTTTTAGTCGAATTGTTACAGGCTGTAAGGCTAATCAGCAATGTAGCCGTCATCGTAAAAAGTAATTGTTTCATTTTTTCCTTTTTTTTAATTTTATTTGAGATGAATAATGTTTTTAGTCTCTTGTATCCGGCTTTTAAAAAGTTGGAGTGCAAATAACCCACAAAAGCCGGTTGCCAATACAAATAGTATATTTACGGCTTTCACAAGTTTTTTGTATCGTTTGCAGTAAATAAGAAAGCCCATTGCAATCAGGAAATTCAGCAAAAGCGCTTTTGCCGACCAACCCCCAAAACGGGGATAAACAAACGTAGATTTGAACGATTCAAATTCAATATAAAAAGGGAAAATCCAGGGATGGATCTTTTCCCAACGGCTTAACTTACGAAATTCCGTGTGTTCATCAACCCGTTCCATCGTTTTGTTGTCCAGGATGTTGTATTCCCGCTGTTGGTCCCGGGTAACAACTACATTCCAGTTGAATAAGTTCGCCATTATCAGCATCTGATCCTTTTTCAGGTCGAACGGTTCGATGGGGAGTTTTACCAGTTCGTAGGTAACGTCCGACAAGAAATACACATGCTGTTCGCTATCGAACACAAAACCGTAGAATCGGTGATTCGATGTTTCAATGGTTTGCATCCACACAACATTCAGTTTTTCCCCGGCTCGAGTATTTTTAACAAAAGGCTTCCCGTTTACCATTTTTACCTGGTAAAGCTGGCCATTCGCATCAAGCATAAACCAGCCTTCATCATAGGGCTTTCGTGCCGAAGGATTTCCGGAGATCCATTGTGCCGGGAATTGAAAACCGCTTTTTTCCATGGCCGTTTGAAATTTATCGCTTTTCTTATGCTTTAGCTTGTTGCTTTCAGCATCGTAAAAGCGAATTTTGTTCCCCGCTGAAAACATGTCATCAGGTGACTCCAACTTCACTCGGCCTGACATTGACTCGAACATAGGATAAAGATTAATTTTACGGGTGTTGTAATTCCGCGGATTAAAGCGAAAATAAAACTGGTTGCTTCGAAGAATTTGTGGACTGATTTCTATGCCATTGATCGTGTCGGGCAGACGACCGTCCTGCATCAGTTGGCGGTAGTTAAACATGGGGACAATACTGTCATACACTTCACGGTTATATTCATTCCCATCCAGATCAACATATTTGAATTCTCGTTTCTCGTGGATGGTTTGAATAAACTGATTGATGATGCAGGAATAGTAGGTAAACGGATAACCGGAGCCTTCATTAGTTCCTAATTTAACAGCCCAGGGTAAAATCCAGAAAAGTATTGCCGTGGCAAATACGATCAGGATTGTTTGTATTTTGTTTTTCGTAATCATTTTTTCTGTGAGATAAATGTTTTTATTCAGGAACACCTTCTTTGAACCGAAAGACTGAGTAAAAAGGAAACAGTATAACCAGCAGGCATACTGCAACTAAACCCGGTGTAAAATACATGTAACCAAAGGAGCCTGATGTACGCAGGAAAACAGCCAGCAACGCTCCGGAAACTATGCCATTAATGGCACGTTGTTTCCATGATGGCTCAATACATACCCAGGCGGCCAACAAGTATGCTGTTAACCCGGCCAAATACCAGGGTAACCCGGCAATTAACCAGGCGCCAATAATAGCAGTTGGCAGCGAAAAACGCATTAGCGCCAACAGCAGCCCGCCTGTTGTTACAAAAATACCGGACAGGCTTACAAAGCCAAACAACATCATTTTAATGACCGTGAGTTTTTCAGGGTGAGGCAGGTGTAAGGTCAGCTTGAAGCTTTTTTTGTTCATTTCGGGGATAAACTGAAACAAGCCCAGCATGAGTCCTGCAACCAATGGCAAGTATTGCAATTGGCTGATCATATTTACATCTTTCTCAGCAATTACGGCCCAAAGATGGGCTTTGCCTGCAAAGCGGAATTTGCTGTGAAGACTTAAAACCAGGTAAGGAACAATGGCCACAAAAACGCCAGCCAAACCAGCCAGCAACCAGCGCAATTTGATCCATTCTTTGTAAAATATTGCTTTTGTCATTTTCTGTTTTTTTTTAATATTTTCCGGTTAACCCAATAAAGGCATCCTCCAGGTTTAAATGCTCTTCTTCAATTTTAGTCGGCAAAACTCCATGCTTTTTAATTGCTGCAAGCACGTCCTGCTTTGGTAAAAAAGAGTACACTTCGCCATAGCCATTCAACACTTTCGGATGATACAGATCATCGGTTGCTTCAACTTTTAAATTATGCGGACAGTTAAACCGGAAACGCCTGAACTGACCGGTAATCTCTTTTGTTGAGCGGTGTAGTAGTATTTTTCCGAAATCGAGAATGATAGCCTCGTCAATCAATTTCTCCATGTCCTGAATAATGTGGGAGGTCAGAAAAACAGTTTTCCCGGTTGTGGTAACATATTCGCGCAGGTAATCGACAAACAAACGACGGTAACCCGGATCGAGTCCCATGGAAAAGTCATCGAGAATGAGCAGCTCAGGATTCTGAGCCAGAATAAGGCCAAGTGCTACCTGCGAGCGTTGTCCGCACGACATGGTTGAAAGCTTCTGTTTTTTGGTAACCTTCATGCGGTTCATCAGCTCCCAGTAAGGCTCGCTTTTCCAGTTTGGAAAAAACCGGGAATAGAATTTTTCGATTTGCACAATGTTAAAATAACTGTGCTGAACATGCCCTTCAAGCAGCAGGCCAACGCGTGCCTTGGTGGCTGGCGTTAAAACCCGCATGTCTTCTCCAAAAAGATAGCAAGCGCCTGAATAAGGCTTTAAATAACCATTGAGGATATTAATAATGGTCGTTTTCCCTGTTCCGTTTTTACCTAGTAAACCCAGGATTTTTCCTTGCGCTACAGTAAAATTCAGATCTTCGTAAATAAGTCGTTTACCGTAGTAGTGTGTAATGTTTTCACATTGAATGACAGTGCTCATATTCTTAGTTATAAAATAATTTCGTTGTTCAATACCTTAAAACGAGCAACCAACACTTAGGCTGACAGCGTTGAAGGTATCTCCATTTATAAATTCAACATCAGCGGCTTTAGTTCGCTCATAGTCGATACCACCAAAGGCCCTGATTTTGCTTTGCTTAAGTAACCTTGAGTATTTAAACCCGGCATGCGCAGTAATACAAGAGGCGGTTAAATACTCAAATTCCCGATACAGGTTAAAGTCGGTGCTGCGTAAAGTGCTCGTGTCATCAGTAGAGCCTGCATAGGTTCCGGCATCAAGTGGCGTTCCGCTTCCGCCGGAAAAACGTCCTCCCAAAAGGAAAGTATATTGGTTTTTCCCGAGTACGAAATTCCTTTTTACATTCAGCCTTCCAATGATTTGGTTCACTGTTTGATTTCGGTAAAGCGGATAGACAGATACTTTTTGTTCCCGGTTTTTATAGCCGGCACCCGCAATGATACTCCACTTCGGATTAAAATCATCATAATCAATATGAAGCTGATATTCGAGAGAGACTTGCCTGTTTGTACGCAGCAAAACTTTGGTTGGCGTATTATACTTTACGTAAGTGACACCCGACTCGGAGTCATGGTCGAAATAGTAGTTATTTTTCCAGTTTTCCAGCTTATCGTTCGATGCCTGCAGATGAAGCAGGTGCAAGGTTTTTTCGCGGGTGTAAGACAGGCGCCCCTTGTAGGCCAGCATATCAGCGCTATGTTCGGTATAGACTTTTGTCCGGTCTGATTTTACCCCAAAGTAGCCTTCTCTTTTGTTGATTGTAAATTCATTAAACAACCGAAGGCGGTGGTTTAGGTTCAGGTTTATTTGAAGAGAAAGCCCGTTTATTTTATCAATAAGCGGGTTGTTATCACCTTCTCCGGTAAAACCTTCCGACCCAAAACCTTCGACCTGGCCCCAGAACGTTCCCCACGAAATGAGTGTGCTGTAAGTACGGTCTGTATTTCCGTAGCTATCGAAGTTGGTCTCTTCTACCCGTTTGCGATAGTCGTAATTTAAACCCAGTTCGACAAACCGACCAATTTGGTACATGGCACCTAACGAAAGGTTTAAGTCCATCAGAATATTAAAATGTCTCAGGTCTTTCTTTTTTACATAGTTGGCAGCAAGGTAGTCGATCTTTCCGCCAACAGTTAATTTTTTACTTAGGCCGATTGCAGTAGCTCCGGTCAGATGGTAAGTTTCCATCGATTTCTCACCTCTTGTGGTATCGTCATATTCAACAAGGTTAAACGGTGCAAAATCCGGGTCAATCCAAACTGAAGCTCCCATGTTTTTACCTGAAAAATTTTCATAGCTGATGCTTCCAAAAAGCACGACTTTCTTGTTGAGCCTGAAATAAGACTCAGCCTGTGCACCATAAGAATAGCTTTGTTTCGATTGATTATAATAAACAAAAGAGCCCTTATCGAAAGCGCCGGAAAAGCTGATTTCAGAAATGGTGTCAACCGGGATATATTTCAACCCGGCAGCATTATTGCCCGACAGCCATGCTTCCGACTGGCGGACAAAGTGCAGATCGGTCCAGACAGACTTTTCCTGCGCGTTTGAGTATAAGGCGGAGCAAAGAATTGCCCCGCCTATGAATGCTGCTATTTTACCAAATTTTTGCATTAAAAACTAGTCTCTCAAGGAAGCCTGACTTCTCTGGTGGAAATCATTTGTTGAGTTATTGGTATCCATATAAATAATTCTTGCTCCGTTGGCGATGGAGGCTTCTGCATCAATTCCACTGGGATCAGTGCTGTTTACTCCATCTACCACAGTTCCATATGTATAGTTATAAGCAAGCAGTCCTGCATTTTCCGTAAGCGCTTCAGTAGCTTCCTTGTCAACATTGCGGTATAAGGTATAGCCTAATTGGTTAGTTAGTGAAACGCTTCCTGCATCAATATCATCGCTAAACCGTTTTGTATTTTCGTAACCGGCCCTAAATACTTCTATACCATCAAGTATCCAGTCTGTAGATAACTTTTTAGATCCTGAATCTTCATCGGTAAGGTTATCCGTACTTGTACCAAAAGCTTCCGGTGTAGAATTTTTAGTAGTGAAAACAAAGAAAGCCGGACTACTAACACTGGTTACCCAACCGGTACCCAGGCCCCACTTCTGAATTCCAAGATATTGACTGGTAGGGATACTTGCATCTGGAGCTACGTATTTTGAATGGGTAAGCTGTTCGTTATAATCATAAAGAACATAATACGCTGAATTTGCCAGGTTTACCGAGTTGCTATACGTGAGTGTGTGGTCGATAGCGCCACAGAGTGCAATAACCATTTCCTCGCCCGGCTCTAAAGAAACTGCCGATTGGGTATATGGGCTTCCACTGACTGCCGGGATCCATCCTTCAGAAAAGTAATACGGAACTCCATCTACAAGAAATTTACTTGTCGAATTTGAGTTATAAGGTGATACGGTTCCCAGGCAGATGTTATCGAGACTTGCAGTTTGATCTGAGTTGTTATAAAGAATAACAAATTGGTCATAATTATAAGAACCGGAACCATCGTCCTTTTGACAACCGCCAATATACAACTCTTTGATAATGATTTGGCTTGATTCACTTGCAGTCAACTCCAATTCTACGGGCGTTTCACCGTCCCAGGCACTGCTTACATTAATGCCGCTAACCGTTCCATTGTAAACAAAATAGGCCCCGTCGTGCGAACGCTTATCACTAACAGTCGCTTCGTAAACATCGTAAGTTAACTGGATTGTGGCCAACCCCGCAGCATCTGTCAAAGCTGTAAAGGAGCTTCCAGAGCTATTTGTAAAGGTTACTGTTACACCTTCTGCGGATCCAACATCGCCAGGGTAACTTAGCTGCACATTTACTGTTGCAAAATTTAATTCATCATCATCTTTACATGAATAAGTAACGATGATGGAAAAGATTGAAAGGAAATAAATTAATTTTTTCATTGATGTATATATTAAATTATTAAAAAACAATTGGTTCATATTTTAAGTCTCACAGATATTCCGTAATAAAAATCGGGTATGTATGAGTTGTAGAGGCTAGTTTCACTAGCGGTTCTTGAAGACTTTACATGTCCTAAATTTTGTGTAAAATTTCTCGCGAAAAATGAAATGGAGGCTATATCGCCAATCTCCTTGGTTAGGTTGATATTGGCAGAATAGTACGCCGAAATTTTATTGGCTCTGAAATAGTTTTTGTAATAAGTCTTTTCAACTAACCTGGACAATTCGGTGTACAATTCGGGGTCGTTTTCTTTTGCCCACAGAAACTTTTCTTCGAAGGGGATTTTGGTATCCATATCTTCCCAGGTGGTGTAATAAAGCGGATAGATCCCTACAAACTCGTTCCGGTTATAAATGTCGGTATCGTCGCCAAAATAGTCTCCTTTATTCTCCAGAATAAATCCTCTTTCGCCCCCGCTATACTCACTCAAGCGTTGGCTATAGTTGTATAACGAAGACTCAATTCTCAGGGTAACAACCATCCTTACTTTTGGGATGTGGGTTTTTATGGTTAGGTTGGTATTTACTTGTTTGGAGATACTGCCGTTTGAATAACCGCTTGAACTACTTTCTGACGCGAATGCAGATCCGGTATAGTAGCCGATGTACTTAAAGGGCTCCCCGTTTGCCATGAGCAAACCAGAGGTTGATGCAAAGATGTGCTCTTCCAGACCTTTGTAATAATAAAAGTTACCATCCACACGGAAAGATGTACTTAATGCATCCACCCTGGCAAAATCGATAATCCAATCGACTCCCATACGTGTTGCCGGCGAGCCGTTTGTATATCTTCTCCGGCTTTGGAATTCATTTTTCACCTCATAGTCCAACTCGTAGCTGGCATACGTTCCACTCACATCATGAATGGTGACAATACCCGTTGTTTGATCGATGGTAAAACGCCTGTCCTCAACCGGGATTGCGCTATTTTCAAGAGATGTTTGATTGGTCTTTTTATACGAGTATGGAAAGTAAACCGACTCATAGATGTATGGGTTAACGGTTTTGTTCCGGTAGGCCGACACATTAATTTTCGTGCCTTTGATATTAGCCCCGAAACCTATTTCAACCTGGTTATTATACTGGTATTTAAGAGCCGGATTGTACAGCGTTGTGCTGGCTTGGTTGTAATATGCGTAATACGCCACATTATCAGCATTCGAAGTGGATGCAAAAGCTTGTCTGCTGGAATAACTTGGCTCGGGGTTTAGCACCCCCAAACTGGGTAGCTTCACCGATTTTCCCCAACCTGCATAAACATTAAAATTACGGACAAATGACAATTTATCGTTGTTTTGTTCATATTTTACATTAACACGTGGCGAAATATTCCCTACCCAACCGTATTCCGACTGATTAATATAGGTATTATCGGAACGCACACCAGCCACCAACATGACCTTTGAGCGCCTATCAAACACTTTCGTTAGTTTATCCTCCAGGAAGAGTGCAATATTATTGGTGTTGGGAACCTCGCTTAAAACATACGGCCGCCATGTTGGGGCATAGCGCATATCATCATAGTAAGTTCCCTTTCCGAGGTTACCACTGTTGCTGTAATCGAGCCCCAAAAGAATTTTATTGGTATAATCTGCAAAACTACGCACCCAATCGGTCCTCAGTTTAGCTGTAAAATCCATCATTTTATTGTCGTAATACTCTATCTCGTACCAATAGCCTGTTGGCAGGAGCGTTATTGGAGCGTTCGGGTTTTCATCGTAATCAGTAGCAATAAAATACCCCTTTTGGGTCGCATGGTTCGCCGCCTGTGTTGCGGCACTGCTTTCACGTGTTTTTTCTTCGGTAAGTTTATTCGAATAATTGACGGATGTTGAGAACTCCAGATTACTAATCCAATCTTTATTGAGGAACCATTTCGCGCCTATTTGTCCCCGAACAACATTGTCTTTTCTCTTCGTATAAGTCCCTGTAAACAAGTCCGGGTCAGATTCACTATTGTAGCCTCCCATGTTGAATGTCAGGCCACTGGTCAGTGTCAGGCGATTCTTAAAGTATTTCTCATGGGTTAAGCTCAAGGTATTCCGGTCATAAGTGGTGTAGGGTGACATCATTTGTGAAACTGACTTGGTGAGTTCTCCACTCGCGTTCAATGTTCCCCAGTTTTCTCCCAAAACAAATCCTTTGCTTAATCCAAATTGTTTTGTGTTCGGATTTTTAGTAACAGTTGCACTTAACGGCGTACGCCCTTTCCTGGTATTGATTTTTACAATTCCATTTGAAAAATCGCCATGTTCAACAGAAGCAATCCCGGTAATTACCTCAACCGATTCGATATTTACGGTACTAATATTTCGGGTATCTACTCCATAGGGATCGTTATCATCAAAACCGGCATTGTTCTGCAGCCTTACCCCATCTACTTCCAGGGCTGTCCCAAAAGACGTATTTCCTTTTTCAGAAGCAGATTCACTGCGGATGTATAACCTTTGCGACTCGGTAAGATCGTTGGATGTGGACGTTTTCCCCCCCGGAAGCAAACTTTGAATCTGGGAAATATCCAAAATCTGCTCGTGTTCCAGCGCAACACTACCAATTTTATATATCGTAGATTGTTCTTCCTTTGGCTGTGCAGTAACGATAACTTCATCAAGTGCAAGGGTGCTTTTTTCCAGGCTGATGAGCAAATCAGGAACAGGGGCCTGGAGATTTATCTTAACAGAGGTTGTGGCATAACCAAGGATACTCACTTTAAGCTCCACATTTCCGGTGTGCACTTTTTCAATCGAAAACTTACCATTCTTGTCGGTTATTGCATACTGTTCGCTTTCTGTTATTTGAACCACTGCAAATTCAATGGGTGTTTGTTCTTTGGCATCCAAAATCCTTCCGGAAACAGTAAAGTCCTGTGCGGAAACAACAAAAGAAATGAGCAGTAGTATAAAAGAAAGAATGAGCAAACGCAGCGATATACGGATTGTTCGGCATCCCGATTTTTGGTTGATCTTTTTTGAACCTGCCGTTTTTCCTGTTTTGCTAATTAATTGTGCCATAAAACGATAATACTACATTTTGCTTATTTCTCTTTTGTTTTGAATTTCAATACAAAAAAAGAGAAATGATAAAGGAGGGACAATCCCCAATACTTGGGGTTTTTAGAGGAGTAAAAACCCCTTAAAGACGGGATAAACAATAAAGATTATTCCTGATAATCCTCTATATTGATAATATTATATGATTGTCGGATATATTACCCAAATCGGTATCTTTAGAAATTACCAACAGGAAACAATAATGAATTTACTCAATTTTATAGCCCAATACCCTGACGAAGATAGCTGTAGGCTAAAGCTTA
>Ga0334898_1001343_pt1 | contig 28198 bp, 24 predicted proteins | sample GraSluR3_MG_10_FD_207228 | JGI IMG/M metagenome (GOLD analysis project Ga0334898, IMG submission 207228) | Sludge microbial communities from methane-producing bioreactor in Wageningen University, Netherlands - Granular Sludge_3_08-R3 | ecosystem: Engineered > Bioreactor > Anaerobic >... | reverse complement strand
TGTCCTCCGAAGATCGGGAGCGAATATCCCGCCAGCTCATTGAGGCGGCATATCTCGATTCCCAGGAAGCAGGAGCACCGCCTTCGGAAATCCTGACCAGCATCGAGGAGGAACCCGAAGAGGATGAGCCGGAAGGTGGCTCTCCTCCTCCGAGCCCAGAAGATTATTCCGACACCGAAGAGCCCGAGTTCGACCCGCACGCGCTGGACAAGCTCAGGGAGCTTCGGGAAATATCCGGCGAAGATCCACCGCTAAAGGAAAAGTCCCGCATAAAACTGGACTATCCCGCAAGCATCCAGGGGTTGCGGCCCACTCTCCGGAACTATTTTCTTGAGAGAGAAGCCTATCACCGGCGGGACGGGAAAACCCTGGAGGAGGCCCGAACCAGAGCGGAAAAGGAGACTCTTGTCAGGGCGGAGGGCGCAGCATGAGCCGCCAGGTTCCCCCGCTGGACAGCTCAAAGTTGAGCGTTCCCCGGTACGATCCGGGGAGCGTTCTCCTTCCCCCAGAACTTGAGCAAGCCCCGGAGAAAATCATCGCTCTCTGGAAAAGGGATCTGGAAACCTTCCGAACGTTGCCAGGCGGTACGGAAGTGGCCTTCCACGGAGCAATCAGGGCCTGGATGCGTTCCGCAGGGCTTGAGGTGGTCCGCGTGCCGTGGGAGGAACTGCGCGCGGCGTTCAAGGCGTGGAGGGGTTAGGCATATTCCCCTTGGCGTGGTGCAGAGCATCCCCTAGGAGCCCGACAGAGCCCGCAGGAGCTATCATCTTTTGGCGAGAGGCATTCCCCCCCCAGAACAAAAAGGTACTTACCAGCCTTTTTCCCTTGAGGGTCGAGTCCGGCGCGGTTAGTGCTTACATGAAAAATCAATTTCATAGATTGACAGTACCTGGCGGGGGTATCCTTCGATTTTAGGTCAGACGACTTAGAGCGTGGCAATACGTTGACAGGTGACAGAAAGGATGTGGACAGGATGACACCGAAGCAGAAACGATTCATTGAATGCTACGAAGGCAACGCAACCCAGGCGGCGATAACTGCGGGATACAGCGAACGAACAGCCCGAGGCATAGGGCAAGAACTCTTGACAAAACCTGACATACAAGAAGCGATTGCTTCCAGGGAGGAAGAACGAAAAAACGCTCTCATCGCTTCTCGGGAAAAGCGTCAGGTCTTTTGGAGCCAGATAATGAATGATCCCGAGGAAAAGACCGCAGACCGCTTGAGGGCTTCGGAGTTGTTGGGGAAATCGGAGGGTGATTTTCTCGAACGTGTTGCGGCTCAGGTGGAGAAATTGGAGCCGCCAATTATCAACGTGGTTTTCAAAGACGTTGATGAAATCCGGCGGGAAGAAGGGCTTGAACCTTTCGGGGACGAATAATAACAGCCCCTTAGGTATCCCCCAGGGGCTTTCCCTTTGGCTCACACGTGGGCGCTATCTTTTACATACTACTCCGCCAATCGCCGAAAATTGGCCCAGATGATGGGGTTGCGATAGAATGGCCTCAGAAAGGGGGCGTTGCCATGAGCAAGAAGCTTATCGGCGTGCTGCTGGCGGTGGGGATATTGGTCGTTGCGGGAGCGTTTTTTCTTTTTGGGGAAGCGCGGAAGATAAGGTAGATGCTTTTCTGGCTCAAGTGGTAGAAATCGAGTCCGGAAGCGAAGCGTACCGCGAAACAATATCTTTCGTCCCGGACATTCCGGAGATGAGCGCAGAAGAAATCCGTTCCCTGGAAAAAGAGAGGTTGCCGGAGGCAATAACCTTTTTCGAAAAGGCAAGTTCCGAGCTGGAAGCCCTTAAAAACGAAACGCCCGAGGGCATCTCCCTGGACATGGCAAGGGCACTCAAGGAATATTGCGAGATAGCGGCTGCGGAAAACAAGATTCTTGCCGCAAAGGGTGCGTATAACCTCCTATATTTGGAGGAATTCCCAGAAACGGAACCCCTGAAAAAGTCTATTTCTGCAACAGAGAAACATTTGCAAATAGTAACGTTAAGACTTTCACAGCTCGAAGAAATCAATTTGCTGAAACGACACGAATAGCCCTTAAAATCTTATAGCTTCAAGCAAAGGATAGCGTGTAGGAAGGACAAGTGCAGAAGTAAAGGAAAGCGGAAAAGCACGAAGGACGTTGAGATTTTCGCGAGTGGATGCGGTAGGGCTCTTTCCCCCTCTTCGAACAGCTCCCAGCCAAAAAACCAGCCCGATACAGCCACGGAGAGCCCCGTTCTTTTGGCTGGATGTGTAAATGTTCCCCTTTTGGCCCGGACTGCAGTACAGAGGCTCTCGGGGGCCTTGTCGTTGAAATGTGTTGAGCGGCGGGGGTTTCAGGGCACGGAAGACACCAGAAAGCCCCCGGAGCAATCCGAGGGCGGAAAAGTCTCTTCCTTCGAGTGCGGCTCTTCGGAAATTCCGAACAACCGGAGCCCCTATATCTCTATCCCCCGCAGTCTTTTCTTCTTTGGCTTTTTCCTATCCGGTTCCTCTTCCACGAGGGCGAGTACAACCCCGGCTTGCCCGTGAGCTCTCCGGGTATCCTCGCTGGTCAAGTTGATATAATGCCGTGTCATATCCATGGTGGAGTGGCCCATGATCCGTTGCAAGCTGAAAGCATCCATACCATGCCGAAGCATGAGCAGGGCGGCGGTATGGCGCAGGGCGTAGGCTGTTATATCGAGCCCGCACTTTTTCCCGTAGGCTTTCACGCGGCGGCTCCAGGAAGTTACATTCCAGGGCTCTCCCGTCTCGGTGCAGAATATCGGGGCTTCTCTCCAGTCCCAGGGGCGTACCTTGAGGATTCTTTGAATCACTTCCAGAGTGGGGCCGGATAATGGTAAGGTTCGGGGCGTTCTTGTCTTGGCAACTTCGGCACGGACGGCAAGCTCTTCCTTCTCGGGGCGGAAATCATCCGGCAAAAGCTGGAGTGCTTCACCGGGACGTATGCCGCAATCCAGGGAGAGCAGCATCAGCGCATAATCCCGGAGCCCGCAGTATGTTTTCTGGTTCGGAGTGCGGAGCAGGGCGGCCACATCCTTCTCCTCAAGTTGAACAATGCGGCCCTGGGTTTTTCTCTTCTTGAGCCCATGCAGAGGATGAATACCGCCACGGAAATATCCCTCCGAGAGTGTCCAGTCCCAGAACACTTTCAAATAGGCAAACTTTTGATTGTAGGTATAGGCGTTCTCGTATTGGCCCAGGAACTCAAGAGTTCGTTCCCTTGGCTTGTCAAGGCCGTCAGGTTGTCGGGAGAAGAAGAGCTTTAGAGTCCTTTGATAATCCTTCAAGGTGTTCGGAGAGATGCCAGTGGCCTTCTTGAAGAGCAAGAATGACGGAACGATATCTTCCGGTTGTGCTTCTCGGTTTCCCTTACAAATCGGTATGGCGTTCATGGAATGTACCCCTCCTATTGGTTGACATTCCGAGAAGTAGTGTTTTTCCCAGGGGCAGAGGACTAATACTTATTTCCCCGTCATTCTCTCCGTTTATTGCATTACCATAAACCCGAACCCGCTCTTGCAAAACCCCATTTTCCCGTCTATAATGACATGCGCTGTATTGGGGTGTAGCCAAGCGGCAAGGCAGGGGACTTTGGATCCTCGATCGCTGGTTCGAATCCAGCCACCCCAGCCAGTTCCCCTGCAACACAAGGATATGCGCATTTGAAAAAGCGCGCTCCTCCATCGGAAGAGGAGCTTTTTTTGTGTTTGTACTTTCTCGGTTATCAAGTATTATCGTGCAGGAAGAAACAGGGGCTACTCTCTGGGAGGGCTGTTTTATGAAAATGTGCGGAACCGGAGCGCTTATCCTGGCGGCAGGAAAGGGAACCCGTATGAAGGGACGAATCCCGAAAGTGCTCCAGCCGGTTCTCGGGGAACCGATGCTTTTCTACGTGGTGGAGGCGGTTCGGAAAGCCGGCATAGAACATGTTGCCGTGGTGGTCGGACACGGAGGGGACGAGGTCGCCTCGTATCTGAAGGAGCATTATAAAGATGTTTCCGTTATATGGCAGAAGGAGCAACTCGGAACGGGGCATGCGGTACAGATGGCCCGCTCTTGGTGGTCTTCTCTTGATTCTCTTCTCGTACTTTGCGGAGATACTCCTCTGCTGGATCCCCACCTTATCGAAACTTTTGCCGAGAAGGTGGCTGCAGAATCCGCCGCATGTGGTCTGGTAAGTTTTACCGCTGAAGATCCTTCGGGGTACGGACGTGTTTTTTCTTCGGCGAACGAAGTCTTCGTGGTGGAGCATAAGGATGCCACCTCGGAACAGCGGCGCTGTTCCGAGGTAAATAGCGGCATCTATCTATTCCGAAGCTCCTGCCTGGAGGAAGCCCTGGGCAGCCTTACCACCGCTAACGCCCAAGGAGAATATTATCTCCCGGACGTGGTAGGATGGTGTGCCCGAAAGGGGCTGGGAGCTCTGGCCTTTCCCTGGCATTCCGAGGAAGATTTGCTTGGTATTAACGACCCCCTCCAGCTTGCAGAAGCCACGGAGATTATGCGCAGGCGTATTCTCGAGGGGTGGATGCTTGAAAAGGGCCTGAAGTGTATGGATATGCACTCTCTCTGGGTGGGGCCCCGGGTGTCCTTCGATGAGGATGTTTTCCTGGAAGGAAATATCCGCATTTTCGGGGAAAGTACCCTTCACAGGGGGTGCTCCGTAGGTACGGGCTGTGTTATCTCGGACAGTCGCATAGGAGAGGAGTGCCGCTTGAATCCTTATGTGGTGCTCGAAGAGAGCGTTCTTGAAAAAAGAGCGGTTCTCGGCCCCTTCGCCTATGTTCGGGGGGGGGCTCGCGTGGGAGAAGAGGCCTTTGTGGGGAAGTTTGTGGAAATCAAGAAAAGTTCCATCGGAACCAGAAGCAAGGTGCCCCATCTCTCTTACGTGGGCGATGCCTCCATAGGAGAGAATACCAATATCGGGGCGGGATGTATAACCTGCAATTACGACGGACAGAACAAACATTCCACTTCCATCGGGGCGAATTGTTTTATCGGGAGCGATACCATGCTTGTAGCTCCCGTGAGAGTGGGAGATAATGGAGTTACCGCTGCGGGATCGGTAATTACCGCGGATGTCCCTGAAGGATCTCTTGGTGTTGCCAGGGCCCGACAGAGGAACATAGAGGGATGGCACCAACGAAAGGCGTTGCAAAAGCCGAAGGAGGAGAGCTGATTACCATGGTTGCGCGTTTGCGAGAGATGAAAGTCTTTTCCGGCTCGGCAAATCCACAGTTTGCTGAAGAAGTGGCGAGGCATCTTCAGATTCCCGTGGCGGCTTCGAAACGGTTTCGCTTTTCCGATGGAGAGATCGGCATTTCCATCGAAGAGAGCGTCCGGGGAGCGGATGTTTACGTGGTACAGCCTACCTGCGCTCCGGTGAATTCCAACCTCATGGAGCTCCTGATCATGGTGGATGCCCTGAAGCGTGCTTCCGCATACCGTATCAATGTGGTGTTGCCTTATTTCGGATATGCCCGGCAGGATCGTAAAACCCGGGGAAGAGAACCCATCACGTCGAAAGTGGTGGCGAACATCATCGAACATACCGGGGCTCACCGGGTGATTACTGCGGATCTCCATGCCGGACAGATTCAGGGATTTTTCGATATCCCCGTGGATCATCTTACGGGGATGAACCTCCTGGCCTCGCATTTCCAGAACAAGCTTAAAGAGGCTTCCCGGGAAGGCCGGGTGGCGGTGGTTTCTCCGGATATCGGAGGGGTGGTTCGGGCACGAAAGTTTGCGGTGCAGCTTCGGGCGGATCTTGCCATCGTGGATAAGCGGCGGGCTCACGATAAGGCGAACTACTGCGAAGTTATGGAAATTATCGGAGATGTAAACGGAAAAGATGTAATTCTCGTGGATGATATCATCGACACTGCGGGAACCATGGTAAATGCCGCCCAGGCACTTCGGGAGCGCGGAGCCCGTTCGGTTTATGCCTGTGCCACCCACGGAGTGCTTTCGGGGCCTGCGGTGGAAAGACTTCGTGATTCGTGTATTTCCGAGATCGTTCTCACGAACACCATTCCTCTGCCGGAGGAAAAAAACCTCGATATCATAACCCAGCTTTCCATAGCGCCTCTTTTTGCGGAAGCCATTGACAGGATTCACTCGGATCACTCCGTGAGCATTCTGTTTGGTTCATAAGCTCTACGTTACAGCAGGAAATTTTTAGAAACATCTAAAGCTTGTCACAAAGTACAAGGAGGAGTAGGTATGTCCAAGTTTGTCCCCATTACGTTTGAAAAAAGAGAAAAGGTGGGAAAGGAGCAGTGCAAGAAGCTCCGGAAGGAAGGGTACATTCCCGTAACCTTCTATGGTCCTGAATACCCCGAGGCGGGAACCTACAAGGTGGCGGCGAAGGATTTTCTTCCCCTTATCCGCTATTCCCATTGGGAATCCGTGCGACTGAATGTATCCCTTCCCGGAGGCAAGGAAGAGATGGCCATCCTTCGGGATCTTCAGCGAAATGTGGTTACCGACGAGGTGCTACATATGGATGCCTACCAGCTTGTGGCGGGGCATAAGGTACGTGTTCTGGTGCCGGTGAAGGTGACCGGCAAGGATCGTTGCATCGGCGTCAAGGAGGGCGGAGTTTTCGAGCAGGTACACCATAACGTTGAAATCGAAGTGCTTCCCCGGGAAATTCCCGAGGAGATCGTTATCGATGTGGCAAGCCTTGCTCGGGGAGCACACGTCACTGCGGCGGATTGTCCCCTTCCCGAAAGCGCTGAACTTACCATCTCTCCTGAGGAGATCCTTGTGATGGTGTCGGAGCCTCGGGTCGCCCTGGACGAGGAAGCCGAGGAAGGCGAAGAGGAGTCCAGCATGGAAGTGGAGGTTCTCTCGAGCAAGAAAACCGAGGAATAGCTTCCGTTGTTCCTCTGTGTCGGTCTTGGAAATCCGGGGCTTTCCTACGCCCATACGCGGCATAACGTGGGATGGATGGCCCTTGATTCCGTTTTGGAGCGTATGAGCTCCTTGAAGGGGCCGGGAATGAAATTCTCCGGCGCTCTTTGGGATGGCTTTCTGGAAGGGGAGAGGCTTCTTTGCCTCAAGCCCATGACGTATATGAACCTCAGCGGAAAAGCGGTCTGGGAAGCGGTGCATTACTACCAGATCGAGTGTTCCCGCATTCTCGTGCTTTACGATGACCGGGCCCTTTCCCTGGGATCCTTGCGGATTCGTCCCAAGGGCTCTGCGGGGGCTCATAACGGAATGGCTTCGGTAATCTCCTCTTTGGGAAGTCTTGAAATTCCCCGGCTTCGCATAGGCATCGGGCCCCTGCCGGAGAAGATCCCCCTCCGGCGTTTCGTTACGTCTCCCTTTTCCCGGGAGGAACAGAAAGAGTTGCCCGAGATCCTCGAAAGCGCTGCCCGAGGCGTTTCTCTATGGGTTACCGAAGGTATTCAGAATGCCATGAACGCGGTAAATTAGAGAGGTTCCCCGTGTTTTTCCACGGTGGGGCCTTTTTTTTGTGATATCCCCCTCTTTCGTTTTCATGATAAATCTTCTGCGAAATTTCCAGGGAAGCCGGGAGAAGTTGAGGAGTGCGGGTATTCCATATCCTGTTGAAAAAACAGGGGAAACGTGCTACCTCTCCGGGAAATCGGATTTTTTCGAGGTTTTCGCCGATAATGATGCGGAGATTTCACCCGATGCTCTATGATTTTTCTTTCAACGAGGAGGCAAAGCTTTTTGAGTATCCAGCAAAATTCCGGGGCCGGGCGACTCTGGCAGTTGCTTGGAAAAGAAAGGTTATCCAGGCCCCTTCACATACACCTTCAGGGAGAAGGCGCCGCATGGGCCTGGGTGGGCGCTGGGCCTGTCAAGCCTCCAATTTTTCTCGTGCCGGACCAACAGCGCCTTGGGGCTTTCGAGCAAAATTGGAAAGCCCTTTTCCCCGGGCTTTCCTTGAGGGTGCTTCCCGAACTTCCCCTGGGAGAGGAGGCGGGACGCCATGCCTTCTGGCTTGCCCGGGGGGAGATTTTCCGGGAGTGGAAGGAGCGGGGAGGGGCTTTGCTCCTCACGCCGGGGAGTTTTATGGCTCCTTACCGCATTCCCGACTCGTACCGGAGGCTTCGCAAAGGCGAGATTTTTCCCATGCCGGAGCTTCTGGCATGGCTCCAGTCGGTGGGAAGCTCCCGGGTGGATTATGTGGCAGCTCCAGGAGAACATGCCCTTCGGGGGTGTGTGGTGGATCTCTACACGTCTTCCCAGTCCTTGCCCGTACGGGTGGAGTATTTCGATGATCTTGTGGAGAGCCTGCGGCTCTTCTCTCCCCGGGATCAGTGCAGCCTTTCCGAAGTGGAGGATGTGCTCCTTTCGGGATGTCCCCGGGAGAGAGATCTCACCTTTGCAGAGGGAGCGTCCTTCCTTTTCGATTCTCTTCCGGAAGGAACTCCTCTGGTCTTCTTCGATCCCCGGGCTCTTGAAAAACAGGCGCAAACGTACCGCTGGCTTTGGGAATCCTTTGAGGAAACCAAGCGTCTTCCCCCTCTTCTCTCCTGGGAGGAGCTTCTCGGATCGCTTCATGGAATGACGCCTCTTTATGTGCGGACCACGCACTTTCCGGATGCCCGGGAAAGCGGCATATACCACGTACCCTCCTTTGGAGGTCGTTTCGAGAAAGCTCAAACCTACGTGGGAGCCCTGAAAAAAGAGTCCTATGAGATCACTCTCTGCTCCGTTCATCCGGAAATTCTTTCTTGGGGCAAGAGGATGAATCTCGACATTCTCGAAAAGCCCCTTACGGGAGGATTTGTGGACCGTCAGGCCCGGAGAGTTTTTCTTTCGGATGCGGAGATGGTGGGTATTACCGGCATGGGGCTGGAGGAATCCCCTCGTCTTGCCGCTTCTCCCTCGGAAGGAGAGGCGGGGTTCGTGGCGGGAGAATATGTCATTCACGAAGATTATGGTGTTGGCTGCTATCGAGGAGTGGAGGAACTGCCCGGGGATTTCGGGCCCCAGGAGTATCTGGTTCTTGAATTTGCCGGGGAGAAGCGTCTCTACGTCCCCTTTACCCAGATCTATAAGATCACTTCCTATTCGGGATATGCGGATGAAAAGATAGCGCTCGACTCTCTCGGAGGACGGCGGTGGAAAAAGAGCCTTCGAGAGGCCCGGGAGAAGGCGAAGGAAGTTGCTCAGGAGCTTCTGAAAGCCTATGTAACCCGGGAACGTACCGGAGGGCATGCCTTTTTTCCCGACGGGGATATTCTTCGACGCTTTGCCGCTACCTTTCCCTACCGGGAGACCGAAGACCAGCTTCGGGCTCTGGAGGAAATTCGGCGGGACATGGAGCGCCCGGTTCCCATGGATCGTCTTCTCGTGGGAGATGTGGGATTTGGAAAGACCGAAGTGGCCTTTCGGGCGGCGGTTAAGGCCGTGGAATCGGGAAAGCAGGTGGCCCTTCTGGTGCCTACCACGCTTCTCGCTCAGCAACATTTGGAAAGCTTCCGGGAACGCCTGGGAGATCTTCCGCTTCGGGTGGCGGCTCTCTCGCGATTCGTTACCCCTGCCGAAAAAAGATCTATTCTGGAGGATCTCCGGGAGGGTTCCCTGGATGTACTTATCGGAACTCACAAGATGCTTTCCCGGGATGTGCAGTTCAAGGATCTCGGGCTTCTGGTGGTGGACGAGGAACACCGCTTCGGAGTGGCCCAGAAGGAACATTTCCGCTGGCTTCTTCCTCAAGTGGACATTCTCTCTCTCTCCGCCACTCCCATACCCCGAACGTTGCATCTTTCCCTGGGGGGGCTTCGGGACATCAGTGAAATGAATACTCCCCCGCGAAACCGAAGCCCCGTGATTCACGTGGTTTCTCCCTGGCGGGACGATCTCGTGGCCCGGGCTATCCGGAAGGAGATTTCCCGGGGAGGGCAGGTTTTCTTCGTGCATAACCGAGTACGAAGCATTCTGAAGCGGGCGGCCGAAATCCGGAGGCTCGTTCCCGAGGCTTCCATAGACGTGGCTCACGGGCGTCTTCCCGAAAGAGTGCTGGAGACGAAGATGGAGAACTTCTCCTCCGGAAAGGTGGATGTTCTCGTCTGCACCTCCATCGTGGAAAGTGGTCTGGATATACCCGGAGCGAATACGCTCATGGTGGATCAAGCCCAGGCCATGGGACTTGCGCAGCTTTACCAGCTTAAAGGGCGCGTGGGAAGACGATCCGAACAGGCCTTTGCCTACTTCTTTTATCCCGGAGAGATCCCTCTTTCCAAGGAGGCCCTGGACCGGCTCGAAGCTTTGGGGGAGTACAACGTTTTCGGAGGCGGTGCCCGGCTTGCCCGGAGGGATCTCGAAATTCGGGGAAGCGGAGAGCTTCTCGGCATAGCCCAACATGGGCACATCAAAAAAATAGGTTTTCAGATGTATTGCACCTTTCTCGAAAAAGAGGTTCTCGCCCTTCGTTCTCCGGAAAAGGAACGGGAGCTTCTCTGTACCATCCGCCTTCCCTTGGGTATTCCGGGGCATTACGTTCCCCAGAGCGCCCTTCGGGTGGCTCTTTACCGCAGGGGGAGCCGCATAGAGGATATGAAAGCTCTCCGGAGCTTTGCCGGAGAACTCCGGGATCGCTTTGGCCCTCTTCCCGAGGAGGTTCAGCGTTTTCTCTTCTCGCTGGAGTTCCGGATCCTGGCTCCCTCCAAAGGGGTGGCGAAAATTTACTGTGAGGCATCCCGTACCGAAGTGGAGGGGACAGACCTTGAAAAACTCTTCTCCTTCAGACCCGGATGGATTGTCCGGAGAGAGGGTAGTTTTGCCGAGGGCCCCGGAGGACATAAGGGACTTTTGGATCTTCTCCACCTCCTCCGTTCTCCCGAGGAAGAAATTTCGAGGGAATCCCGGGCGGTATGAAGGACGGAAGTGAATCATATAAGGATAGGGAGATCAGATGGCAGAAAACAGCAGAGAGAAAAAAAACGCGGCCTTCGAACGGCTTGAAACGATTATGGAACGTCTCCGAGCTCCCGGGGGATGCCCCTGGGATCGGGAACAGACTCTGGAAAGCCTCCGCCCCTATATCATCGAGGAGGCCTACGAACTTGTAGAGGCCATTGAAAAGCAAGAGGAAAAGGGTATAGTGGAGGAGTCTGGAGATCTGCTTCTTCAGGTTTTTTTTATCGCCCAGATAGCCCGGGAAGCGGGAGCTTTCGACATGGGGGATGTTTTACAGCGGATTTCCGAGAAGCTTGAACGGCGGCACCCGCATGTTTTTGGAGAAATCCGGGTGGATTCCAGCGAAGAAGTGACGCGCAACTGGGAGCGCATCAAGGCGGAAGAGCGAGCCGAAAAGGGAGCTCCTCAGGATAGGGAACCGGTTTCCATGCTTTCGGGAATTCCCCGGAGCATGCCCTCGCTTCTTCGATCTTTCGAAATGCAGCGCCGGGCTGCCAAAGTCGGTTTCGACTGGCCCCAGGGAGATGTTTCGCCGGTGCTGGCGAAGGTGAAGGAGGAGATCCGGGAAATAGAGCAGGTTCTGGCCATGACCCCGGGAAACTCCGAGGAGCTGGAAAATGAAGTGGGCGATCTCCTTTTCGCCGTGGTAAACTTGGGGAGACATCTCGGAGTGAACAGCGAACTTGCTCTTCAGAAGGGGTGTTCCAAGTTCCTCCGTCGCTTTGCCGCCATAGAGCGGCAAGTCGCTCGGGAGGATCGTCCGTGGGAAGAGTATTCCCTGGAGGAGCTTGACCGCCTTTGGGAGCGTGCCAAGGAACGGGAGAGAACCTCTGAAACTATCGCAAGAAGCTAACAGGGAGGAATTATTGATGGTGCAGCAGAAAATTCAGGATCTCATCGAAGAAAGAATCCGTCCGGCTCTCCAGAGCCACGGCGGAGACATTGAATTCATCAGTTTTGACGAGGTTTCCGGTGGAGTTACCGTAACTCTGAAAGGAGCCTGCGGCATGTGTCCGTATGCTCAGGAAACCTTGCGGAGCCAGGTGGAAGGGGTTCTCTGCCAGGAGATTCCCGAAGTTAAAAGTGTAACCCGCCAGGAGTGAGGAATCTGAGTGTCTCTGAAAGGAACCTTTAGCGAAGAGGCGGGAGAGTATTTGTGGTCCGCTGTCGTTTCGGGAGATCTTCAGGAAAGGCTCCTGGGACAGCATGATCTTACTATTCAGATGGTGGAGGAGCGTTATACCGTACGAATGATGCTCCGAGGAGAGGCTCTTCTCCTTCGAAGCCCTGACGCGGAGCCGGTTCGCACCGTGGCAAAACTCCTTCAGGAACTTGCAAAACTTGCAGAAAAGGGAATTCGTGTTACCCGGGAAGAGATCCGTTACGGTATGGACACCTTGGCGGAAAACGGCTCCGTAGATCTCGCGGGACTTCACGAAAATACCATCTGTTTTACCGGCCGGGGCAAGCCCGTGCGTACCCGGACTCTGGGGCAGAAACGCTATATGGAGGCGGTACAGAAGAACCCCGTTGTTTTCTGCATCGGCCCCGCAGGAACGGGAAAAACCTATCTGGCGGTAGCTCAGGCGGTGGCCATGTTGAAATCTCAGATGGTTTCCCGAGTAATTCTCGTGCGTCCCGCAGTGGAAGCGGGAGAAAGCCTGGGATACCTCCCGGGGGATCTCAAGGAAAAAATCGAACCCTATCTGAGGCCTCTCTACGATGCCTTTTTCGACCTTCTCTCACCGGAACGTTTCATGCGTTACGTGGAAAAGAACGTCATCGAAATCGCTCCCCTGGCCTATATGCGGGGAAGAACGCTGAACGACAGTTTTATTATTCTTGATGAGGCTCAAAACACTACTCCGGAACAGATGAAGATGTTTCTTACCCGCATGGGATTTGGATCCCGGGTAGTTATCACCGGTGATGTCACTCAGGTGGATCTTCCCAACGGCAAGCTTTCGGGATTGCGCTCCATTCAGGAGATTCTCCAGGGAGTGGAGGGAATCGACTTCGTCTCCCTTACCAGAAATGATGTGGTGCGCCATGAAATTGTTCAAAAAATTGTTCAGGCTTACGAAGAGTTCGAAAAAAAACAATAAATGGAACAAATTAGCCCCTAAAAAGGGCTTTTTTGTAAACCGCCCCTTGCGCTGGTGGTTTTTCCCCTTGGGAACGGCCCTTTGCGCCGCAGGGGTTTTTGTGCTTGGCTGGTACATTCTTCAGAACCGCTACGGTTTTTCCGAAGGGGACAAGGCTTCGGCCACCTTCGTGGTGGTGGAGAACATGCGTTATGTAGATCCCATTACCACGGAAACACTCAAACGTTCGGTGGAAGAAAAAGTCGCAGGAGTGGTGGTGCACGATCCCGGCAAAATCAAGAGTTTTCTTCGGGATCTTGGAGGCTCTTCCCTGGAGGGACACGCTCTTTTTTTCAGTAGTCTGGATCCTGAAATTCTCCGCATGGTGAGCATTCTTCCTCTGGAGAAACGGGAGGCCCTGCTGGAAGAGACCCGTTCTCTGGGGTTGCGTATGCTCGAAACAGGGATCTTCGAAAGAGATGCGGTGGAAAGCTTCCTCTGGGAGGAGCTGCATCGTTCTTCACTTTCCTGGAGCGACCAGAATCTTGTGGTGGAGCTTCTCTACGGACTCTTTTTAAGGTCTCAGAATACGGATCCTCATCTCACTCAGAGATTGCGGGAAAGCCTGCGGGAGAGTGTGGAACCCGTAATCCGTGCCATTTATCGGGGAGACGTTATTGTGGAAAAGGGAGAAATCATAACGCCTCTTCACGCCCGCCTTCTCAGACTTCAGGGCTATCGAGAGGCCCTCTTTCCCTGGAAATATCTCTTCCTGCTCGGTTGCCTCGGGTTTTTCTGGGGATTCTGGATCCAAGAACACCTGGCGGAAATCTCCCGAAAGAAGGGGGAGCAGCAATTCTCTCCGCTTTTTCTGGGGTGCCTTCTTCTGGGGGCCTGGATTGTGGAAATTCCCGCCCGGTGGTTTGACATAACCGGCATAGGAACGCTTCTGCTCGGTGGATGGAGCTTTCTCTCCTTCTCCTCCGTCCTCGCCTTCCCTTTCGTTCTCGGAGGAGGCATCTTGGGGGTGCTCGTGGCCGGAACGCCCTTTATCGGTATGGAAGCGGCTCCTGTTCTCGTGGTGGTGGCTCTTGCCTACGCATCGGGGCTTATGCTGCGGAATGTGCAGGTTAAAAAGAAGTTCTGGCTCCGTTTCTTTGCGGCGGGAGTCGCGGCAATTCTCGTGGCGGCGGGAGTTCAATGGGGAGAGGGAGGGATCCCGGATCTTCTGCTGGCTCTGCGTTTCCTCGTGGGCATCCTTGCCTGCGGCGTTTTGGTGCTTCTCGGTCTTCCTCTGGGAGAGCGGTTTTTCGACGTCCTTTCCCCTCTGCGTCTTACCGAGCTGAGTCACCCATCGAGTCCGCTTCTCAAGCGGCTTCAAATAGAAGCTCCCGGAACGTATCATCACTCTCTTATGGTGGGAACCCTTGCGGAGATGGCAGCGGAGAACATCGGTATGGATGGGGCCTTTGTCAAGGCGGGAGCTCTCTATCACGATGTGGGGAAATTACGGCGCCCCCAGTTTTTTATCGAGAATCAGCAGTATGGAGCGGAAAATGCTCATGACGAGCTTTCTCCGACCCTTTCTGCACTCATTATTATTTCTCACGTGCGGGACGGATACGAATTGAGCATGGAATATGGAGTCCCCCGGAAGCTTCGTCAGTTTATTCTGGAGCATCACGGCACCACGTGCCTCCAATACTTCCAGAAAAAGGCGGAATCCCTGGGCGAAAAGGTCTCTCGGGAACAGTTTTCCTATCCCGGACCACCTCCTCGTTCCAAAGAAACCGCTCTGGTGATGCTGGCGGATTCCGTGGAGGCCGCTATTCGGGCGGACACCAAGGGCATGTCCCGCATAACGGAACTGGAAGACACCATCCACGGAGTGATAGAGAACAAGATGAAAGAAAAACAATTGGAAAACGTGGATTTTACCTTTCGAGAACTGGAGCGCATAAAGAAATCCTTTGGAGAAGTTATGCGTTCCATGTACCATTCCAGGGAGACCGTCAAAAAAGAAGATCTCCCCGCCGTTCAGGGAAAGGAGAAAGCCTAGGGCGCACATTATGAATATCCGTGTGGACATAACCGGCGAGGCAGAGCTTCGGGGGTTTCTGGATTCCTCCGAAAACCTGGAAGAGGCTCGGCTGGAATTGTATTTCGGGGGAATTCTTGAAAAGGAGGCTCTTCCTCCTCTTCAGAAAGGGCCTTTGGCGGAGGTAAGCATTACCTTTCTCGAAGATTCGGAGATGGCATCTCTCAACGAACAGTACCGGGGGAAGGAGGGAACCACGGATATCCTCTCCTTTCCCCAGTGGGATTTCCAGGAAGAGAACCTTTCCTTTTCCTCCGAGGCCGGGTGGGAATGTATTCCTTTGGGAGATCTGGTGATCTCTCCTCGGGAAGTGGATGCCCATGCCCGGGAGGAGGGACATTCCTTTTACGAGGAACTGCTGCTGGTTCTTACCCACGGCTTTCTCCATCTCCTGGGATATGATCATGGAGATCCTGATTCGGAGCGGCAAATGTTCGCTCTCCAAGAGGAATACTGTAAAGGTTTTTTGGAAAACATCATAAGCATGAAAAAGAAAAAGGAGATGTGATGAGGGCGTGAGTGCAGATATAGCTCAAAGTTGCCTGATCCTTGTGATACTTCTCTGCTTGTCCGCTTTTTTCAGCAGCGCCGAAACCGCTATAACCACCACGGGCCGGATGCGGATTCTGGCACTTCAGGAAAAACATCCGCACTTCAAGAAACTTTTTCAATGGGTGGTGCATGATCCCCAGTCGGTTCTCACGGTGGTGCTCATCGCGAACAACATCGTCAATATCGGGGCCAGCGTTTTTACCACCGCCATGGCCATTTCGATTATAGGCCCCGAAGGGGCCTTCTGGGCCACGGGTATTATGACGGTGCTCATCATCCTTTTCGGAGAAATCTTCCCCAAGAGCATGGCCATAGTTTATCCGGAAAACATGGTGCTCCTCTCACTTCCCCTTATATGGACACTTCGGTTTCTTCTTGCCCCCCTCATCTGGATTTTTCATCGGGCAGTACGGTTTTTCGGAAGCCTTTTCAAGATAGATCTTTCCCCGGGGCTTGCCTTTGTTACCCGAAAGGAAATTGAGCAGGTAGTACAGATGGGAGGCGTTTCGGGAGCCCTCGAAGAAGATGAGCGGAAAATGATCCACAGCATTATTACCTTCGAGGAAACCCGGGCCTTCGAAATCATGATCCCTCGTACGGACATGGTGGCTCTTCCCAAGGAGACCACCGTGGCGGAAGCCATATCTACCTTCGAAGAGAACGGACACTCCCGGATTCCCGTTTTCGACGGCAGTCTGGATAACGTCATTGGTACGCTGCACATCAAAGATCTTATCAAATCGCTCAGCAGCGGCGAAACCCAGATTTCCGTGCAGGAATTGGCAAGGGAATCCCTTTTTGTTCCCGAGGTGATGAAGATCGCTGAGCTTTTCAATATCATGAAGGGCGATCGGGTACACATGGCCATCGTGGTGGATGAATACGGCGGTACCGCAGGTCTGGTCACCCTGGAAGATCTTCTCGAGGAGATCGTGGGAGAAATTCAGGACGAATACGACCAGGAGCTTCCCTCCATTCAACAGACCGAGGATGGGGCCTACCTGGTGGACGGAAATGTCAATCTCGGCGATCTTGGGGAGATCCTCGGAGATATTTTCGAGGCGGAGGATGTGGACTCCATTGCGGGGTTGGTGCTCTCCCTGGCGGGGGGTTTCCCCGAGAAGGGAAGTTCTGTGCGTTACGGCAACTGGAGTATCGAAGTGAAGGAGATCCTGGGGCATCGTATTATGCAGGTGGCTCTTAAGCCTTGCGGAGACGAGAATCCACTGGAGGACTATGCCTGATGTGTCTCGAAAAAGCTTCTTGGCCAGAGAGTTAAAGAAAGGAGCATCATGCGGGAGAAAACGTTTCGTTCAGGTTTCGTGACCCTTGTGGGAAGACCCAATGTGGGCAAGTCTTCCCTTTTGAATAAAGCCTTGGGAGATAAGGTGACTGTGGTCTCTCCCACCCCCCAGACCACCCGGAAGCCCGTACGGGGAATTCTCACCACCCGGGATGCCCAAATTGTCTTCGTGGATACTCCGGGTCTGCATCAGCCGAAACATGCTTTGGGGGAGTACATGATGGAAAAGGTCCGCAGCTCTCTGGAGGATGTGGACTGCATATGCCTGGTTTTGGACGCTACCCGCCTCGAGGGAGGAGCGGAGGAGGAGCTCCTTCGAAAAATCCTCGAAGGTGTTACGGTACCTCTCGTGGTGGCACTCAATAAGATAGACCTTCTCGAAGAAAGTCTTCCCGAAGTTCTCCGGAAATTGCAGCATTGGCAGGAAATCAGCTCCGGAGAGATCTTTCCTGTTTCCGCCAAGGAGGGAACGGATGTGGAGGCTCTCCTGGAAGCTCTCATCTCTCACCTTCCCGAGGGGCCTCCTCTCTATCCCGAGGACATGTTCACCGATCAGACCGAGCGCTTTATGACCGAGGAATGTATTCGGGAGAAGATTTTTCTCCTTGCCCGGGATGAGGTACCTCACAGTACTGCGGTGATGGTGGAGGAATTCCAGCATCCCGAAGAATATCCTCATCGAGACAATGTCTATATTCGGGCTACGGTTTACGTGGAGCGACCGGGGCAGAAGGCCATTATTATCGGTGACAAGGGAGGCTTTATCCGGGATGTGGGTGTCCAGGCCCGGAAAGAGCTGGAAAAGCTCCTGGGATATCCGGTATATCTGGAACTCTGGGTAAAGGTTCGCAAAAACTGGCGCAAATCCCCGGTGGAACTCCGGCGTTTCGGCTACGACAAGGAGCGCTGATTCTTCGGAGAAAGGCAGATTTCGATTTCATGGAACATCAGGGACAATTTCGGGTTACCGGAGTGGTGCTCTATCGAAAGGATCTCTCTCCTACCCTCCGAACTCTTTATGTTTGGTGCCGAGAGAAGGGAGCTTTTTGGGTTTTTTCTCCCGGATCGGGACGAGGAAAAATCGGAAGAGCCTTTACGGAGCCCCTGGTTTGGGGTACGTTTCATCTTTACAGGAGTACCCGCGGAACGTATCTTAAGGCCATGGATTTGCGAGAGGATTTTTGGGAGCTCCGGAGGAGCCCTCTTCGGGTACGTGAGGCTCTTCAATGGGGAGGACTTCTGAAAAAGAACCTTCTGCCGGAGCACCCTGAGGATGAGCTCCTCAGGGTCTTTTACTGGTCTCTGGTGCTTCTTCGAGAAGGAGCCCCCATACTCCCGCTTCGCTGGCGCTTTTTCTGGAAATGGCTTTCTCTTTGGGGTCAGGCGCCGGATCTTTGGAGGTGCGAGAATTGCGGCAGACCTCTGGAGGGGGAAGACGTATACCTGCACCCACAAAAGGGAGGGCTCTTCTGTTCCGCCTGTACCCCCCTTCCCGGAGAGTTTCAAAAAGCGGAATCCGTATTGCGGGAACTGCGCCGGGCTGTTATGCTCTCCCGGAGTGATTTTTCGGGTTCTTCCTTTGATCTTGAATCATGGCAGTGGGAGCAACGTACTCGTCTTCTGGAAGAACTCCTCGGAGATCGGTGCTAGCGCCCTGTGAAAGGCCCCGGAAATACAGTTTTTGGAGGGCATGCATGGAGGTGAGTTTCTCCAGGAACGGGATAGCCTGTTTTTTAAAATCCTGAAAGAGGGCTTTCGGGAATAGGATGCAAATTTCCACCCAGGCTGTTTTGACGGTGAATTTTCGGTTCTTGCGGTGGGGGGCCTTTGGAACCGGAGACGGATATTTCCAAAAGAATGAATGTATGAACGAGGGAGATGGTCGGATATGAACCTGCAGGATATCGTTATGAGATTGGAGCGTTTTTGGGCCGATCGGGGGTGCATTCTCCAACAGCCCTACGACATAGAAGTGGGGGCGGGAACCATGAATCCTGCCACAACCTTGCGGGTTCTCGGTCCCGAGCCTTGGAGAGTGGCCTACGTGGAGCCCTCCAGGCGTCCTACGGACGGCCGCTATGGGGAGAACCCCAACCGGCTGCAGCACTACTATCAGTATCAGGTTATCCTCCAACCCACTCCGGAGGACATTCAGGAAATCTACCTCGACAGCCTCCGGGCTCTGGGAATCGATCCGGCGGAACACGATATCCGTTTCGTGGAGGATGACTGGGAGTCCCCTACCATCGGCGCTTGGGGGCTGGGCTGGGAAGTCTGGCTCGACGGCATGGAAGTGACGCAGTTCACCTATTTCCAGCAGGTGGGAGGCATCGACATGGAGGCGGTTCCCGCGGAGCTTACCTACGGAATCGAGCGGATCGCCATGTTCGTCCAGAAGGTGGACAGCATCTACGACCTCACCTGGGTGGGAGATGTCTCCTACGGAGACGTGCACCATCAGGGGGAGGTGGAACACTCCACCTACAATTTTGATGCCTCGAATGCGGAGATGCTCTTCCAGATGTTCGCCATGTACGAAGAAGAAGCCCGCAAGATGGCCGAAAAAGGCCTCGTGCTTCCTGCATACGACTACGTGCTCAAGTGTTCTCACACCTTCAACCTCCTGGATGCGAGAAACGCCATCAGTGTCACCGAGCGCACCGGATACATCGGAAGGGTGCGGGCTCTCGCCAGTGCCTGCTGTGCCGCCTATGCGGAACAGCGCCGGGAGATGGGGTATCCCCTTCTGGGGAAGTTCGGCAAGTAGGGAGGAGAGGCTCTTATGAACTATAGGGATCTGTTGCTGGAAATCGGAACCGAGGAGATTCCCGCAGGGTTTCTCCTGTGGGTACACAAGGAGATTCTTGCCATAGCCCGGAAGGAAATGGAGTCTTTCCGCATTCCCTTCTCGGGGATGGAAAGCTATGCCACTCCCCGAAGAATAGCGCTCCTTATTAAGGGCGTGGCGGAGCGGCAGGAAGACGCGGTGCAGGAAGCCAAGGGGCCAGCATGGAAAAGCGCCTTTGATGCCAACGGAAACCCCACCAAGGCGGCCCACGGTTTTGCCCGGAGCCGGGGGATCGATGTTTCGGATCTTGAAATGCGTGAAGTGGGAGGAGTGCAGTATTCCTTTGCCATCTCCCGTACCGAGGGGCTTCCGGCGAAGGAGATGCTCCCCGAGGTAATGCTGCGCATTATCAAGAGTATCGTTTTTCCCAAGAATATGTATTGGAACGAAAGCATGGTGCGGTTCGCCCGGCCCATCCGCTGGCTTCTCTGCCTCTGGGAAGACGAGGTTATCCCCTTCCAGTATGCGGGACTGACATCCGGGCGTACCACCCGAGGACATCGTTTCATGGGGAAAAAAGAAATCTCCGTACCCCATACAGGGGCCTATTTGGATCTTCTGTACGACAACTATGTCATTGCGGATCCGGAAAAACGACGGGAAAAGATGCTTGCGGGCATAGCGGCCCTGGAAAAGGAAATTGAGGGGCATGCGGACATCAGCCCGGATCTGGCGGATGAAAATCTCCATCTTGTGGAATATCCCGTTCCCTTTTACGGCAGCTTCGACGAGGCCTATCTCGAAATGCCCGAAGAGGTGCTCACCACTACCATGGCCTCTCATCAGCGCTATTTCCCCGTGCGGGACGGCAACGACAAACTCAAGGCTCTCTTCGTCGGAGTGAGCAACAATCGGGCTACCAATATGGGAGTCGTTCGGGAAGGAAACGAACGGGTGCTCCGGGCCCGCTTGGCGGATGCCAACTTTTTCTGGAAGGAAGATCAGAAAAAACCCCTTGCGGGAATCGTGAAAAAACTGGGTTCCGTGGTGTATCAGGAACAGCTTGGAAGTCTCTACGAAAAGTGCGAACGTTCCCGGGATCTGGCGGGACATCTTGCCGCCATGCTCCATCTTGACGAGGAAACCATAGCGCATGTGGACCGTACGGCCTTTCTTGCCAAGGCGGATCTTCTTACACACATGGTCTACGAATTTCCCGAGCTTCGGGGAGTCATGGGACGGGAGTACGCCAAGCGGAACAGCGAGCCTTCCCGAGTGGCTCTGGGCATTTACGAGCAGTACCTTCCGGAAAGTGCCGGAGGCACCCTTCCCTCGGACACGGTAGGTGCGGTGGTGGGTTTTGCGGATCGCATGGATACCGTAGTGGCTTGTCACAAGGTGGGACTTGAGCCTACAGGTTCTCAGGATCCCTACGGGCTTCGCCGGGCCGCACGATGCATGAACGAGCTTATTTGGGGCATGCCCATGGATGTGGATCTCGAAGACTTCGTACGCTATGCTGCCAAGCGGGTGGAGGCGGAGGAATCTGTGGTCGATGCGGTGCTTGCATTTCTCAGGCAGCGTCTTCTCATGCAGCTTAAAGAACGGGGTTGCTCCCATGAAATGGTGACCATGGCCATGGATGTCATCTGGTGGCGTCCGCTTCGGCTATGGGAATTTTTGGAAACTCTCATGGAGATTTCCTCGGAAGAGTGGTTCCAAAAACTTGCCACCGCAGTGGGCCGAGTAAACAATATTCTTCAGAAAACCGAGAGCGTGGAAGCTGTCTGGAGAGAAGGTCTTTTCGAAAACTCTTGGGAAAAGACCCTGGGAGACGCTCTTTCGAGCCAGAGAAAGGCCATCGAAGATGCCATGAAGGATTTCCAGTGGAAGAAAGTGGCGGGAATTCTGGCGGAGCTTGAAGCTCCTGTTACCGCCTTTTTCGACAACGTCATGGTCATGGCGGAAAACGAGGAAATTCGTGTAAACCGCTTAGGCCTTCTGGAGGATTGCCGGCGTCTTTTCGCCCGGGTGGGCAATATCGCCTCCCTCAAACAGTAACTTTTCGGGGGAGCATTTTTTGAAGGAAGAGGAGAGGTTCTCCTCTCCCTTCTTTTTCTTTTTATGTTAGAGTTAGATTTGACAAAAACCAGAGATACAGAATGGAGGAGATTGTTGTGCCCCAAGAACTGTTCGTGGTTTCCGACTTTACCGGGGAAACGGCGGAGCATGTGGCCCGGGCTGCGGCAAGCCAGTTTGGTCCCGAGGCGGTGAACTTCAGCCGATATCGCTACGTGAATACCGAAGAGAAAACCCTGGAGGTTCTTCGGGAGGCTAAAGAAAAACAGGCCATCATCATTTGTACCCTGGTGGATCATTATCTCCGGAAGATGTTGGTAGAAGCCGCTAAGAAAGAGGAAATCCTCCTTATCGATATCCTCGGCCCCATTCTCTTTGTGCTGGAAAAAAAGCTGGGAAAGCCTCCCCTGGAAACGCCGGGGCTTCTTCGCAAGATGGATGAGGAGTACTTCCGGAGAGTAAAAGCCATCGAATTTGCCATCAAGTGTGACGATGGACGAAGCCCGGAGCTTCTTGAGGAGGCGGAGCTTGTGGTGGTAGGTGTTTCGAGAACCAGTAAAACCCCTCTTTCCATGTATCTTGCTCATTATGGAGTCATGGTGGCCAATATCCCTCTCATTCCGGAAGCGAGCCTTCCTGATCAGCTTTTCAACCTTCCTCCGGAACGAACCGTGGGGCTTACCATCCAACCGGAAAAACTTATTCAGATACGTCGGGAGAGACTTCGCGTTCTCGGTCTTGATGCGGAAGAATCCAGTTACGTTCAGTGGGAACGGGTGGAAGAGGAGCTTTCCTACGCCCGGAGTGTTTTCAACAGACTTCGCTGCAAATCTTTTAACGTCACGAATCGAGCCATTGAAGAGACGGCCCAGGAAATTCTGGATTATCTGCGAGCCTAAGGAGGTGTTCCGATTATGGATGTTTGCGCGATCCCCATGGTAGTTGATTTTTCTGAGGCTGATGGAAAACGGAAGGATCTTTTCGGCGGAAAGGGAGCTAATCTCGCTTCCATGATCCAACAGGGTTTTCCCGTTCCTCCGGGTTTTATCATTAGCACTGAAGCGTGCCGCAAATACTGGGAGGATCCGGGAAATCTCATGGATACCATCTGGCCGGATGTACGAAAAGCCGTGCAGGAGCTGGAAAGAAAAACGGAGAAGGTTTTTGGGGGAACCCGAGAAATGCCTCTTCTCGTTTCGGTTCGTTCGGGAGCTCCTGTTTCCATGCCCGGCATGATGGATACCATTCTCAACCTTGGCATCAATCGGAATGTGGTGGAACACCTTGGAAAAATTTCGGGAAATCCCCGTTTTGCCTGGGATAGCTATCGCCGGTTCATTTCCATGTACGCCACGGTGGTGGAAGGGTTGGATGACGAGCTTTTCGAGCACCCCCTCTTCGATCTTAAAGCTCGCCTAGGGATTACCTATGATTATGAAATCGACGAAGTTTCTTTGGAAAAGCTTGTAGCAGAGTATCTCGGCATTTACGAAAAACGTACGGGACATCCCTTCCCCAACGATCCTTGGGAACAGCTTCGCTCTGCCGTGGAAGCGGTTTTTCGGAGCTGGGACACTCCCCGGGCCAAGGCGTATCGAAAAATTAACAAAATTCCTCATCACTTGGGAACCGCGGTAAACGTGGTGAGCATGGTCTATGGAAACCTTGGAGAAGACTGCGGTACCGGAGTTTGCTTTACCCGGAGTCCTTCGAACGGGGAAAAGGGGCTCAACGGAGAGTATCTTATGAACGCCCAGGGGGAGGATGTGGTAGCGGGAATCCGGACTCCCGAGGACATCGAATCCATGAAGGATCGCATGCCCTCCCTCTACGAAGAGCTTGTGAGCACCGGGGAGAAGCTGGAACGATTCTATCAGGATATGCAGGATATCGAATTCACCGTGGAACGGGGAGTGCTCTATATCCTGCAGACCCGGAACGCCAAACGTACCGCCCGGGCGGCGGTAACCGTGGCGGTAGACATGGTGGGGGAGGGGCTCATCTCTCCGAGAACCGCCCTTCTTAGAGTGACTCCCGAACAGGCGGAACAGCTCCTTCATAATCAGATTGATCCGGAAGCCCAGCTTTCCCCCATCGCCAAAGGGTTGCCCGCCTCTCCCGGAGCTGCCATCGGCAAGGTTCTTTTCGATCCCGACGAGGCTGAAGAAGCTGCCAAAAAGGGAGAAAAAGTAATTCTCGTTCGTCCCGAAACCACCCCGGATGACGTGCATGGCCTCTTTGCGGCCCAGGGAGCCCTCACGAGCCGAGGGGGCATGACAAGTCACGCTGCGGTGGTAGCCCGGGGAATGGGCAAACCCTGTGTTTCCGGATGCGAGGAGATCTCCATATCCATGGAGTCCGAAGAATTCATCGCCCGGGGAAATAAGGTAAAAAAGGGAGACCTCATTACTCTGGACGGAACCCGGGGGCTCGTCTTCCTCGGAGAAGCTCCTCTCATTCGTCCATCCTTTGACGAAAGCTTTCAAAAACTTCTTTCCATGGCGGACCAAGAGGCGCAGCTCGAAGTGTGGGCCAATGCGGATACCCCCGGAGACGCTCAGAAGGCCATGGAGTTCGGAGCCAGGGGCATCGGGCTCTGCCGGACGGAGCATATGTTTATGCAGCAAGAACGTCTCAAAATTATGCAGGAAATGATTCTTGCCCAGGAGCTGGAAGAACGCCTGGAGGCTCTGGAGAAGCTTCAGGTCATGCAGGAGGAAGACTTTATCGGCATCTTCCGGGCTATGAAGGGGTATCCCGTAACGATTCGTCTTCTCGATCCTCCGTTGCACGAATTTTTGCCTCACGAGGGCGACATCATGGAGCAGCTTGAGGAAGCGGAGGGAAGAGGAGATCAACAGGAGAAGGCGAAGCTGCTCAAGATACGCAACAAGGCCCGAAGCCTGCATGAAAACAATCCCATGCTGGGATTCAGGGGATGCCGGCTCGGCATCATCTATCCGGAGATTTACGAAATGCAGGTTCGGGCAATTCTCGGGGCTGCCTGTACTCTTTCGGAGGAAAAGACTCCCGTGGATCCGCACATCATGTTTCCTCTGGTGGGAACCCTTGAAGAAATGGAGCTCATGAGGGATCTCACGGAAAAGATAGCCCGGGAAGTTTTCGAAAGCCGGAAATGTACCGTAAACTATCATATCGGTTCCATGATCGAAGTTCCCCGGGCGGCTCTTGTGGCGGGCGAAGTGGCTGCCATCGCTCAGTTCTTCAGTTTCGGCACCAACGACCTTACCCAGACGACCTTCGGATATTCCAGGGACGATGCGGAGGGTAAATTTCTTGCGGAATATGTGCAAAAGCAGGTTCTTCGCGCCAATCCCTTCCATTCCCTGGATACGGTCGGCGTGGGAAGGCTTATGAAGATCGCCACTCAAGAGAGCCGGCAAACCCGAAAAGAGATAAAAATGGGAATCTGCGGAGAACACGGAGGCGATCCCGAGAGCATCCAATTCTGTCACGACCTCGCCCTTGCCTATGTAAGCTGTTCTCCCTACCGCATTCCTGTGGCACGCCTTGCAGCGGCCCATGCGAAATTGCAAAAAGAGTAAGCGTAAGCGTTAAACGTTTCACCTGGTGCTTTGACATCACACATAAAAGAGGAGGGGCTTTTCCGCTCGGGAAAAGCCCCTCCTCTTTTTAATCCGAAAGACCGTATTGCTTGAGAAGATCGTTGTACCATTCTTCGTAGCTTGGTCCCGGGCTTTGGTGCGGCGGTATGTATGTCGGGGGAGCGTTGCCGGGAAGAAGCATGGGATCGCTCTGAGGAATTTGAACGGGCTGTGTGAAAAAGGCCGGAATCTCCCGCCCCTCCTCGGGAGCGGAAGGAAGTGTTCCCGCAAGAGAATACTTTCCCGTGAGGAGTTCATCTCCTCTGGCAAGGAAGAGCTTCGGTGCGTGAAGATCGTTTTCCGCTTCCGCCAAGCTTCCTCCATGAAGGGGACAAAGAGCGGTGGGGGTCATGAACGAGGGCATGAGAAGCTTCACCTTGGGGCACATTTCCGTAGCCCGGTATCCCGTGGTGCGACAAATGGTAACCTCTTCCATGCCAGGAGGAGGAGCAGGAAAGGTCTTCTGTAGATTCAGAATTTCCACTGCCTGGCCCATGAAATCCCTCCACACCGGTGCCGCCACCACGCCGCCGGTGGCCTTGTTGCCAATGGGGCTATGGTCGTCGTTTCCCGCGTAGACTCCAGTCACCAACCCGGGAACGCCTCCCACGAACCAGGCATCTCTGAATTCGTTGGCGGTACCGGTCTTTCCGAAAACCTCATATCCTTTGATGCGACACCTCTGACCGGTACCGTACTGTACCACTAATTCCAGGAGGGAACGCATCATTACCGCCAGCTCCTCGGAAATTCCCGAAACAATCTGAGGGCCGTTTTCCTCTAAAATCAGGTTCGTATCCGAACGAATCTCCCGGATAGCAAAAGGCGTTATGCGATAGCCTCCGTTAGCAAATGTAGCGTAGGCAGCGGTCATCTCCAGGGGGGTTACGCTGGCGGAGCCTAGGGATACGGAAAGGTCGTAGGGAAGATGCGGCGAGGTGATTCCCGCATGACGGGCCATGCCTATGATCTTGTCGGGCCCTACGAGTTCCGCTGCCCGAACAGCCACGGTATTGTAGGAGTGGATAAGAGCGTTGGCGATGGTGGTTTCTCCGTTATACTTGCCGTCATAATTTCCCGGGTTCCATCCGTTATCGAAGGAGATGGGAGCATCGAGAAGGCGATCCACGGGGCGCACTTCGGAATCGAAGGCCGCCAGATAGGTAAAGGGCTTAAAGGAAGAGCCGGGCTGGCGATACGCCTGAGTGGCGCGATTGAACTTGGAGGTTTCGAAGTCTTTTCCTCCCACCAGGGCGAGAATTTCTCCCGTAGCAGCGTCCATAGCGACAATGGCTCCCTCGGTGCGGAGTTCCTGAAGGCTTTTTTCCGCAATTTCCTGAAGCTTGATATCGATAGTGGTGTAGACCTTCAATCCTCCTCGGTACACCTGATCCTTTCCGTATTTGGGGAGAAGATCGTTGAAAAGGATGTAGGAGACGAAATGGGGGGCCCGTGAAGACTCAAGGGTTTTTTGCTTGAGCCCCACAAGGTGAAGTTCCTCTTCGCCTGCTTCTTTGGCCTCTTCAGGTGAAATCATACCAAGTTCGGTCATGCGTCGCAGAACGTACTGCTGCCGGTTTCTGGCAGCGGATTCCGAACGATAGGGGCTGTATTTTCCCGGAGCGGGGAGGATTCCCGCAATAATGGAAGCCTCTCCAAGAGAAAGTTGATTCGGAACTTTTCCGAAATAAATCTGTGATGCCGCGCCGATTCCCCAGGCGCCGTGTCCTACGTGGACGGAATTGAGATACATTTCGAGTAGTTGCTCCTTGGAAAAGAGCTTTTCCAGCCGGAAGGCAAGGATGGCCTCCTTTGCCTTGCGTTCCAAGGTCTGTTCATGGGTAAGAAAAAGAGTTCGAGCTACCTGCTGGGTAATGGTGCTCCCGCCTTGTTTTATTTCCTTATGTGCTATGGTCACAAGGAGAGCTCGTGTGATGCCTCGAAAATCAAGACCCCGGTGTTGATAAAAATTTGCATCCTCTGCGGCGATCACCGCCTGAACCATCCAGGGGGAGATTTCTGCCAAAGGAACCCACTTGCGATTTTCCTCATACAGCTGGGTAATTACCTCTCCATGGCGATCGTACAGCGTAGTGGTCAGGCTGGGTTTATGGTGGATAATCTCTTCCGTGCTGGGAAGATCTGCGCTTAGCTTGCGCACGTAGAAAGCTCCCCAGAGAGAGGCAGCGGCCACACCAAGAAGGAAAAGGAAGAGCAGGGCGGTAAGGCAGAAAAAAAGACACCCCCGTTCCTTTCGGGGGGACTTTTCGGGATCCACCTCCCGGCGTCTCCCCGAGGAGGGAGAGTCCGAAGCGTCAGCATAGGGTTTCCTGGAGTTTCTGTCAGCTCTTCTCATGGGCAGATATCAATCTCCTTTTCGTATAGTAAAGTTCTCCATCTCTATTTGGAGTTCTGAGGGAGCCGGAGCGGTATCCTTCGGGGGAAAAGATGCCTCCCGCATCTGAGGTCGGAGAAGATTTCCCGAGGGATCATTCGGGATTATAGCACAATCGAAAAAAAAGGGGTTGCAAAGCCGAAGGAAGCGTGATATAGTACCTCTCGCCGCCACGAAGCGGCGGCACCAAGCACCTTGTTAACAGAATACAGCGTGCATCAAGCATAACGATCTTGAACAGCAGTACTCAAAGAATCAGGCAGATTCGTCTGTGGAATCTTTGTCAGATAGAGAAGAATTCTATGGAGAGTTTGATCCTGGCTCAGGACGAACGCTGGCGGCGTGCTTAACACATGCAAGTCGAAC
>Ga0334898_1001339_pt1 | contig 28274 bp, 24 predicted proteins | sample GraSluR3_MG_10_FD_207228 | JGI IMG/M metagenome (GOLD analysis project Ga0334898, IMG submission 207228) | Sludge microbial communities from methane-producing bioreactor in Wageningen University, Netherlands - Granular Sludge_3_08-R3 | ecosystem: Engineered > Bioreactor > Anaerobic >... | reverse complement strand
AATAATAAGGAATTATTATTATTAGATCCTTTAACTAATTTTTTAAATCAAAAGTTTTTACATAATTATACTAAATACTTAACTTTAACTATGATTGAAGGCGTTTTACTTAATGAAATAAATAATATTAATAAACATACCTTTTCTCTTCTTTTTTGTGATATTGATGGTCTTAAATTAGTAAATGACACCATGGGTCACCAAGCTGGTGATAAAGGAATTATTGCCATTTCGGAAATAATTCATAAATCAATCAGAACAAACAGAGAGGAATTAATGGATACCTTTTTATTAAATAGTAATATTTTTAATAATATTGCCATTAGAAGTGGCGGTGATGAATTTATTATTATTTTACCTAATTGTACAAAAGAAATGGCTTTAGTTAAAGTAGTAAAAAGAATAAAAGACAATATAAAAAATAAAATTGATAATATGTCATTATCAATTGGTATTGTTGATACAAATGAAATAACTTTACCAAAAGATTTATCAGAATTAGAATTAATTAAAACTTTTAATGAAATAGTTAGAATCGCTGAAAAACGAATGTATGAAGATAAAAATAAAAGAATGAATCAAAAATCAAAAACAGAAAAAGAAAAATATGTAGCAAAAGAAATTACAAGAATTTTTAATAATTTAGGACTTGATATCAACAATGAAAATGATGTTACCGTTTTTTATAATTATTTAAATAACTTAATAAATAAGTAAATATTACTTTAATGATAATAAAAATATCTCGTTAATTAACTGAGATATTTTTATTTTTTATAAAGTAGATAATAATGCCACTAATTAAAGTAATAGCAATACCATAAATAAATATTTCTTTATGATCTTTATCCTTTTTTTCAGCATTTTGTTCTTCTTTTGCTTTTTTTGTCTTATTAATCTCTTCTTCCGTTACATCCTCTAAATCTCCTTCCACATCAAGTTCTTCTTCCGAAAATTTTTCATCATTTTGTGTTTCTATTTGAATATCAGGACTTCCACCTTTACTTTCTAAATCGTTAGCAAAAACATTTAATGGTAATAACAAATGACCTAAAATAACAATAATAATTAAATACTTTTTCATTAAGATAACCTCCTTTATTGGATTCACTTAAATATTATTAATATTAATTGATTGTCCATTTTAAAATGGGATAACTATTACTAGGGGTAAATTGCCATATAATTGTTTCCCAGTTAGTATATATATCAGCTCCAGGAATACCTTGTTTTAATTCTAGCGTTGTTTTCGGAATACCACGACCATCATTATCTGATTGTTGAGATAAAACACTATCATAGTAAGATGCTGTTACTATTGCTCCAGAACCACCGCCAGTACTGTTTATCCCTACTAAACCACCAACCCATACATACCCTTGTACTAAACCAATTGAATATGTTCTTGTGATTTCACCATAAGAACTATTTTCACCTACTAAACCCCCGACTCTTGTATTTTCTACTTTATTCCCTGTAGTTTTTCCAGTTGCATAACTATCTTCAATTAATCCAAAATTTATACCTGATAGACCACCTACACTACAAAAACCTGATACTTCTCCGGTTGCATACGATTTAGATATAATTCCCCAATAAAGACCTTCATCAATATCGTGACCATTTTCACCTACTAAACCCCCGACTCTTGTTTCTTCTGCCCTAGTACCAGTTACTTTACCCGTTGCATAACTTTCTTCGATTAATCCAAAATTGATGCCGGATAAACCACCAACTAAATATAACCCTGTTATTTCGCCAGTAGCATGTGATCTTTTAATAATTCCATTAGAAGAATTTTCAGCTACTAAACCACCAACTCTAGTATCATCTTCCCTAGTACCAGTTACTTTACCCGTTGTATAACTATCTTCAATTAAACCAAAATTGATGCCGGATAAACCACCAACTGTAAATGAGCCTATTACTTCACCAGTGACATACGATCTTTTAATAATTGCATTAGAAGAATTTTGACCTACTAAACCACCAACTCTAGAATTATCTTCCCTAGTACTAGTTACTTTACCCGTTGTATAACTATCTTCAATTAAACCAAAATTGATGCCGGATAAACCACCAACTGTAAATGAGCCTATTACTTCACCAGTGACATACGATCTTTTAATAATTGCATTAGAAGAATTTTGACCTACTAAACCACCAACTCTAGAATCATCTTCCCTAGTACTAGTTACTTTACCCGTTGCATAACTATCTTCGATTAATCCAGAATTTATACCAGATAAACCACCAACTAAATATAACCCTGTTATTTCGCCAGTAGCATTACCACTTTCAAGTGTACCAAAATTAATGCCCGTTAAACCACCAGTTAAATAAGTACCCGTTGCATTGCCATTACTTCTATTATTTTTTAAAATACCAGCGGAATTGTTATTACCTAATAATAAACCAACTCTTTCATTTCCAGATATTACACCAGATACATAACAATTTTCAATACTTCCTATATTACTTGCTGATAAACCACCAATATAGTTATTACCAGTAACATTAATATTTTGTAGCCAAACATTTTTAACGATACTATTAGCCCCAGTATAACCAAATAATGCCTGGTAATTAGTTACACTTCGATTTATCGTTAAATTTTTAATATTTAAATTATTACCAATATATTCCCCTTCAAAACGATTATTAATATTACCAATTGGATTCCATCCTTCTCCGTTATTCCAAGGAGGAATCCCTAAATCGATATCAGCGACTTGAATATATTTACTACTTAATCCATATTCAGTTCCTGTCACAAAAGTTGCGTAAGGAGTATCAGATGCAAAAGTTCGATCACCTTGCCCACCTCTAATCGCATTTAAATCTTCAACATTAGCCACCGGAATATAACCATCATTAATCATAGTTAATATTTCAGAATCACTATATATTGGCATTGAAATTGCACATTCTTGTACATCACCAATTATTATATCATCATATGTACCACAAGATATTAAACCAGCCCATTTATTTTTTCCTACTAACTTAATATGTAATTTATCATTTTCAATTGTTAATTCTAAAAATTCATAATTTTTATTAGAAATATTGAGGATATCATCGATGTTATCTTGATTTATCGTAGTAATATCAAGTTCATCATCTAGCAGATTAGCTTCTCTAACTGTTTTCAAAAGTTTTTTAGTTTCAATTTTAAAAACTTCTATAGTTGCATTCTCAATTACATTTATTATTGATGGCATTGTTATTGCTAATATGATTGCTAATATTATAATTACGGCTAATAATTCTGCTAAAGTAAAGGCATGTTTTTTCAATTAAATAACCTCCTTATTATCTTATATCCCTATTTTATCATAATATTTTTTTCAATGCAATAGAATTGTCATTTTTTGTAAAATTTTTATACAGAAAAATCTACACATTTTTTTGTGTAGATTTTAATTATGATAATATTAAATTTTTTATTCTAGTTCTAATTTTTTTCCTTGTGGTTGAATATTTATAAAAGTGGAACCATCATTAATTTTTATTTCTTCACCATTAAGATCTTTATAAATAGTTTGACTTGAACGAGTACCTTTTTCCCATGTTATAGGAATAGCATACCCATTAGTAATATAATAACCTTCACCACTACCAGTATTAGCAAGATCTTGACGACTACTACCACCAAGTACTTTTAAAGGAAAATTGTAAACTTGATAAACTATAATATTTTTAAAAGTATATTGTTCTTTTGTTCCCTCATCAATATGCGGTTTTCCTCTTGCATAACGTTTATACACTTTGTTTGTAGGATCATACTCATAATTAACCACATTACTACTTGAATACTCAATGGTTATGTTGTTAGCTAAAATAGCATTTTCTACTTCATTTAATTCAATTGCTTCAATTGAATAATTTAACAATACTTCTTTTTCCGTAGTAGCACGATATTTCTTTTTAGTAATCGCATTATTTAACCTTTCCATACTAGTAAAAGCATTATGTGGTGCAGATATATTTTTATCACGCCAAAAAGCTGGATCATAATAAATGCCATTAATATTATTTACCTTTAATGTACTAATGTCGGCTAATGCTTTAGGACTATGGCCAAAGTGAACATAAACGGCATCATTTTCAAAAGCATAATCTAAAAAATAATGACGTGCACTACGAACGGGCCCAATTACTTCTGTTTTTGCATCTTTATAAATGGCAAATAGTCTTGAAATACCACCTTCAGCTATTATTTCATATATTAAATATGCATCACTTAACCCTTTATGATGAGGTATTGCCCTAGCATGATTATCAATCATAACGGCTATTGATCTAGTGTTAGAATCCATATCAACAATTTGTAATTTAGGTATTTCTGGTTCCGGTTCTTTTTCATTTGGTTTTTGTTTTTCAGTATTATCAGTATGATTTTGTTTATTGAACAAACGATCACCATATTGATCATATATATAATAGCTTAATAAACCTAATATTAATAATACAACTATTACAATAATTCTACGTTTCTTCATTTAATAATTCCTCCCTGTCTTTCATATCAATTATACTCTTATTAAGTAATAATTATCAATAAATTTACATTATTTTTCGCTTTGTTTACACACTTGTTATTTAATAAAGGTGGTGCTATACTTAAAATAGAAGGATGTTGTAAATGAAAAAAAGAATTATTATTGGTTTCATTACTGCTATTATATTTTGCTTTTATTTTCCATTAGTAGAAGCTAATTATAAAGCAGTAATTGATATTGAAGAAATAACCATTAAGGAAATTCAAGATGCTTATGATAATAATTATTTATCGGCTGAATTATTAATCAACTTATATTTAGAACGGATTAACACTTATAACCAACAATATGGAGCAATTATTAATGTTAATAAAGATGCTATTAAACAAGCACAAGAATTAGATGATGAACGACGAACTAAAGGACCGAGAAGTTTACTCCATGGTATTCCTATTGTGATTAAGGATAATATTGATTTTGTATCGTTACCAACAACTGGTGGTGCGAAAGCTTTAAATGATTCCTATCCTATTAAAAATGCTTTTATTATTCAAAAATTAATTGATGCAGGAGCAATTATTCTTGCTAAAACTAATATGAGCAATTTTGCGTTTTCTGGCTCTAGTTCTATTAGTTCTTTTTATACAACTAAAAATGCTTATAATCTTAAATACTCTAGTTATGGCTCCAGTGGTGGTACTGCTGTTGCAGTAGCTGCTAATCTAGCAACCGTTGGCCTAGGTACTGATACTAATAGTTCAATTCGAGGACCTGCTGCTGTAAATAACCTAGTAGGTTTAAGACCAACCATGGGCTTAGTCAGTAGAACTGGTATTTTACCTTATACTTTAGAAAGGGATATTAGTGGTCCCATGACCAGAACTGTTACTGATTTAGCAATTTTATTTGATTATATTAGTGGTTATGATATAAATGATAAAGTTACTAATAAAAGTATTAATAAGATTCCTAATACCTATACTAAATATTTAAAAGAAGATGGCTTAAATGGCGTTAAAGTTGGTATTATTAAAGATTTTATTACTAGTAATCCCAACTCTAATATCCCTGTTTTAAAATATTCATCGCCAGCAGTAGAAAAGTTAATGGAAAATGCTATAAAAGAAATGGAAACATTAGGGGCGGAAATAATATATATTGAAAATTTTTATACTAACAAATTAAACGTATTATATAATTCTTCTTTAGATGGTTATATGTTTTGCCATGATTTAAATCAATATTTAAGTAATTTAGATCCTAATAATCGCATTAAAAACTTTCAAGATTTATTAAATGATAGTCGTTATGTTTATAGCATATCTGGTTATAATTCATATTGTAGTTCCAATATTAGAACTGGCTCTAAATATGAAAAATTATTAAATAATAAAAAAGAATACGAAGAATATGTTAAAACTAAAATGAATGATTATGATATTGATGTTTTTGCCTACCCAACAATTAAAACCAAACCAGTTACGATTGCTAATAGTACTTCTATAGTTAATGCTACTACTAGTCATACCATTGCACCTACTATTGGTTGGCCTTCGATTAATGTTCCTCTTGGTTTCGACCATGATGGTTTACCATACGGTTTACAATTTACTAGTGAACCCTTTACGGAAGGAAATTTAATTGCCATGGCCTATGCCTATGAACAAAAAACTAATCATCGAAAACCACCTTCTATCGCTCCTAATTTATATGAAGTTCCAACCGAAATAACTTTATTATTACAAGAATTAGAAAAAGTAAATAAATTAAATCTAAACGAATACACTAAGGAATCAGTTAATAATTTAAATAGTGATTTAGACAAAGTAAAAAATTACATATCTAACTATAATGATAGTACTGAAGATCCTAATATGCTACTAACTAATTTAAATAATAAAATTAACCAATTAGAACAAAATAAAACTATAAAATTGTATAACTTAATAAATAATAAATATTTTCTATATTTATTAAGTGGCTTTATAGTATTTAGATTATTAAGAAAAATAGGTAGAAAAAAGAAAAGAAAAAAACGTAAGAAATATAAAAAAAGCAAAAAAAAGTAGATTCTACTTTTTTTTATCCTTATATTTAAAAATATAACGCATAATTATAAAAGTAAAAGGAATTGATAGTAAAGATAACACTAAAGCCCCATATTCTTTTGGTAAACCACCTATTTCTATTACTAAATAAATACCAATGGTTTGAAAAAACAAAGTTGGTAAATTACTTAAAGGAAATAACAAAAATCGTTGCCATGTTGGTTTAACTTTAAAAGTAATATAACTATTTAAAAAGAAAGATATAATCATACTTATAATAAACGCAATAAAATTAGCAATAACATAATAAACATTAAAATAAATTAATAATAAATAAATAACATTATGATTAAAAGTATTAATAAAACCTATTATTACAAATTTAATAAATTCTGGTTTTAAGAAAATATTTTTAATTGTTTTTAGCATCATTAATTACTTCCTTAATAATATATACTGGTCTTTTTTTTACTTCACCATAAGTACGTGCTAGATACTCACCAATTATCCCAATTGATAATAATTGAATTCCGCCTAAAAAAAGAATAATACATGCGAGAGATGCCCAACCAGCAACAGGGTTTCCATAAAATAACGTGTTAACAAAAATATATAATAAATATATAAAAGCTATTAAACTAATTAAAATCCCACTAAAGGTAGCAATTCTTAAAGGAATCGTTGTAAAAGAAACAATTCCCTCAATTGCATACGAAAACAACTTCCAAAAACTCCATTTTGTTTTTCCCGCCGGACGTTCAATATTTTCATATCCTAAATACTTAGTTTTAAACCCAACCCAAACAAATAAACCTTTAGAAAAACGATGATATTCTTGTAATTTTAATAAAGAATCAACCATGTTTCTTGTCATCATACGATAATCACGGGCTCCATCTACTATTTCGACTTTAGTCATCTTGTTAATTAATTTATAAAAAGAACGTGCAAAAAAAGTTCTTATTGGTGGTTCTCCTTTTCTATTTATACGATAAGTAGCAACACTATCATATTCTTTAGTATCTAAAATCGTAATCATTTCCCTTAATAAACTAGGTGGATCTTGTAAATCAGCATCCATAATAACCACATAATCACCAGTACTATATTCAAGACCGGCTAACATCGCTGCTTCTTTGTTAAAATTACGACTTAAATCAATTACATATACCTTTTTATTTTTTTTGCATATTACCATTAATTCATCTAAAGTGTTATCCTTGCTTCCATCATTTACAAAAATAAGTTCATAATTAATCTTTATTTTTTTTAATTCTTCAATAATAGTATTATAAAAAATTGACACCATTTCCTCCTCATTATAACAAGGAACAATTATTGATAGTTTCATTATTTAACCTTCTTTCTTTTACTTAAAATATAATCAATAATAAATATAATAAAACCAATTTTACTTAGCAATAAGCCGCTTTTATAACCAGGCGCTTGATAAGTAATTTTTATTTTATAATTGCCTTTTTTTAAAGGAAAACCAATAAAAGCTTGATTTATTTTTTCATATTTAACATTTTCATTATTAACTAATACCGTAAATCCTTCATCATAAGGAATGGTTGTCGCAAAATAACCATCTTTAGTTACTTCAATATTACCAATAATGGTATCCCCAATTGTTTGATTTAAATCAACAATAAAATGATCTATTTCTTCAGTTTGATTAGCAACATATTTATAATCTAAACTATATAGTTTTATATCACTAATTATAAAATGACCTTTACTAAATTTAAGATTTAAATAATCTTGTTTATTATTATTGGATAAAGTATATTGAAATTGATAATTTTCATTAAAATATAACCATTGCTTACAAGTTAATTTATTAGTAACATCATTAATAGTAATACTAATATCACCATCACTACAATTTGGTGCTTTTTGTAATGTGAATTCAATAAAAATGATTTGATCGCTATAATCATCTAATAATTCTAAATTAATAGTATCAGTTTCTTTAACATCAATTATATAAATACCATTGTCTTCATTAATACTAATATTATCACCAATTTCATAATTAAAATCAAGTTCTATTTCATTAACATTAGAATTAAAATTATTACTAACTTTTTTATTAATTATGATATTGTTAATTAATGCTTCACTTTTATAAGGAAAAGATAGGTGATTTAGAGTTTCATTACTTAATAATGATGATGAAACATATCCAAGGGGGAAAACATCATCATTTTTATATACTTTTAATTTATTATGGGAATTTATTAATTCATATCCAATTGGTGCCTCATTATCACTAATAATATATTTAACCCCCATTAATGTTTGAAACATTATATTATTAGATTGTGTAGTTAATAAATTATTGCGATAAGGAACCGCATTCATTATAACATCATAAAAAAATTGATAATAATTTTTATTATAAGTTGATGAATAAATGGAAGTTTGATAATAACGGGTATCATAAACTTTATTTACAGTATGGGATTCATTACCTACAAAATCATTCATCCGATAATAACTTTGATCATTTTCTAGCACGTTTTTAATTAGTACGTTTTTTTTATCATTAAAGCTATTATTATATATTTCTTTATTAACTAATGATTCATTTTTATTAATTATCAAACTAGATAAAAAAGCAACTATAATAATAAATACATACAACAGTTTAATTTTCTGTTTTTTTATTGACCAAATAATAATTATAGTTGTAATAATTAAATCTAAGTAATGATGGTATTCAATATTATGTCCAATTAATAAAGTGAAACCAATAAAGATTAACATACCCACAATTAACTTTTTAACATTTACTTCATTATTATCAATTGCCATTAAAAAGATAGCCATAATCAATCCAACTAAAGGCATAAATGGAATTAAAGATTTCACTCTAGCGTATAACATTCCATTTAATAAATAACAAAAAAGGGGGATTATTAAAATAATAGATAAAGTAATAACAACAAAACGAATTTCTTTCTTTGGTATAAAATAACTACCTATTAATGAAATTAACGCAATAGCTGTAAAACCAATACCATAACCACTATATAATAATGCTTGTAAATTAATTTTTGGTATTAATAAAGACAACCAATTCACTGAATTATTTAAATCAGTTTTTTCTTGCAAAATTACTAAAGCAGTAGGAATTAATAATATTGATGCCATTAAAATAGCAATTATAATTGGCATAATAAATTTATACCAGTAACTAAGAATTGCTTATAATTACTTTTTTGATTAAGACTTAAATATTTATATATACCATAAATAATAAGACATAAGATACCACCAATACTATAATAATAACTAGTCATAATCATTAAAAAGACACCAATTATATATAATCCTTTTGTATGTTTATGAAAATAATTATCAACACCGATTAAACCTAGTAATAAAAATGGCATATAATTAACAAACATAATATGTTTATGCATATGCAAAATTAAAGCATTAGATAATAAAAATAAAATGGTAGTAATAATACTAACATTATTTTTTATATTATTATTTATTAACCATTTATAAAATAAAAAAGCACTAGTAATAATAATTATAATACTAATAATAACCATATAATCAATCATTTTAATAAATGGAAATAAATAAGATAAGATCGTATAAGAACTTAAAAAACCATAATAAGAAGCATAATATATATTTTGACCAGCACCTATATTAAAAGCAAAACTAGGAATTAGTTCTTTTGTTTGGTAAAATAAAGTACGAAAATAATCTGGAAACATAATATGCTGTGCTAACCAGTCAATACGAGAACCAAAATAATTATTAAATCCAGTAATTATAATAATAAGTATAATGGTAATAAAAGTAATAAGTCCTAATACTTTAAGATTATTATTTTTTTTCATCAAACATCCCTCTATGCGAAATCATTATATCACTTTTATTATAAAAAAAAAATAAATATTACAAAACATGTCATTTTTCGACATTAATATTTATTTTTCGTCTGCTGCTTCTTGTTTTTCTAATTCATAAGTTTTTTCGGTCCATAATGGTCGTTCATGAGTACGAGCCTCTGCTTCTGTCATATTATCACTTGTTTTACTCAATATTTTATCTCTAGCAAATAAATATTCACGGGTTTTTTCATTAATTTTATTGTTATCAATTACATCTTGATCATTCATTCTATCACCTTATTTATATTATATCCTTTGTTTTAAAAATTATAAAAAAGAACTATTAATTAATAATTCTTTTAATTTATTAATGAATTTAGATCATTCGCAAATTGAATTGGATCTTCGACTGGAAACCCTTCAATCAATAACGATTGATTATATAAAACATTAGTTATAACTTTTAATTTATCTTGATCCTTTTCATATGTTTCTTTTATCATATTAAAAATTTCATGACTTGGGTTTATTTCTAAGATTTTTTCACTTTTAACATTATCACTATTAGGCATCATTTTTAATACCTTTTCCATTTCCATTGATAATTCACCAACACTAGTTAAACAAACGGGATGTTTTACTAATCTTTTTGATATTTTCACTTGTTTTACTTTATCTTTTAATACATCTTGCATAAAAATTAAAATATCTTTATATGCTTCTGTTTCCTTTTCTTCTTCTTCTTTGGTTGTTAAATCCCCACTCGCTACTGATTTAAACTCTTTTCCTTCGTATTGTTGTAACATTTTAAGAGCAAATTCATCTATTTCTTCAGTTAAATATAATATTTCATAATCTTTTTCTTTAGCAAATTCAGTTTGTGGTAATTTATCAATTATATTTACATCTTCCCCAGTAGCATAATAAATATATTCTTGGCTTTCTTTCATTCTTTTTACATATTCATCTAAGGTTACTAACTTTTTCTCACTAGATGAATAAAACAGTAATAAATCTTTTAAAAAGTCTTTATCTTTGCCCCACTCACTATATACACCATATTTAATAACACGTCCGAAATTTTTAAAGAAGGTTTCGTATTTATCACGTTCATCTTTTAGCATATCCAATAACTCTTTTTTAATTTTATCATTGATCTTTTTCTTAATAAATTGTAATTGTCGATCTTGTTGTAACATCTCTCTTGATATATTTAAAGATACATCTGGTGAATCAATTAACCCTTTAACAAAACCAAAATAATCTGGTAATAATTCTTCACATTTTTCAGTAATTAAAACATTACTACTATAAAGTTCTAATCCTTTTTGAAAATCTTTAGCATAAAAATCAAATGGTAATTCAGTAGGAATAAATAAAAGGGCATCATAACTAACCGTTCCTTCAACACTAGTATGAATTACTCGTAATGGTTTATCATAACCAAATCGTTGTTCCGCATAAAAGTTTTCATAATCTTCATCCTTTAAATCCTTTTTCTTTTTACGCCATATTGGAATCATACTATTTAAAGTTTCATCTTCTTTATATTCTTCCATCTCATCCTTATTATCTTTTTTTGGTCTTGTTTTAGTAACTTTCATTATAATCGAATGTTTAATAAAATCTGAATACTTTTTAACTAACCAACGTAAATGATATTCTTCTAAATATTCATCGTATTTTTCTTCTTCTGTGTTTTCTTTAATAGTTAAAATAATATCAGTTCCGACCTTATCTTTTTCTACTTCCGTAATCGTATAACCATCTACTCCACTTGCTTCCCATTTATATGCTTGTTCTTCATTTTCTTTTTTACTAATTACTACAACTTTACTAGCAACCATAAAAGCTGAATAAAAACCAACACCAAATTGCCCAATAATATCATTTGGATCCTTTATTTTATTTTCTAATTTAAACGTTAAAGAACCACTTTTTGCAATTGTACCTAGGTTTTGCTCTAATTCCTCTTTATTCATCCCAATACCAGTATCAGATATAGTTAAAGTTCTTTTTTCTTGATCCGGAATAATATTAATTTTTAAATCCTTTTTACTTAATTTTCCTTTTTTATCAGTTAATAATAAATAATGACGCTTATCTAACGCATCACTAGCATTAGAAATAAGTTCCCGTAAAAATATTTCCTTATGCGTATAAATTGAATTAATCATAATATCAAGTAATCTTTTTGATTCAGCTTTAAATTGTTTTTTAGCCATTTATAATCCTCCTTATTTTTTTGATATAGCACTATAAATATATGAGTGCTAAATATATTATAATAATATTAATTTATAATTTCAAGGGTAAAATTAAAATTTTAATAAAAAAACGATAAAACGCCTACAAATTATTATTTTAAATTGAAATAAAAAAGAATCACAATTACTTGCAATTCTTTATATTCATTGGTTGCGGGGGATGGATTTGAACCAACGACCTTCGGGTTATGAGCCCGACGAGCTACCAGCTGCTCCACCCCGCGATATGGGTAAAACTATGGCGGAGGAAAAGGGATTCGAACCCCTGCGCCGTTTACACGACCTTCCGGTTTTCAAGACCGGTCCCTTCAACCAGACTTGGGTATTCCTCCGCATGGTGCTTGTGGCCGGAATTGAACCGGCACGGGAGTTTGAATTCCCGCAGGATTTTAAGTCCTGTGCGTCTACCTGTTCCGCCACACAAGCATAAATGGTGTCCCGTATAGGATTTGAACCTATGACCCTTTGATTAAAAGTCAAATGCTCTACCAACTGAGCTAACGGGACAAATAATTTTTGGCTGCCTCGGCTAGATTCGAACTAGCGCATGTCAGAGTCAAAGTCTGATGCCTTACCGCTTGGCTACGAGGCATTAACTGGTGGAGAGAGGTGGATTCGAACCACCGAACCCGAAGGAACAGATTTACAGTCTGTCGCGTTTAGCCACTTCGCTATCTCTCCATTACATGGTGCCGAAAACAGGAATCGAACCCGTAACCTACTGATTACAAGTCAGTTGCTCTACCAGTTGAGCTATTTCGGCATATCATGGTGGACAATGTAGGACTCGAACCTACGACCCCCTGCTTGTAAGGCAGGTGCTCTAACCAACTGAGCTAATCGTCCAAATACCAGTTAGACGTATACTAATATATCATTCAAACCTTATACTTGTCAATACAAATAAGGAAATTTTATTGAACTATATCGTTTTTCTCCATATTATATGATATATTTTATCATTAATATAATTAATACCTTTATATTATACTACTTTTTTAATATATATTTACACTATTTTACATTATATATTAACATTAATATTATAAAACAAATATATATATTTATAAATTAATAAAAACGTGGATTTTCGACTGATTTATTGTTATAATTTAATTAGGTGATAAAATGAATATAGAAGCAAGAATTGAAGAAGTTTTAAACAAAATAAGACCATTCCTAAATAGTGATGGTGGTGACGTTGAATTTATTAAATTTGAAAATGGTACTGTTTATGTAAAATTAGTAGGTGCTTGTAGTCATTGTCCGTTAGCAACAGAAACACTTAAAACAACAATTGAAGGAACTTTAACTTCTGAAATCAAAGAAGTAATAAAAGTAGTTAATGTTAATAACTAATATTAATTAATATTAGTTTTATTAAGCCATTCTATTGGTGGTATATTACCATTAACATTAATAAAACGATAAAAATCTTTTAAAAATTGTTCATATTCAGTAACTTTATTAATAATTCTATTTAATGATTCTGGATCATCTTGATTAGTTATAATGAGTTCATATTGATCAAAAAAATAAGTAGGAAAAAGTAAACGACTATATAATAACCGCAAACTATATGGTGAAAAACTATTATGTTGAAAATATTCTTGTATTTCTGGCCAAATATCATTATTAGCAAAAAGTTTTTCTTTTATATATTCGGCACAATCTCTAATTTGGTAATCCATAATAAAATTTAATGGATTATATAATTCAAATAAAGTACTATCAGGTTTTATTCGTTTATGGGAAATAGTAATTCGTTCATAAATAGGATTAGGTATTTCACGTTTAGTGTTATTAATATAAGAAATAGCATTTTCCCCTAACCCAATGAAATAACCTAAGCATTCACAAAGTAAAGGATATTTTTTACCTATATGACCAAATTGATACTCAATGTAATCAATTTTTTGGCTCCATAAGGTTCCCCAATCAGTTCGATCTAATAAAGGGTCAACGGTTAAACCTTCACTGTATAAATGTAAGAAATTAATATCCGATATATTTACTTTTTTCATTTCATTACAATTTATTCGTAATAAAATATAAGGGACATTATTAATAAAAGTAAGTGGATTTTTATCTTTATTCAAAATTATTTCATGAATTGGTAAATTACGATTTAACATTGCTATATTTAATTCAAATAATGGTTTTATTTCTGGTAAAGGTCGTTCATATACAACAAAATAATATTTTTCATTGTTAAAATCAAAGTAAAAATATGGGGGTTTATTATAAATATTAGTTGGATATAAATTATAATAATAATTAATATAATTATTCATATTCTCACCTATATTATCTTATGATAAGGATATTTAGGTTATGAGCGGAGGGAAAGAATGAAAGATGACAATAATATTATTATTAAAAAATTAAAAGAAAGAGGCGTTACGATTAAAGATATTGCTGAATTAGTAATCTTTTTACAAAAGAATTATCACGAAATAACTTATGAACAATGTGAAAAAGAAATATTAAAAGTCATTAGTAAAAAAGAAGCAATACATGCAATATTAGTTGGTATTGCTTTAGATGAAATGGCTGAAAGAAAAATGCTAGATCAAGAAATAAATGATATAATTTTAGAAGATAAAAGTTTATTTGGCTTAGATGAAGTATTAGCACTAAGTATTGTCAATATGCATGGTTCAATTGCTTTAACTAATTTTGGTTACTTAGATAAAATTAAACCAACTATTATTGGTAAAGTAAATCATGATAAGAATTCTTGTAATACTTTCCTTGATGATATCATTGCGGCAATTGCAGCTTCTACTGCTAGTCGAATTGCTCATTCTTATAAAGAATAAAAAAAATAGATTTAATCTATTTTTTTTATAACTTTTCAACATCTTGATGATACCAACTACGCGCAATATCAGCATTACTACTAATTGGTGGCGGATTTGGTAAATCAAAACGAAGAATAATTGGTAATTTAAAAGCACTACCAAAAGCAACACAAGTACCTGGTTGTAAATTTTTTAGTTTTTCAATAATTTCAATAGTAACATCAGGTACCATTTCTTTAATAAATTCCGAATCCCGTGGATGAACCATTCGGAAAGTTAAGAAATTAGAACATTGGGATAACGCTGTTTCACTTAATTCCGATGGTCTTTGGGAAATAAGGCCTAAAATAATACCGTATTTTCGACCTTCTTTGGTTATTCGATCAAAAATATTATAACCTAGTAAAAAGATATCATTATCATTTTGAACATAGCGATGTGCTTCTTCTAAAATAATATGAATTGGAAAAGAAGCACGTTTTTCTATACTAACAACATAATCATATAGCATTTTAGAATATATTTTAGTGATTATTTTAGCAAATCGATCATCTATATAATTAATATTAAAGTTAACAATTTGGGCTTTCCTACCATCAGGCATTGTTAATAATTTAGCTATATAATCAGGTTTAGTAATATAACCTTCATAATTGAAATAATGAAAATAATTACTATTAATTAATGAATTTAATCTAACTTTTAAGATATTAGCATAATCATATACTTTATCACTTTTTAAAATTCCTTCTGAAATTAAGGCGAAATCAAAAGCATCTTTTAAATCATTTAAAGTATAAGGGAAACTACCATCGGGTAATTTTAATTCAACTCCGTCTTTAATAAAACTAGAAATAAATTCAGTTACTAATTGCATTTCTGATAATTTACCATCTTTATCAATAATTAAACATTGTCTTAAAGTCCGAACATAACCTGGTTGTACTAATTTACTGTCTAAACTTAAATCTTTCGTTTTAAATGTAGATAATACCGCAATTACTTGATCTCTAATTTGTGATGGTCGATTACCACTATATAATATTTCTAATACAGCCCGTGCAATAATATCATTTTTTATCGTAATTACATCTTCTTCTTCTCTTGCAAAAACACTTACTAAACGAAGCGCTTTTTCAATAATTGGTAATTGAATATGATTATTAGCATCTAATAATAAAGCAATATCATCAACCCCCAATAACCAGATTGGTATTTTTAATACTTCACTATCAGGAAAATATAAATTGGTCGTATATGATTTAAAATTAATATTATTATTTTGTTCATTTAATTTTTTAAAAGAATTATGATATTCACCATAAGCATCAAAAAGAAAAATATTAGTATTAGGAACTGAATTATTATTATTAAAATAAATATTTTGTAAAATACGGGCGATTGAATAAGATTTACCACTACCAGTATTACCAAATACCGCAAAATGATTACTAAAAAAATTATTTAAATCAACATTTAAAGGGAAATCATTATACAAAGGTATTTTACCTAAATTAAGAGTTTTCTTTCCCACTAAATTTTTTTCCCCTAATACAATTCTTAATTCTTGTTCGTTAACAAAACGACAACTAGCATTAAATGATGGTCTTTTTGTAATCCCAACAAAAAACTCATTATTTTTAATTTCACCAACTAATTTAATATGGGCGATATCAGCATTTACATCAATTATTTCCCCCACAATTTTATAATTATCGGTTTCTAGAAATAATACATAATGATTAATTAAATTACCAATTTGGGTTAAATCAATTTCTAATTTTACCTCCACAATTTGTTCTTTAGTAGCAATAATATGTCCTAACATTTAATCACGCTCCCTATTTATTCTTCTTTTTATAACGCCTAATCGCATTACTGCCCTTATTAGCAGTAAAAAAACGAGCCTTTAATTTAGCATTATTAATAGCTTTTTCTAATTTTTTATTAATTACTCCTAAAACTCCAATTACTTCTAATTTAAGTAATATATTTTTATCAAGTAACGTTTCATCATTTAATACTTTATTATTTAAAATACGGCGATATTCTTTACTCTTACCTAAAAGTTTAGCATATATTATTAAACTTGCCAAATAATTTGAATCAGATTCTTTCTTAAAAGCATCATCTTTTTCAAAATAACGTCCAAATGCTAACCACTGATAATATTCCTCATTAGCCTCTTCTGTTCTTCTTCGATAATTAAAAATATAAGTAATCGCTCCCATCGTTGTCATTAGCATTGCTACAATTAAATAATAACTATTATGAATAAGAATATTTTCAATAATTAGAATAAAAGTTAAACCAAAATAACCAAAAGATTCTTCTAAAATATCTCTTTTACTTTCAAAAAACACTTGTTTTTCACCTTCAAAAATTGCTAATTCATACCACTCATTACAACAACTCCAAAAATAACCACTGTTCCTTTTCGCATCTTTTAAAATCGCATTTATTGATACTCTCTCACCATCACCAATCCGATTAAATAACCATGTTAATAAAAAGAATTCTGATCTTAATAAGTTTTCATTATGTTTATTATTGAAGACCAAAGTATAAACTTTTTGTTTTTTATCCTCTTCTATTGTAATTACTTCTTTATTAATAAGTTCCATAATTGATGCGGTAAAATTAATTGGTATAATTTTATGATTTAGTAAATACCCTAATTGTTCTGGTTTTCTTAACAATGGTATTTTTTCATAATATTTTTCATTAAAAAGAGGTTTATATTCGATATCTCTTTTTTTATAAATATAAAATAAAGTAATTAATACAAAAACAAACCATAAATATGATAAGCCAGTTAAAATAGAATAACATAATATATATGATTCAAATATATAAATAGATATAAAATATACAGCTAATAAAATAATAAGAATGATTACTTTCATATCTTTCACCTATTCCTACTATAATAATTATAATATAAAGTCCTAAGAATGTATATAGTAAAATACAAAAATAAAAACCCTTTTCAGGGTTTGTTTTCATTATGGCGGAGCAGGAGAGATTTGAACTCTCGCACCAGTTACCCGGTCTACGCCCTTAGCAGGGGCGCCTCTTCAGCCTCTTGAGTACTGCTCCATCTGAATAAATAATTGAATTAAAACCACTTTCTTTTGAAAGTGGTTTTCTTTCCTATCTTGGTGACCCGTACGGGATTTGAACCCATGAATGCATGCGTGAAAGGCATGTGTGTTAAACCACTTCACCAACGGGCCATTTTAATGGCGCCTCAACTAGGACTCGAACCTAGGACCCTTTGATTAACAGTCAAATGCTCTAACCAACTGAGCTATTGAGGCATAAATGGTGGGCCTAGATGGACTTGAACCATCGACCTCACGCTTATCAGGCGTGCGCTCTAACCAGCTGAGCTACAGGCCCATTCAGCCCTTTTTCATTGGACTACTATATTTTATCGTAATTTAATTAAAAAAGCAACCTCCAAAATAAATTTTTTTATAAAATATGTCTATTTTAAGAGCGTATTATACTTTTTTTCCATCTCAATAGTTGTTTTTTCTCCATGTCCAGGAAAAATAATAATACTATTCGGTAATATTAATAACTTGTTTTTAATTGAATTCATTATATCAATATATGAACCACCAGGCAAATCAGTACGACCAATTCCATTTTTGAATAAAGTATCACCACTAAAAACAATATCTTGACACTTTACACCAATACTACCAGCAGTATGACCAGGAAGATGAATAATTTCTAATTTCAAGTTCCCTAATTCAATTATATCCTTATCTTTTAAAAAAGTATCAGTAGTAATATTATTATGTAATAACATTTCATTATCATTTTTATGAATATAAATTGGAATTTGATACAACTTTTTTAACTTATTAACCGCCCCAATATGATCTTCATGACCATGCGTTAAAAGAATAAATTGAGGAATTAAATTTAATTCTTTAATTTTAGAAATTATTTTACTTCCTTCACTACCTGGATCAATAATAACTATTTTTTTAGTATCTTTACATCCTAATAAATAACAATTAGTTTGTAAAGACCCAACAATTAATCTTTCAATTAACATAATATCACCTTACTTTACAATAAAACGCCATTCAATACTTTTATATGGCTCAGTAGCATAATCAATACCAACTCGTTTCGCTGTTTTATATACTGGTTGATAATTATCATCTTCTAACCAAATTTTATCAGAAGTGGCTAAATTAACCCCATTTAAAGTCTTATCCATCTGCATAACTTTCGTTAACTTACCAGGACCATTATAATCTTCAATCCCTCTAATTAAAACTGCTTGTGGTTCATCTTTATTACCAGTTACAATATTAAATAAATAATGAATACCATAACATAAATATATATATACAATGCCGCCTTCTTCATATAAAGTACCAGTCCGTTTTGTTTTCCCTACTCTCGCATGACAAGCAGTATCTTCTTCACCACGATACACTTCTGTTTCTGTAATCCGGTAACGAAGAATTCTTCCATCATTTAATTTTCTAACTAGGATTTTTCCTAATAAAGAAGGTGCCACTAATAAGGCATCTTGTTGATAAAACTTAGCGTTTAATCTTTTCATCTTATCCCTCAATCACATATTTATAATACCATAATTTCATATTATTACTTAGTTAATAATTTATTAAATTTATTTATATCTTTTTCTACTGTTTTAAAACTATTATTAACTACTTCTTCTTCTGTTAAGTCTACACCCAATTTTAATAATAAATTTAAAGAATAATCATTACTGATGGCATCAGGGCACTTGCTTTTATCAATAGTTGCCGCACTATACAGGATAACAAGTTTGATATTTTCGCTATCTCGAACCGCCTTTTACACTCGTATTCTATGAAACTGTCATTGCTGACTGTATGCCCCGTTTTGCACTTGCCATTGTCGAAGATCGAACAATACGTGCATTCGCCTGCTCTGCGACTTTTTGTGTTACTCCCAACAATCAGGACAAATGTTTTTGAGGCATCCATTCTTGTAACGAGGGACGCCTTGATACTGCAATTCAAACTATCATCCCGTGCCTGGCCGACATAGACAAGCGGCTTAAGGAGCTTCAAATAAAGCTTGTAAAGCTAGCTAACTCCATGGCTGAATACGGGCTGATGAAATTTACCGCCAGCGTGATGAAAAGCAAAAAATACAGCTCGATATCATTGGGCGGGACGAACTGAAAAATCGCATTTCTGATATGGGCAGTTTCTTAAAGGAACAGCCTACAGCTATTACCGAATATAACGGGTCCCTTGTCCGGCGGCTAATTGAAAAAGTCACTGTCTGTGAGGACAAATTCACTGTTGGATTTAAGTCTAGTGTGACGGTGGATGTAGAAGAATAAGTTTGAAAAGCAATCAAAGCACTCTACGCAATTGCGACGTAGGGTGCCTTGTCATTATGTTAGGTTTGCAAACAAATTGGAATTTATCAATCGAAGTATTATCAAGGCTAATTTGGCATTAACCAAAATCCATATAGAAAATACACAGAGAGGAATTGTCCTTTTGTGACTTACACCTCTTTATGGTATTTGATCAAGTAGTAAACATTCGTAGAAACGATAAATAAATAAACTGCTACAAGAGTAAGTACAACGTATAGCTCTACCCCCATCAGAGCAAAAGCCAACAATATTGAAGAATAGGTGTATATCATTAAATCATAGGCTTTTGCTTTTGCCCTATCGCTAATTGAACGATTACGCTCGTCTTTCTCCTCAATTTCAACTTGCTTTGCGATTTGCGGATTTTTCAGTGCGAACCAATTTTTAATAGCTGTTCCAAGATTGCCACCAAGTAAACCCGAACCCAAACCTACGCAAATATATGGTAATGTTTTGAGTATGCCCTCCGCATCAGGCAACAGTTTAATCAGAACTAATCCTGTCCCTAAGATTATAAAACCGATTATAGCAAAGATGATGTAGCGCATAATTTTATATTGTTTCATTTCCCTCATCCTCCTCATAAATAAAAATTTCTTCAATGCTCATACCAAAGTATCTTGCAATTTTAAAAGCTAAAATGATAGATGGATTGTATCTTCCGTTTTCTAAAGAACCAATCGTTTGTCGAGATACTTCTAAATCAGTGGCAAGTTTTTCTTGCCGTATTCCTTTTTGCTTGCGGATTTCTTCCAGTCGGTTTTTCACAACATCACCCCCTGTGCCAAATGGAAAGTATGCTTTCCATTCAAAATATAACATAGATAAAATCAAATGTCAAGTATACTTTCCAAAATAAATAACAGACCTTTTTCATGTCTGTTATGGAAAAATAAATAATCAACCATTCAAATCGCGATTTATCGTTGCAATAGCAGTCTATTTCACGGCCTACATCCAACCTGACCACACAACCCCGGCAAAATCAAAAAACATCAAATTGGCCAATCGTTAATTCGTGTTATCTAAATCGACCACTCGTCAAATACTAACATCTAAATCGCTCTGTCACCTAAAATATCCTGCCTCTAAACTTGTTCCCATGAACCGATATTTTCATGGTTTTTGCATATCAGATTTTTGCTCTCAAATCATGAAAAGCCCAGTATTACTGGACTTTTCACACACTCACTTCTCAACCCTTGACATCAATACCACCGTCTCAATATGATTATTTGTAAGTAATAAATCAATAACTTTTAAATATTCATTTCCTTATCGTTCAAGCGCTTTTTTAATTATATTAATATTTTTTTACTCATTAATCATCGCTTCTTCTGGTATCTCATTAGATTTTTATTTTTCCACCAATACTACGAATTAGTTTCATTACAAACGAATCCAAATACCTCTTCCATTTTATTAATTTCAAAATTATTAGGCAAATAATCGATATCATTAAAATTATGATTTTGATCAAAGTATCTAAGAATATTTATGATTTTATTTTTTTCTTTTTCTTCTAAATTATAATTTATCTTTATTTTATTATCTTTTAACATATTATTACTTATTAGTATCTTTTCTAATCTCTTTTCTTGGCATATTTTAGATACATTAGTAGCTGATAAAGGCCCAAAGATAGATATAAATAATAAAACCGATAAAATTAATGGTATATATTTAACTTTATTTTTTATTTTTATTATGAATATCGATAATATAATAAAGACAAAATGTAATAAAGCATAATATCTAGGTTCTGTAAATCCATATGCATTAATTCTTATAATAAATGATATTAACATCATAATCATTGGTATTATTAATACCCATGGATATATTTTAATGAATTTATTACTCCACTTATCTTCATTTTTCATTTTATAAGTAAAATATAAAACTATTATTGAAATAAAAGAATAAGTTATAACTAAATCTCCTAATACATTAGAAGGCCATTTTAATTCTATTAATACTTTAATAAAGTAAGTATATAAAACAACTGTAAATAAACTTAAAATAGGATAAATAATATACATAATTATTTTTTTAATAACATCGGGATATTCTTTTCTTTCCAATTCTGAACTTGGTATTATTGCTAAAAATAAAGTTGGCATTATAAATCCTAAGATGAATACTGCTATTTCAGCATATACATATTCATTTATTGATGCTTCAAATAAAACAGTTGTACTTTGAATTATAAAAATTAAACCAAATATTAATAATAAATAACAAATTCCTGTTATCATTAAACTAATAATCACTTTATAACTATAATAATCACTATCTTCTTCTTTACCTATAAAGGGTATCACTAAAAATAAAATACTAGAAAGTAAACATAAAATTAAATAATTTAATAATGAAGAAAACATGTTTATATCAGTTAAAATAATATAATAAACAATCACCATTAATAATGGTATTAATAAGTATAATAAATTACTTATTTTTTTCTTTATATCCCCAATTCTATTTATTATACTATTTATAATAAGTGCGATTATCGCTCCATATATTAAAGTAGGAATTAATTTTATAATACTATCCTTTATATAAATACCATTATAATCAGCCCATATTGCTATCATCATTATAATTGTTGCTAGAATAAATAAAAGGATTGAAATATAATATTCTTTCATTGTTAATAATGTCTTGTTTTTAAAATTAAACAATCCATCCATATTAACACTTCCTTCATTATCTTTCAAAATCTTTAAATAAAAGACTTTCTTTTATATCACTTTGATTTTGATATTTCTTACTACCATATAATTTATTACTACCATATAAATCATATTCACCCATAATATTATTAAAATAAATATGACATATCTCTATATCAGGATATATTCTAATCGGGTGTATACAAAATATTTCTAACGTCCAAGTGCCAGCAAACCCAATATCACCAAAACCCGCTGTAATATGCACAAATAAACCTAATCTACCAATTGATGATCGACCTTCAATCATAGGAACAAATTTATCAGTCGCTGTATATTCTTTGGTTCTCCCTAAATATAATTTACCAGGTTCTAATAATAATCCTTCTTTCGGAATTTTTATTTTATCTACTTCATTATGCTTTTTCATATCTAATTCATTATTACAATAAACAAGCAATTCATCATGAAGGGTTAAATTATAACTATTAGGATTTAATTTTTTTTCATCAAAAGGATCAATCGTAATATCTTTATTCTTAATCCTTTCTTTTATTTCTTTACCAGATAAAATCATTATGTTCACCTCTATTTAAGTATAGCATAAAATAAAAAAAGGTATTACCCTTTTTTTATTATTATTTAAATATATAATAATATTTTGTTCATTACGTTTATTAATTTGATTTTATATATTTATTTTTTTTATACTTTCTATTATTGTTATTTTGATATCCCCTTTTAGAAAAATTTCGTTTATTTTGTTCTTTAACTACTATTTGTTCCATCGGATAATTATGGTCTTCGATAACCATAATTGATTGTTTAATTAATCTTTGTATAGTATACAAGTATTTTCTTTCACTTTGATCACAAAAAGAAATTGCACTTCCACCACAACCTGCTCTACCTGTACGTCCAATTCGATGAACATATGATTCAGCTAAGTTTGGTAATTCATAATTAATTACATGTGATAATTCAATAATATCAATTCCACATGCAGCAATATCAGTCGCAATTAACACCTTACTTCTACCACTTTTAAAATTATTAAGTGCTGAAACACGGGCGCTTTGTGATTTATTACCATGAATTACTTCGTTACGAAGATTATTCTTTTCAAGAATGTCCGCTAATTTATTAGCTTTATGTTTAGTTCGAGTAAATATTAAAGTTGATGTGATTTCTTCCTTATGCAATATTTCTAGTAATAAATTAGCTTTATTACGGCTATCAACAAAATATACAGACTGATTTATTTTATCAACTGTTAAGGATTCCGTATTAGCTTCAATTAATATCGGATTTTTTAAAAATTCATTGGCTAAACTTCTAATTGCCTTAGGCATAGTTGCCGAAAACATTAAAGTTTGTCTTGCTTTAGGAACACAAGCAATAATTTTTCTAATATCATGAATAAATCCCATATCTAACATCGTATCTGCTTCATCTAATACTAAAGTATTAACTGAATTTAATTTTACGATATTCTGATTAATTAAATCTAATAATCTTCCTGGTGTTGCTTTAGTAACATATTTTACTTGTCCATTTGAATATTTAAAATTCAAGATTATTATTTCAAAACTAACCGACTATAAAAGAATAGGATCATGCGAATATTGTAGTTCCCTTTTTATAGCACAAAAATCTAATAGAAGATTTTGTGATAATAGTTGTAGAGCTAGTGGTAGTAGGTTAAGAAAAAAACAAAGACAATAGAAATGAGGTGATTAATTTGATAAGAGAAAAAGGAAAGAATACTTATGAGATAGCTATTGATTTTGGTACAGACATGAATGGCAAGAGAATACGAAAATACGAAAGGTTTAAAGGATCTAAAAAAGAAGCTAAAGCTCGTGAAGCAGAGATTAGAAATCAAATGAAACAAGGAGACTATGTATTGAATGACAATCGAACTGTTGAATCATATTTTAGCGAATGGCTTGAAATATATGTTAAGCCGTCTTTAAAACCTAAGACCTATTCTTCTTATAAATCTATATGTGATGAATTTATTAGCTACCACGGTAATATCAAATTAAAAACTTTAACACCTCTTCATCTTGTCGGTTTTTACAATTATTTGAGGGATAGAGGAAGTAATCAAAGAGAGCCAAAAAGCATCAACAGAAGACTCACAGAGAACACAGTATTAAGATACTATGCAGTTATCAATTCAGCTTTAAAACAAGCGCTACGATGGCAATTAATAGCATATAACCCTAATCAAAGAGTTGAAAGGCCAAAGAAAGTTAAAAGAGAATCAAGATTCTTTGATTTAGAGCAAACAAGAGAGTTGTTAAAAGCTCTTGATACAGAGTCAATTAAGTCTCAGGCTATAATTCGTCTAGCTCTTGATACGGGTTGTAGGAGAAGCGAGCTAACGGGCTTAGAATGGTCAGATATAGACTTGAAAAACGGGCTTGTTTCAATTAGTAAGACAACCCAAAGAATTAATCATCAAATAGTTGAAGGAACACCAAAAAACAACTCTTCTGTTAGAAAAGTTTATATATCTATTCCTACCATTGAAGTATTGTTAGAATATAAAAATTATAATAATCAGTTAAAAGAAAAGTTATTGGATAAATGGGAAGGATCTAAGAAAGTTTTTACAACAGAGTTTGGAGGCCCTATTCATCCTGATACACCACGCAAGCTTTTTTATCAAGTCTTAGTTAAACACAAACTACCAATTATCAACTTTCACGCTCTAAGGCATACTTCTGCCTCTTTACAACTATCATCAGGAACAAACATAGCGGATATAAGCAGACGACTTGGACATGCGGATATATCAACTACTCTAAACATATATTCTCACGCTTATAATTCAGGTGATAAGGATATGGTTAATAAATTTAATACTATGTTTAACACAAAAGAAGGATAATATTAATTATCCTTTTTTATTTTTTAAAATAAAATGCTTATTGTAATACGATTATTTTATAACAAATTCAATATTGTGACTATCTAACCAGCTAGCATCATACTCAACAATAATTTCTGTAGCATCTTTCGGAACTTCAAAAAATAAGTATCCACTTGCTTTTTTACCAGATGATAAAGTCGAAGAAATATCTTCGTAGTTGTCATTTAAATAATATTGTTGTTCCATAGTTTCACCATCTACATAACAATTATAATCATAATAACTTATGAATTGGTCATCTTCGCCAATATTTTCTACTTCCACTTTAGCCATAACTACCTTATGATTATCTTTTATTGAAGCATATTCATAATCTTTAAAATCCAAGTTTACTTCTGTTATTTTCATTTTAATATAAGCATTTTCAAATGTTTCATTTACGTTAAACGATGTTTTCCCGCTCACATCTTTATAACTGTTTTCCAATTCATCAACAGATTCATCAATTGCATTTGAAAGACTGTTAGCGCAAGAACTTATTCCAATTATTATTAAAATAAAAATTACAAATAATCCAATTAAAAACTTTACAAATCCTGGCATTCCAAATTTTGCTCCACATTTTGGACATCTCTTGGCTTTTTTGTTTATTTCCTCCTTACAAAATTTACATGTTTTTGTTTCTCCATTTGACATATAATTGCTCCTTTCATTATAAATAAATTATATCATAAATATTTGAATGATTTTAACATTTTTTAATTTAATAGTATTTTGTTTAAATTTGAGAACTAACAACAAAATTTATATTTGATCCTTAGTCCTATAATCTAACGGTATAATTGTGTTTCTCTCATATACAGGAAGATCAATTTGGATGGTTTTCATTTCGTCGTACTTATATTTGTTAGCAAATTCTGTTATATCCAATTCTGAACATATTGATTTGGGATTAATTTCAAAAACAAAGCCAAAAGGATAAATATCCATAGTACTTATTTCTCTAATTCCATTATTTGTACCCATTATTGTTATTCCCATGAATTGAGTAATTGGATACTTGTTAAAATACATACTAATTCTAAATTTTGAAGTATCAATCTTTGTAGCTTTCGAATTCAAAATAAATTCCCTAAGATCAGTATTTTTATCCAAAAAAGATTCGGGGAACTTCGAACAAAACATAGTAATTATTTGTTTAATTATTCTTAAAGGATACACATCGTGTAAGGTTAATCTTATAATGTTATTAGAGTCTGGTTTTAAGTCTTGCAAAGTTTTATATCCAACTTTTGAAAATTCAATATACTCAGGTACATATTTTGAGCCAGTATAATTATTACAAGCTTCACATAAAGTGTAATCTCCAATACCTTTTTGTTGAATGTTATATTTTAATCCTGCTGTATCCCAAGGTTTTATATTTGTTCGAGTTAAAGTTTTTAAAATTTCGTCTCCACTTATTATATTCACTCTTTGATTGTTAAAAAAAGATTTAGGTGGAACGTGTTCAAATGTTAACTTACTATTTTTACCACATATGTGACATTTACCATTTTTTTCCATTTTTAATACCTCAAAATTAATAATAATATATTTAAATTATAACACTTTTTAAACTGAATGGTGGCGAAATGGTGGCTTTTTGCTAATTTTAGTTATAAAAAAAGATTGTGATTTCTCACAATCCCTTGTATTCATTGGTGTCCCGTGAGGGAATCGAACCCACGACCCACTGATTAAGAGTCAGTTGCTCTACCTGCTGAGCTAACGAGACAGATATATGGTGAACGATGTAGGACTCGAACCTACGACCTCTAC